>WFLX010124193.1_pt1 | contig 12241 bp, 13 predicted proteins | sample 4967041 | NCBI WGS metagenome assembly WFLX01 (sample SAMN12857096, study PRJNA449069) | gut metagenome | isolation source: stool from male and female vole | host: Microtus ochrogaster | place: USA:Florida | collected 2017 | reverse complement strand
ACACAGCATCAAGTGCGCTCACGGTGAATGTTGAACCGGCATCGGCGCCACCTACCCAATAAGCCAGACGTCCGTCGCGTTGATTCATACGGTTTGATGTTTTGCCGAGCTGGTGAAGGAAGAATCCGCCATTGATATGAGCGCTCTTGGTAGGCATCCAATAAAGATTATTGACTTCCCCAAGCCAATTGGAGTTATACTCATAGAATCTCATACCGTCGGGAACACTGACCTCAAAAGACTCCCCGGTGTCGGTATTCCGGACAGTCATTTTCTTGTCAGCGAAGGCGGTTAGTGCNGAGAGGAGGAGAATGAGGANTGTATAGTGTCGGATTTTCANTTTGAAGGTTCGTTTGTTGGAAGTAAANATTGAGGAGAGAGGGTGTGNATTTATCNCAGATGGAGAGATTTAGTCGTCTTCANCATNATCGAANAAGTTGTCGGNAAGNTTGCCCTTCAANCCGCAGTGGATTCCTCTGAAGAATCTTTTCCTTGAACTGGAGTCTTTGGCAAACATAGCCTTTGTACCTTCTGCGCTGGCTGAGAATGACAAGGTGTTGTTTATTGAGATTGTTGCAGCCACCTTCTCCACGTCTTGATTCGCCCCGATGTATGTGAACACCCATCCCTTCGCCTTCAAGGACTCCACAAGGGACTTTATTGCTTGTACGTTGTACTCATGGGATGCGTTTTCATAGCCGTCCGTGATAATAGTCACAAGCACGACATCTTCTTCAGCCACGCTCTTGCGTAGTTTTGTCAGCGACACTCCCATTGCATCATAGAGGGGAGTACAGCAAGCCGGGCAATAATCCTTATCGGTGATATCATTTACCTTATCTGCCTCCATCCTGTCATAAATGGTCTTGATACCATCTGAATTGAAAGAGACAAAGGTTACAAAATGCTCCTGCTCCTCATGTTTCTTCTGAGCCGAACGGATAGTCTGCATGGTTTCGTTTACTCCGTCGATAGCCTGACGCTCGATGCTGCTCATTGAGCCGCTTTCATCAAGAATGATGAGATTGAATACTCTCTGTTTCATAATCGTTTTATCTTAGTATTTTTTATTCAGTTCTTTAGTCTCATACATCTTATATGACGTTAATTACACACTGCCATAGAAATAGCTGAGACCTTTTCCTTTGAGGTTTTATTAAACAATTTTTTCTCTACGATAATTGTCAGTGCTCCGCCTGTCACCACATTACAAGCTGTTCCAAAACCATCTTGAAGTGTGTAAAGGGCAGTCATAATACCCATAAATGTATCTATTTGTCCTCCATTCAGAATAAGTGAACCTAATATAGAAGAACATGCTACATTAAGCCCTCCCGGGACACCCGGTGATCCAATTGAAAGGAGACAAGCTATCACTGAGAATAATACAATATTGATTACAGGGGGAAATGTCTGATAGAAGGAATAGTAAACTGCCATTACTAATNCAATTTCTGCTATGATTGAGCCNCATAAATTTGAATTTGAGAACATCGGGNTTGTAAAATCATAGNTTTTCTNATCNACAATTTTACTTTCTCTAATACATTCAAGACTTACTGGTAAAGTAACCATTGATGACATTGATCCCAAGGCTGTGAAATAAGCTTTAGCATAATGTTTCAGTACAACCCATCCATTTTTACCCGAATACATAGAAGCCAGTGCATACACAAGAATAATCCATACTGACTGACACACAACGACTATAGCAATAATCGGCAGAAATCTGCTCATATTAGCAATTTGTCCGGAATAAGTCAGCAAGGCAAAATTACTGCCAATAAATAAAGGTAAGATCGGCATCATAACTTTACTTACTGTTGATAGAATAAATTTTTGAAACTTGTTCAGAATCTTAATAATTGACTCGCCATTCTTATATGCAATACCAAAACCAATAATTATAGCAATTGCAAGAGCGCACATGGGATGAATGGTAGGAATCGTAAAATTAACAAGTGAATTCTCTGGAAGATTTGATAAGGAATGTTGAACTCCCAAATGTATTGATGATACAACGAAATGACTTATTACTAATGAAATAAAAGCTGAAGCTACCGAAGATATGTAAGCTGTCAACAATGAGAATAAAAGTATTTTCGATGCACGCCCATTCATTTTCGCAATAGCCGGTGTTACGCAACCTAATATGAGAAACGGAACCATGGAAAAAATTACTTGGCCACTAAGGGATTTTGTCGAAACAAGTATCTTGCACAACAATGTTGAGGTCTCGGTTGACATGTGGCGTAAAATAAAGCCAAACATACAACCAATTATTATGGATATAACCAGATAAAGAGCCGAGCTTGATAGTATTTTCTTCATATTGCCATGTGTTTAACTATGATCTTTGCCATTTATGAAAGAATACTATGTGAAGTAACCCTTTCTTCAGAAAAAAATTCAAGAAATTTTATAAAAGAGTTCTGCTCCTGATTTAAGGTTCTCCAAAATATGCTCTATCATAGAGAAATAATCTTCATTATCTGATAATCTGCGCTCATAAATCAGCCATACATCTTCTCCCATTAATGCGAACTTGCTTTCTACAACTAACGAATTGGCGGTATTTACTGATTCCATAAGTTTCTCTTTGGTGCTATCACAGATGCTTGCTAACATAGGTAAGGCGAACCTCACCAAACAACTGTCTTTTCTCATCGGAATATATAGCATCTTATAATTCCCATAATCAAAATTGTAGCCCAGATTATCGAAAGGCACCGGGTTATAACCCATTTGGTAAAGAGTCTCCCATATTGGATCACCATTTATATCTTTCGTCATCTTTGCAAGTGTCCATAAATCATGTACTGTTTTGACATCAGCTACGGCATCAGGTGTTATTGCATCAAATAGGTTGTTTATTTGATTATTATTGTCGGAAATACTATTGTTATTCATATGTCATGATTTTATATTATTGAGTCTGGAATCAATAGAAATCTATCACTTAGCTATTATATGTTTCAACGAATTGTACAATAGCTCTGTGCTTGATGTTATATACATTCGACAATGGAGTGTTGAGTAATTTTGCTACCTCGTCTGCATCGTAACCATCAATAAGCATCCATTGAAGTACACTTACATATCGTTTGTTTGCCATTCGTTTGAAAGTAGAATCCACGTCCATGGCAATTTCGAGATTAAGAGCTGACTCCACCTCGTCCATTGTGTTGACGCTTTTATACTCAGATGAATATCCATCAAAGAGAAGTCTGGAACGTCTTTCCATGAAGAATCTCCATGAAAGTCTCACAATCCACGATTTTAGCGTGCAATTGTTTTTGCCTTTAAACGTATCCAGTTTGTGCCAATTATTGGTTGATAAAAATATATACAACTCATTCACAAGTTCATCGTAATCGACGCAGCCTTGCATCAATGACCAACGTATGTCGTTGAGTGTATAACTGCATAATGTGTAAAAGAAGGATTTGACTATATCGGAATCACCTCTTTTCAAACCTAAAATATATTCGCTGTCGCTATATAACTTTGTTCGTTTGCTGAATCTATTGAATTCCATAAGTACTTAGTTTTGCCATTTATGAAACTCAATGAAGAAAAGTAACCCATTTTGACTAAAAATTTAAGGCACTCCGTCAATCAACGGAATGCCTTAGTGTAAGGTTGTTTTAGGGCGTTATTTGTGGCAAGACTTCTTGTGTCCACAATGTTTGCAGTAGGACTTTTGCCACTCCTTGCCATTTGTGATAGGCGCGAATCCGGAGCAATCACAGCCGACAGTTCCATTGCAGTGTGCACCCTGTGAGGCAGCGTGGTTGTGGGTGTGGACTTCGATTACAGCGGGTGCTTCGGCAGTCGTAGCAGAAGCAAACGAGCAGAGTCCTATGAGTGCGGCAGCAGAGCCGGCAGCGACTGCGAGAGTAAGAACGAGCTTCTTCATTTTCAGATACCCTAATCCGTGTCGGGCGCAACTTCTAAATTTGTTTTCTACCATTAATGAAGAAACTCGCGCCGAAGTAACCCTATCTTTTGAAAAATTCCATTGGTATTTCCACCCCACATCCGAGAGATAAATATTGGGGGGAAATCTTGGAATTTCACAAGAGCGAGTAATGTGTGTACAAGGGTACTCTCAGAATCCATGGTCTTATTCATTGTCCATTGTATTCCAATATTCTTGAAAGACTTTCTCCCATCATTCTCCTAATATCGTGAATCAAATGCTGTATGGTAACATATCCTTCTCACAAATAAAGGCTTTGTGTTTTAGGAAAGTTGTTCCCAACAAGATTTGCCATTCTTACTAATCTGTAGAACGGCATAAAGAATTATTGCTGAGAAGAATGGGAAGAATGTAGAGAAGGATAATGGACCACCGACCACTAAATTCATTATTTGAGATACGCCAGCCATTAAAATCAGGATATAAAATCCGCTCTTTTTCCAATGCATCAGAGACAGATAGCCATAGNATAGAATCGCAGATGTAACGAACCCATATATTCGAGTGTACATAGGGTCATAGGCAGACCATAGACCCCTTCGNGTGAAAATTGTAGCAAAGTAGGCAATTCCCATTAAGGAATTGAGTACAAGCCCTAACCATAGATAGAAAGTTGTGAACCCCGCACGAGTCTTAATTTGANAGACTTCGGGAGNNTCAAACTCTTGTNTTTTAGGAAGCTGCTCTCCACAATGTTTGCAGCGTGTTAGCACCTTGGGTGTTTCGTTGCCACATAANGGACATTTAATATATTCCATANTGTATTGCTGTTATAGTTGTTAATTTATTGGTTCATGCGTTTGAATTTCAAATCCATTGCATTTGCTTCATCGCCAAATATGAAAGACATTACATTGGGGTCATCATGTGTCACATAAATCATTGTGCCCCCATCATATCCGGCGAAAGTATTCTTGGCATTTGTTAGGATTTGCTTATTCATCCTTTTTTTCAATTCTTCAACCCATACGGATTTTGCTTTGTCTGTGAGGGTCTTCTCTAAATCAAGCTTTTTAATCTCCGCTTTCAGAGACTGCTCGAAAATGTGCGTAATGAAGATTGGACCAATTTTATCATAAGTGCCATTTACTGAGATATAAGATATACACTGTCCAACATTTGGGATTCTATTATCAGTTTCAAACCCCATTGTCAGATTAGTGGAATCTTTAAACTCGAATATCATTGTCAAAGTTTCGGTGTCGACCACTATAGGATCTGATTTCCATTTCCCTATCCACTTATCTTCAGCGTAGAGAGCTATAGGGATGACAACTGCGATAAAAATGATGAGAAATTTCCAAAGGATGTCTTTGTGTTTCATATTTACTCAGATTACTCTATTAGAGCTTGTTTTCAAGATTTTCCATATCTGGATTAGTTGTCAATAGCAATGAGTTTTATCAATCCGGATTCTTTATATTCTGCATCATCGGTCTCATAATGGCTCGTGCCGGTTATTTCCATCCCATCTATGAAATTGTCCGGAACAGTCCATTTGAACGAAGGAGCGGATGCAGTTACTTTGTGGGTTGAGCCATCGGGCAAAGAAATATATGCCTCCGTTTCCTCCGGACACGACGGATAGAACGTTATTTCTATTTCGTCACCGACTTGTACGGGAAGCTCATTACTCTTACATGTAACAATTACTGATGTTGTCTCACCGTTTATCGTGATAGTAAGATTTACTGTTGTAGTTACCACCATTCCTGAGCCATTAGCGTCAACTTGTCCATTGCCAGAAGCACTGAGGTTTACAGCCTTGAAATCAAGGTTATTACTCTCAATTGCCGGCTTGTTGTCACAGGACTGTAATCCTAATATCAGACAGATGAATGTCAGGAAGGACATAATACGGATTTTCATTGTCAAATACCCTAATTTGTGTCGAGCGCAACTTCTAAGTTTGTTATTTGCCTTTAATGACAGATTAGACTTTCAAGTAACCCTCAATCGTCTTCAGGGAATATTATTTCCGCAAATCCACGATTCTCATATCCACGACCGAAGTTCACATCCACGTTCCTAAATTGGTCGTTGTTGAGAATTACAAGCCGATCTTTTGTGAAATTTATGTCATATACATTTTCCAAATCAAAGATGTTTTCCAACTTGATGACCTCTTCTTCATTAAGAAACGTTATAATCAATCTATTTCCCTCCAATTTATACTTTGCCTTCCCAGATTCCTCCTCTGTGGGATGTGGTCCAGAAAATTTAATGCTAATAACGCAATTTTCGGTGTCAAGCATATTCATTTCCATCAGGCTTGTAATTTCACCTTGAGGTATATCTATTTGAGCAAACCAGTCTCCGATAATATCATATAAAACGCTATTGCTATCTTTTATTAAGGATAATTGTTCGGTTTCATTGGTTAGGTTGTTGGCTTCCTGTTTCTGTTGTTTTCTTGATTCCAGAAACTTTATGAACTCATGTATAAGTTTCTTGTCACCATTCTTAAACAAGGCTACAACAAGGTCGTTACCGCCAATACCACCGGNGNNATAGAGNACCTGTTTNTTNTCATAATCAANATAATAGCGAGTTATTCGTCCTNTTTCATCGGTTTCTTCNTNGGNAANACANTTCATCGGAATCAAACTAAGAAGTCTCAAAATGTCTTCTTTTGGTTCAGCATTGCCATACACTACAGCTTTCCCTTTCCCTAAGAATTGTGGAAAACCATATTCTTCATTATTGGGTATCTCCATTTCTCCGAAATAAGGCAACTTTGACACAGTAAGGTATATCCGGTCAAATATGCTTCCTTTGCTTTTTGCCAGTAAGGGGGTCGGGGCTTCTTTCTCAATGTTTACCTGTGTATATTGTTCAAATGTATTGTAAGGGTCATCCAGTCCATCGTATGTATATGTGGGATTACCGTATAATTGAATTTTCTTGAGTTTGAGACATTTCCCAAATGCCGAATTTCCGATAAATTCTACCACATCATTGAAAACAACATCTTCAAGGTTTGAACAATCATAAAAAGCTATATGAGATATAGAATCCAAAGAGGCAGGAAATGTAACTGTCGACAAATATTCGTTACCATAAAACGCCGAATTGTCAATTGACTGAGTTCCAAAGCCAACATAATACTCTGAATCTTTCTTTCCAGCAGGATACTGAATCAGATGCTTCCTATCTCGATTATAAAGTACACCATCATAAACATGGAAGTTGTAATTATCATCGGCAATCTCCAATTTTTCCAGCGATTTACAGTTTCTCCACGGACCTTGTTTGATTTCCTGTACTGACTGAGGGATATAGAATGAATCTAACGCATAGCAATCCATGAAAACAAAATCTTCTATTGTAGTCAATTTTGAATCAATCGGGATATAAGCAGATTTCAGTTTCTCGCAGTTTTGGAACATACAGTAACCAAGATTCCTTAGACTTGATGGAATAACCACCTCTTCCAAGTCCTCGGCATTCTCAAAACAATTCTGTCCAACATATTCAATTCCTTGAGGAATTATCAGTTTCTTTACTCCATCCATGGGGTGGATTTCCCCATCTCGTCTTCCGAGCATTGAATGGGCACAGAATGCAAAATCACCGATTGCCGTCACAAAGAAATAGGATCCAAGTCCAGTTACCCCATTAGGGATAGTCAACACATCTACATTCCTCGCTTGTCCTTTTTCAAGTTTTACCGACACTCCATCGGGATTAACAGAGAATATATACTCACATCCCTCCGGGGTTGTATATTCAAACTTCTTGTCCTTGTAAAGAGATGAAGAGAACTCTCCCATAACAGAAAAGTGAGATTCTGATTCATCAACATCAACTACACCAACATACACGTCCTCCCATTCAACAAGAGTATCACAAACTATGGTGTCATCATAACATTCATAGGCATTTTGCCTGTGAAGACTATTGGTTCCGGTCGCTTTACTTGTCGGGAAAATTATAACAAGTAAAAACACGGGAATTATGCTTAGAATATTTTTCATCTTTCAATCAATTAACTTTTGTAGAATCCTGTGTTATATCAAGGTTGTTGATGTAATCAATAAAACCAATATAATCATCTTTATAAAGATTAATGTCGATGGTGTCGTCGTGTCCATTTATTCTCCCACTTTCGGATAGTTGCCATAATTTCCACTCTTTATTTACAGGACCGTCCGGATGATAACGTGCTATCCAGCATTGGTATTTTTTGAAACGGGAATCTTTTGACAGGTATTTGTCACGAATACTTTCTCTTGTGTAGATGATTGGACGCACACCCATTTTTTCTTCAATAGTTTCAAGCCAAGTGAATGTCATGTCGAGTAGTTTTGCCACTCCATGAGTCTTTATCTCAGACTCTAATTCAACATCCAAGGCTGGAGGCATATCTCCCGGAGTCCATGTCGCAGTTTCAGTAAAATTCTTGATTTGCTCATTAATGTCACTACCCAAATGAAGGAAATGGTACGCCCCTTTAGAAATCNCNTGTCGTTCTGCNTCGACNGANCGAATATCGTAGGTGGGGNCTTTTAATGTTGCTCCCTCTGTAGCTTTTATATATGCAAAAAACACTGGTTGCATANATTTTTTCTNTTTGGGTGTACCGGAATATACTTCTCCATTAGAGTTACAATATAATGCTAAATTATCCCAGTTAATATCTTTTTGATGATGAGATACATCAATACCATAAACATTTCCTCCGACCTTATAATTGGCTCCTTCAACTGGTTGGTAAATTCCTCCCTTAAAGTGGCCAAAATCCATACTTCTATCAGCTTTTATTGCTCTTCCCAGACCCTCCTTTTCATTATTCTTCCAATTCCCAATATATGTGGCAATAATTTCATTGTCTTTGAGACCCTTATTCCTTTTACTTTGGATGTATTGTGCAGAATAATGCGTTATGCCAAAACCATGATTATTCAAATTTTCATCAAATCTACCTTCGTACACACCAGAGTCTGTAGTCCTTTTACCATAACGAAGTTTGCCTTTCTTCCAGTTACCTTCGTATGTTGATTGGGCTTTTTTTAATACCCCAAACCCATGCGGTTCTTTAGTCTTAATATTGACAGATCCTTCATAGACAGCTCCTTCTGACATAACCATTCCGGTTGTATCCATTGTTGCCACTATATCTTCATCAACATTTCCTATCATAGTAAATCTATGTCGGAAGAAGGGAGAAGGAATGATCAACCCAATAAGGAAAGATAGCAATACTATCCCGGCAAATATCAGCTTAGTTTGATTTTTTGATAATTGTGAAGACCTTGATTCCATTGTGCATTCTTATATTGTTAATTGCGAGAGAAGTCGCGCCGTTTATTATTTTGCATATTTACCGAATTCGGTTATGTCCTCAGAAGTATATCTTACTACCTGCGTTTTATGTTTACCATCCTTTGTTACACAGTAAAGGTAAAGAGGTAAGTTGTGTTCTATAAGATAGTCAAGAAGACATTTGAAGGCAGGATTAGGATCACAATATCGGAAAACATCCAGTTGAGCGCCTTTAAAATCTTCCATTCCATCCAATGCACTAACATAGGATTTGATGAATACAGATACAAAGGCAACAGATTCATTGAACGACTCCAATTGAGATTTATTTGTTTCTTTATAAGTGCCGTCCTCGTTCCGATTGTCAAAGTTCCCGTTCATCTCAACGTTTGCCGCATCTATCAGACTATACAATTCCTTATTAGCAGTTTGTGCATTCGCACAAACTGCTGTAATTAAAAGGAATAGCACAATCATAAAATTACCAACGCTTGATTTTACAGTATTAGTCATAAGTTTCTGATCTTTTGAAGTATTATTAATAAAGAATCAGCCGGTTCTGTATAGTATCCATTGCCATTGACGATACGTTTCAGACACGTATTGGCTTCTTCTGTTTTGCCCAAAGTGATGAGAAGATTGGCTCGTCGCCAATTGAGTTCTTCCAAACCTTCCTTACATGCGTCCAGTTCGTATTCCTCTTTTTCTGTTAATGTATCTTTTCCCTCATATTGCTTCAACTNNCTGTTATAGTCAAGCAGTAGTGAATCCACTCGAACANGAGCCAGCTCATAATCCTTGGCATTTATTAGAGAGTCGAGAAGTTCCATAGAACTATCACCACCACGATNATAAACTTCACTCCCAAAATTGGGCATTGCAAAATCCGAAGTGGGTGNCGATGTAGTAATAAACATAGNACGTACGGCAAAAAATCCAACGGCGACACANGCNGCGGCACTCATGNCAATCGTCCAACGGCGAATGTTGTTTCTTCGACGGATTATTTTTTCCTTAATCTGTTCTTCTTTATCCCAACGAGCCATCATATCGAGTTTCTTCTTACGGTCGGCAATTGCATCGAAGATAGCTTTTGTCTCACGATATACCTTTGCGAGATCCACATCAGATTTCAACTCTCTCTCAAACTGAATCTGAGCGTCATTATCCATCTCACCACGCAGGTAAGCATCAACTCGTTCTTGATTATCTTTATACATGGCAATAAGATTTTAGATTTCTACGTTTAAACTCGGCAGAGATTTTATCTTTCAGAGATTTCATACATTTTGACTTCCCTGACTTCAAACCATCGTAACTCTGATTCTCATTCCTTATGTCAAGAATCTCATCAAGTGATTTATTCTCATAATAAAACAGAGTCAGTATCTCCTTACACCGAGGAGGGAGTGCATTGACGCACATTTCCACAATCCACTCTGAAGTAAATTCTTCCGGTTGCTCGTCTTCTCTGTCAGAAACGTTTGTCTGTTCCGGAACATATACTTCCTCTTCCCGAATTAACTCGTAGTTCTTATATTTGGCAATCGACAACAAGTATGTCTTTAATGATGCCGACATTCTGCGATCATTACCATTCCTATCAGTGCGCCACGCATAATTGTCTCGCACATATATTTGTCGAGCCTGAATCTCCTGCCACAGTTTCAGAAAAGAATCCTGAAAGAGGTCTTCCTCATCCTGTGCTCCACCCTTGAAGTCGAACACTCCGGAACGACGGTCTTTGAAATACCTCTGGCAAGACAAATAGAATGAGCGTTCAACAGAGACATCTTTCTGCTGAAGACCCTCAATAACCTCCTTGTCAGAAAGTTCCGGTTGTTTTATATTTCTTGAAAATCCGAACATATTCTAATCTACCATTATAAAAGCCGCCCAATAATATGGCTCATTATAAGTTTTACGAAGAGCCTTTTTAGCATTCTTGAAGGCGGCTCTCTTATCATATTTGTTTGCGGCAAGTTCCTTATGGAATAGTATCATAAAGTCCTTAGTAGCCAAATCACTCACTGGCCAAAGACTCATGACTAAAGTCTGTGCCCCAGCTTTTTTGAATGCCCTCTGAAGNCCNNACACACCCTCGTTGGTNGTATCGCCTAATCCGGTCTCACACGCNGANANAACAACCAACTGNGTTCCNCTCAAATCAAGNNGTGCAATATCGGANGANGTAAGCAGACCTCCCATGACNCCATCNGGAATCTCNNNTTTGAGATATTCNGCATTNCCACCTGACATTACAAGCCCGGTGAGATACATCGGATTATCATATCCATTGAGAGATGACCATGATGGCACATTGTTCGGGGAATAGTAGAATCCATGTGTTGAGAGTAGCAGCAAGTCGGGACTCTTACCACTCATACTTACAAATGATTCTTCTGTTCCGNGTGTGTTCATGAATTTTTTAGTATTTATCTTACTCTGAGTGAGAATATCGTCAATTCCTATCACTTCAGCCTCCGACTCTTTCAACTTTTTGAACCCTTCATTGGCTTTAAGTTCGGATGTGCCGCCACGCATAGCGAGTAACGGTGAGATTTCGGATTCTTTTGCTGATGCAGTCATTGTTTCAGAATCTACGTCATATTCCAACCCTCCATAGAGCCAAGCAGTCTCGAAACTGTTGATTCTGCTATTATCCTTATAAGTGATAAGTTCTTTTGAATTAGTAAGGCGCACCACATCATACTTTTCACCCATAATATCACCATTGGGCAACTTAATTGCTTCAATTGCTATCTGATTGAGAATTCCGGATGGCACAAAGTAGATTGTCCGACACCCACTAATCTCACCCATTAATGGCTTCAGGAGTATGTCATATAGTTCTTGTGAGTTGTAATCTTCATATAGATCAGAATACTTGCCGTTATTCTTTGAGATTAATGAATCCAAACTCGACTGGTCAAAAACTTTTATTAATCGTGGCGCATTCATCCCTTTGCGTAATACAAAGGCTGCATATATATG
>WFLX010015471.1_pt1 | contig 12243 bp, 12 predicted proteins | sample 4967041 | NCBI WGS metagenome assembly WFLX01 (sample SAMN12857096, study PRJNA449069) | gut metagenome | isolation source: stool from male and female vole | host: Microtus ochrogaster | place: USA:Florida | collected 2017 | reverse complement strand
GCAGTTTACAAAGATTTTTGCAAAGATAGCAAAAGTAAAGAAGACATCAAAAAAAGATACCTTGGCATAATGCACAAATTTGGATATGTGGATTGAAAAGTGTATATTTGCAGCCTAAAATGGGATTGAAAAGTGTGTTTTTTAAGCCTGTTTTGGTATTGAAAAGTGTAAAATTTATTCTAATATCCTGATATGATGCTTTTTAGAAAAATTGAAAAAAATATTGATGAATATTTTGCTTCGGAATCAGATAAAGTGCTTGTTGTGACTGGAGCCCGACAAATAGGGAAGTCATTCATAATCAGACACTGCGCTTCTAAATTCTTTAAACATATCGTTGAGATTAACCTCATTGAGGATAAAGAAAAAAACGCACTTTTCGACACCGTCAGAAGTCTGGAAGACTTCTATATGGCTTTGGCAGCGTTCTCTTCATCTCCTCTTGGGGATTTTTCGGATACNCTCATATTNCTGGATGAGATNCANGAATATCCTCATTTGCTCACNTTGCTNAANTTCNTAAGGGAGGATAAAAGGTATAGATANGTTGCCAGTGGGTCTCTTCTCGGTGTNACTCTCCGGAAGTCTAAATCAGTGCCACTCGGAAGCATCGACATCCTCAATATGTTTCCTCTTGATTTTGAGGAATTCATGATAGCCAGTAATATAGGCCGTCCTGTCATTGATACGCTTAAGGAATGCTTCCATCATTTCCGAGATGTTCCTGAGGGGCTGCACGGTCGGATTATGGATGTCTACAAAAGATATCTTTTAGTAGGAGGACTGCCGGAAGCTGTAAATAAATATCTTGCTACCCACGACCTTATACAGGTCAGAGCCATTCAGCAGACGATAACTGAACTCTATAAGGTAGATGCAGCTAAATATGACGAGGAACACTCCTTGAAGATTGGACGCCTATACAGTCTTATACCTTCGAATATGGAGAATAAGAAGAAGCGGGTGGTATATAAGGAAATAGAAGAAAAGAAGGGCAAAAGGGCAACCGACTACGAAGAAGAGATAGAATATCTTGTAAGTTCCGGCACTGCATTAGGAGTATGTGCTATTTCTAATCCTCGTTTCCCATTGGCTGAAACTGAGCAGAAGAATCTTATCAAGCTTTATTTCAATGATCCCGGTCTTCTTACTGCTGCTTTGTATCGTACCAATCCAGCACCCGTGCTTCAGACGGAATGTGGCATCAATCTTGGATCCGTGTATGAATGTGCAGTGGCGTGCCAGCTGGCAGCGAATGAAAACAAGCTATTCTATTATGATAATAGAAACAAAGGAGAGGTAGATTTCCTATATGACGATTATGATTCATTGTCAGTGGTTCCAATTGAAGTTAAGTCAGGCAAGGATTATAAGAGGCATGTGGCTATAAGCAGGTTTGTGTCTAATCCCGAATATGGAATCAAGCAAGGTTTTGTCCTTTCCAACAGCCATATCGTGGAAAGCGACGGAAAAATACATTATGTCCCTGTATACTTCTCTCTTTTCTTCGATAACCGTCTTGACAAAAACGGTCCGATATTAATTTGAGAATTAGGACGTGCTGGAGACGGAAGGGTAGAGCAATTTTTCTGTTGATTTGTTTCTTTTTTNCAATTTAAAGTGTTAAATTTGTAGACCCTAAAATTTAATCAAATGGAAGTTGTAAATTTTGCCGAAACTCCTTCGGTAATGAGCCAATATATGCGCGAACTCCGCGATGTGAATATCCAAGGCGACCGCATGCGTTTCCGCACCAATATCGACCGCATCGGCCAGCTTATGGCCTACGAGATCTCAAAGCGCATCGCATACGANGATGTCACTATCCAGACCCCTCTGGCAGAGTGCGTCTGCCAGCAACCTGCCGACAAGATTGTGATAGCCACAATCTTGCGTGCCGGCTTGCCATTCCACCATGGTTTCCTCCAGATTTTCGACAATGCTGAGAATGCTTTCGTCAGTGCATATCGCAAATATCACGAAAAGGGGGACACATTTGATGTGCTTGTAGAATACATGGCAGCTCCATCAATTGAAGGAAAGACGCTTATTCTCGTCGACCCAATGCTTGCCACCGGCACATCCATGGAGCTTGGCTACCGGGCGCTCCTGCGCAAAGGGCATCCGGCTAAGGTGCATGTCGCATCGGTGATAGCCTCAGAGCGTGCTGTGGAATATGTGAAAGAGCGTTTNCCAGATGATAAGACCACNCTTTGGTGTGCCGCCATCGATCCAGAAGTCAATGCCCACAGTTATATAGTGCCCGGTCTCGGCGATGCCGGCGACCTTGCATATGGAGAGAAAGAAGACAACGCATGAGAATCGACAGTCTTGACATAGTAAACTTCAAGAATATCGAGGAGGCTTCACTGGAATTTTCCGGAGGAGTCAACTGCCTCTTGGGNATGAACGGNATGGGNAANAGCAANCTNCTNGAGGCNATNCATTTCCTNTGNCTTGCGCGNCCNATGCAGTCGCTNCCNGAATCTGCGCTCCCTCGCCATGGCTCAGACATGATGATGGTGAAGGGATCATTCATGATGGATACAGGTGTGGCTGAGAATGTCAGTTGTGGCATTGTGAAGGGAAAAGGGAAGACCCTCAAATGCAATGGCAAGGAATATCAGCGCATCTCCGAGCATATAGGGCGATTCCCAATCGTCACGGTCACTCCAGCCGACCATTCCATCGTAAGCGGTTCTGCTGAAGAGCGTCGCAAACTGATGNACATGGTGATCTCGCAAGCCGACAAGACTTATCTATCACATCTTATCCGCTACAACCGGAGCATCGACAGCCGCAACCGTATGCTGCGTGCCGGAGTCAAGGATAAGCTTCTCTACGAATCTGTAGAGAGTGCGATGGAGCAATCAGCATNTGTGATTCACGCCACTCGCAAAGCATGGGTAGAGGAGATTTTGCCCACCTTCCGCGCACGCTATTCCGAAATCTCAGGCGATGCCGAAAAGGCTTCAATCAGATACTCCAGTGTGCTCAACGACCAGACGCTCCGCGCTGTACTCGACAGTACGAGGGCAAAAGACCAGGTGCTGGGCTACACTTCGAAGGGAGTGCATCGCGACGACCTTCTGACTGGGCTTGGCGACTACTCGATGCGGCGCCTTGGCAGCCAAGGGCAGGTAAAGACGTTCACTATAGCNTTGCGTCTCGCCATATATGAGTATCTGAGGAAAGTGTCAGGATTAACTCCAATACTATTGCTCGACGATATCTTCGACAAACTCGACTCAAGCCGAGTAGGGAGAATTATGGAGATGGTGAGTGGAGGGGAAGGATTCGGACAGATATTCATAACTGACACCAACCGAGAGCATCTTGATGAAATCCTCGGNGCCATCAAAGGGGAAAGCAGACTCTTTTCTGTCAAGGAGGGGAACTTCTCGACTTTGTAATTTTGAATTTTGAATTTTGAATTTTGAATTGNGATGCAACCGATGCAGCGGATGCAATCGAAAAAGCTAATTAAAGTTGGAACGNAANGAAGTAGTGACGATAGGAGATGTGCTTCGGGAGTGCCTGGAGAAGAGCTCGATGCAAGGGCGCCTCGATGAGGTGAGGGCATGCGATGCCTTCCCGCTCGTGGTGGGCAATCATCTTGCCTCTATGTGTCAGCGCCCGTATATGCGNAATGGNGTGATGACTATCGGCACTTCCAATGCATCGCTGCGTTCCGAACTAAATATGCGCCGCGGGGGGATAATGAAGGGGATAAATGAAATNTTAGGGAAGGATGTGGTGAANGAAATACTTTTTAGAAANTGAANGATNANAANATGAGCCANATAAACGAAACACTTGAGCATCTTGATCCCGAGGCATTCCNCCATGCNGTGCCNCTGCAATTGAGNTTTAACGATATTGATATCTTAGGGCATGTCAACAACAATGCCCAGTTGGCACTCTTTGATGTGGGGAAAACTGAATTCTATAATGTCTTGCGTGGTGAGCTTTCAGATTGGAGCCGCGTTGAGGCCGTCATAGTGAATCTCAACTGCACTTTTATGCAACAGATCAAGTTTACGGATCCGATGGAGGTGCGCACACGCGTCAAGAAAATAGGCGAAAAGAGTTTCGTTCTCCAGCAGATACTTCGCAATGTAGCCACTGGCCAGATCTGCTCAATGTGCGAGTCAGTGATGGTGAGCGTAGACTATGCCACCAAGGCATCGAAGCCTATTCCTGAGAATATCGCTGAGGGGCTGAAGAAATGGACATGATTAATACCTTTCTCCCCGAAGATTGTTATAACTATAAGTAGAATGTAAATATCGAAAATATAATATGAATCAGATTGATGTCCATATCCGTATGGAGGCTTTCGGGAAGAATAGCCCGGAAGCTGAAGTGCTTGCCAATGTAGTGGCTACCCGCCTGGAGATTAGCCGCCTGCTTGAGGCTGAAAAATATATGGAGGCTTTGGAGCGCACCATCAGTGCTCTGCAGCGCCTCAAAGATTTCCCCGACCATGAGAATGAAGAGTTCAAGGCTCTTTTGGTAGCCTTTATCTTCGACCTTGCTGAGATTCATTTCGAACTGAAGGATTTCAAGCGCAGTGAGAAGGAGCTGGATGCCCTCTTTAAGGTGCTTGATCCTCTCTTGGCAAAGAATCCCGACAGGTTTGGACGCCTGCATATCCTTGCGATGGAACTTTCCACACGCATCATCCGCTCCAAGAAGAAGACAATCGACATGCTTGCGCGCCAGCAGCTTCATGCCGATGCACTCACTGAGAAAGTGAATGCCGGCATCATCAGCGCCACTGAGCGCCTTGTAGACTCTCTCTGCAATGTAGGCCGACTGCTCGCTTCCTCCGGCGACTACCGCGAGGCTATGAAATTCTTCTCCGAGGCAATACGCATCTCGAAGAAGCGCACCGGCAAGGTGAATAAGAAAGAGATAAAGATGACTGTGGAGATGGCGGAGGNGATGATCCGCGTCAAGTCGATGAGGCCGCGGGCGGAGCGTCTTCTCGATGCAGTGCTTCCGCATGCNATTGCTCNTGGAGAGACNGAGCTCGAGCAAGAGATNNTTACNNTNNAAGAAATGATAAAGCTGCAGGAAAACATGAAAGTGTCTTGGCTCAGCGCATTCCGTAACAAAAAATCCTGAACTGCCATATGTCGACAATATTGAATACAGAAGGGAGTCTGCTTGAGATTCCCGAACTTCACGATAAAGATAGTTTCCGCGTCGCAATCGTGACTGCCGATTGGAACAGCCAGGTCAACGACCGCCTCCTTGCCGGCGCCGTAGAAGTGTTTGAAAAGGCCGGGCTTCATCCCTCGCATGTGGAGCAATACCGAGTGCCGGGAGCCGTAGAACTCGTCTATGCGTCTGCACGCATCATGAAGAGCCCGAAAAAATACAATGCCATCGTTGCCATAGGCACCGTGATCCGCGGAGATACTCCTCATTTTGATTATGTCTGCTCGCAGGCTGCTGATGGAATTTGCCGCCTGAATTGCCAAGGCGATGTGCCAGTCATATTCGGTGTGCTGACTGTCAACAACCTCCAGGAGGCGCTTGACCGCGCCGGTGGCAAACTTGGCAACAAGGGAGCAGAAGCAGCTGTGGCAGCTCTCCGTATGGGAAGTTTCTTGAGAATTTGACCCTTATTATTTCAAACCATAATANCACTNAACATGAAGAAACTAAGTTATAGCCTTCTCGCAGTCNTGGCCATTCTCTTTGTGGCTGTAGGATGCNCAAAGAGTGGCNGAGATGATGATGCNTCATCTCTTCTTCGCACTGTGCCTGCCGATGCTTCAAGCGTNGCGCTTCTCAATATGGCATACTCAGTCGAAAAACTTGGTGGCAAGTCAGATGGCTCAACAATCACTCTGCCGAAAGAGCAGGTANAGGCNATAAAGAATAGCAAGGCTNTTAANGAAAGAAATAAGAAGNTGATTCTGGATGCATTGGATGGAAAGACCGGAATAGCATTCAATTCAATAGTCTATTTTTCTGCTGCAAGAACCTATATTACAGGCTTGCTCAATGATCCCGATAAATTCATAGCCTATGAGCAGGAGCAAAATCCAGAGTATCAATGGAGAGATGAGGATGGAGGGAAAGTGCTGGGTCCCTTGGCTGTAGTGGGCAATCAATTTTGGATTTGCACTACAGGAACTCCCGATGTCGCGCAATTGAAGTATTACCAGCAGCTCAACGACAAGCAATCGTATGCATCATCTGATGCAGTGTCACTGCTTATGGATACTGATAAGGCTGTCACATTTGTAGCTGATGTCAACAAGACAATAGCCTACATTCCCAATTCTACCTACATACGAATGGGCTCATCGTTGATTTTCAATGATATGACATACGTGGCTGGATATGTGGATGTGGAGAAGAAGAATATTAAAGCATCAACTGCAGTGCTCAATTCCGATATGAAGCCTGCTGAACTTCTCCTCCCAGTAGAGAAAATTGACCCGGCTGTGGTCAAGTCGCTTGATGGAGGAGGTGATTTTGTTGCCGCCATAGGAGTGTCTCAGAAACTCATTGATAAGATTTTTAAGGCCGCTGGCGGTTTTGTAGGAAATCAGGATGCTTATGCGAAACTTCTTCAATCTATCGACGGCACAATTGCTGCCCGAGCAAACTCTTCGATGGATGATGTCGAAGTTAAAGTGCAGACCAACGGCAAGGATTTTGCCGACCTTTCGAGTATAATCCAAGCTATGTTTGGCTTGACAGTTTCGCGCGATGGCAATGTCCTTACGGCTACTCGTGGCAATAAAAATTTTGCAGGTCCCATCGCTCCTGATTGGGCTGCCGACAAACTGAAAGGAGCTTGGATTGGCGTGATATCCGATAGCTTTATAGCACGCGATGTGGTAATGACAGCACGTTTGGTGCCGGAAAAGAAAAGCCTCCGACTTGACATTGAGGCAGAAGGAGGAGTGGATGCCTTCCTTAACGCTATTTTGAAATGATCAAACGTATAGAAGAGATTACACTCGATTCTCTCCTCCCGCGCGTTTTCGCACGGGAGGAGTTGCCGTATTCTCAGGTGTGGCGCAGCCAGGTTGCGTTTCGCCGAGGGGGGAGGTATCTCGTAGAGTCTGCAAGCGGAGGCGGCAAGTCGAGCCTGGCGGCTTTCATCATGGGGAGCCGCAACGATTATGAGGGCACTCTGAAGATTGATGGCCGTGATAGCCGCACTCTGTCAATTGCCGACTGGCAGGAGATCAGACGAGCCCATATAGCATATCTGCCCCAGGAATTGGCTCTCTTCCCCGAGCTTTCTGCTATCGACAACATCATGCTTAAAGCTGAGATTTCCGGAGATGTAGACCTTGCAAGGATCGACAAGTGGCTTGATAGGCTGGGNATAGCCGATAGGCGCGAGTATCCGGCAGGTCGCCTCTCTATCGGTCAGCAACAGCGTGTGGCGCTCATACGAAGCCTTTGCCAACCTTTCGATTTCATTCTCCTTGATGAGCCTGTGAGTCATCTTGATGAAGCCAACAATCGAATTGCTGCCCGAATAGTGGANGAAGAAGNNGANCGTCAGGGCGCAGCGANCATCACATTCTCAGTTGGAAACCCACTNCTCATTGACAATCCAGAAAAATTGAATCTCTGATGGGTATTATCTCTAAACTACTCAGAAAAAATACGTCGCCTGCAAGGCTTGCAGGATTCGCATTGTCTAATTTCATCGGACTCCTGATTGTGGCAGGAGCTGTGATGTTTTATATAGATGCCCATGGGATATGGGATGACGACGATAGCTTTGTCAATACCGATTATCTCGTAGTCAATAAGAAAGTGACATCTGCAAGCACTCTTGGCGACCGCGAAGCCACACGTTTTTCTTCAGAAGATATAGCCTCGCTTAAGGCTCAGCCTTGGGTGAGAAGGGTAGGGGAGTTCAGCTCCTCCGATTTCCGGGTCTATGCTTCGGTGAGCCAAGGGGGAAGAGGCATGGAGACAGCTCTTTTCTTTGAGTCGGTGCCGGATTCTTTTGTAGATATGGCGGGGAGCGACTGGCAGTTTGAGCCGGGCCAGACTACTGTGCCCGTAATGATTCCCAAAGACTATCTCGCACTCTACAACTTTGGATTTGCAGGTTCGGCAGGACTTCCGCAGCTGAGTGAGCAGCTTCTCACCGGCATCCCCTTGAAGCTATATATGCGTAGTGAAGATGGCGGCCGCTCCATGTCGATGGAAGGGCGAATAGTAGGCTTCAGCAACCGACTGAACACAGTCCTGGTGCCGGATGCCTTCATTCAGTATGCTAATTCGCAGCTTGGCGAAAATCAGGCAGTGGCCCCTTCGCGCCTAATAATTGATGTCTCCTCTCCGGGAGATGTAGCAATAGCAGACTATCTCAAAGACAATGGATTGGAAGTGGCAGGGGATAAGTCGGGGAGCTCTGCAGCATATTTGCTTAAGGTGGTGATAGGCATCGTGGTGTCGGTAGGCATCTTGATCACTCTGCTCTCAGTGTTCGTGCTGATGCTTTCCATTTCTTTGCTTATGGAGAAGAATCGCTCAGTGATANATCGCCTGCTGATGCTTGGTGCTCCTCTCCGTGAAGTTGGCGCTCCCTATATCAAAATGATTCTTGCCGGCTGCCTTGTGGCTTGGATTCTTTCTATAGTTTCGTTGGTGATTCTAAGGTCTCTATATGCAGGGGCTCTTGAAGGGTTCGGAATCTCAGCAGATGGGCTGGTCTGGGCTATCGTGACGGGCTCTGTGCTTGCTCTTATAGTGATAATAGTCAATGTAGTGGCTGTCAGCCGTAAAGTGAAGGCTGCATGGAGCCTCAAGATGAAGAATGCTTAGCAAGAGAGCTTGGGTAGCTGCCATTATTGCTGTATTGGCAATAGTATTGGCAATCGTCTATTATTACTTCGATCCAGTAGAAGCAAGATGGATGCCAAGATGTCTGTGGAAAGTGGCGACNGGCACAGATTGCCCTGGATGTGGNTCGCAGAGGATGGCGCATGCNCTCGTGCATGGCGACATATCAGCCGCATGGCATGCCAATGCGTTTGCGCTGTGCATTCTTCCATTGATAGGGTTTATGTTGTGGCTTGAGATGTTTAGAGAGCAGCATATGAAACTGTACTGGAGAGTGCATGCTCCATGGGTGATATGGACTCTGGCGGCTTTGGTGATGATATGGTGGATAGTGAGAAATATAATATAGAATATTGATTGATAAGGATACATTTAGGAAATATGGAAAATGGATCTTCCGGATTGATGTCTGACTCCTCAAAACGTGGAGGCTTTCCCCGGTGGGGTTTTATTCTCATCGGTGTTCTGATAGTGGTAGGGTTGTCTGTATGGCTGTTGATGCGCACGTCTGCACCCCGCTTGGAAAAATTGCCTGAAGTGACAGTGGCGATGGTCGACACCACAAGGATGGAAGTATTCGATGAGTATGACGGCACTATCCGGGCAAGCCAGTCGGTAGAAGTGACTGCGCGAGTGGAAGGAATACTTGAAAAGATGCTTTTCAAGGAGGGCTCTTATGTCAAAAAAGGGCAAGCACTCTTTATCATTGACCCAAAACTATATCAGGCGCAAGTAGACCGTGCGCAGGCCCAGCTTGATAGAGCCAAGGCTTTGCTTGATAAGGCGAAGCGTGATCTCAACCGTATCCGTCCTCTTTATACTCAGAAGGCAGCCTCGCAGCTCGACCTTGACAATGCAGAGGCGGCAGTAGAGTGTGCTGAAGCTGATGTCGAGATTTGCAAGGTAGATCTTCTGGAAGCTAAGATCACACTTGGCTATACCCGCGTTGCGGCTCCTATTTCTGGCTTTATATCGGAGCGAATGGTAGATGTCGGAGCACTTGTCGGGCCAGGCGGACGTTCCCTGCTTGCAACTATTGTCAGGAGCGACACCGTGATGGTAGATTTCTCCATGACATCTCTTGAATATCTCAAGAGTAAGGACCGCAATGTCAACATACGGTGTGATGACGGGGAGTGCCTCGATAGGCTTCCATCATATGTCACGGTGTTGCTTGCAGATGGACGAGATTATCCCTATCAGGGGCTTGTGGATTTTGCCGACCCTGTAGTCGACACTACGACAGGAACATTCTCAGTGCGCGCAGAAATGCCTAATCCTGAGGGGCGGCTGCTTCCTGGAGAGAAGACGAAGGTAAAGGTGCTTCTCGACGTGTTGCAAGGCGTCATGACAGTGCCTGAGGAGGCAGTACAAAGCAGCGGGAAAGTAAAATATGTGTATGTCGTTTCGCCAGAGGGGGCAGTTGAGCGTCGTGATATAGTAGTAGGCGAGACTGTAGGAAAAGTGACGGAAGTGAAGAGTGGGCTCGCTCCCGGAGAGTATGTCGCCACCGATAATTTTGAACTCTTGGCAAAAGATACGAAAGTAATTCCGATTGGAGTGCATAGAAAAAATAATACTAAAAAATCGGAAGATCCGATGGAGGGAAAGAGATGAGAAGGATTTTGGGTATATTGTCACTGTTGACTCTCTTGTTGCCGGCATGTTCCGGAGTAAAGGGGCTGCAGGCTCCATACGTGCACCATTACGATAAATTCTCCAAGATAGACTATGTAGACTCGCTTTGNCTTGCCGACCTTGAGTGGTGGAAGTTTTATTCNGATTCNACGCTTTGTTCGCTTCTTGAGAGGGTGGTGACCAACAACCGCGACCTATTGAAGTCGGAGGCCCGCATCGAGCAATTGAGGCAGCTTTATGGCATTGAAAAGAAGAATCTGCTCCCTGAGATTGGTTATGATGCTTCGGTGGAATACGAAACGGTCAATTTTGGCGGGAAAGGAGCATCTACAGGGTCGACTTACGCTCTCAAAATTCCAATTGCATGGGAGATAAACCTTTGGGGNTCGCAGATTTGGTCAAAGAAAGNCGCTGAGGCTGAGTATCATGCTACGGAGGAAGACAGCCGTGCCCTCAAGATGGAGCTGATAGCTGAGACNGCNGATGCCTACTACACCTTGATGGCATTGGAAAATGAGCTTTCCATCGTTCGCCGCACAATGGCGACTCGCGAGGAGTCAGTACGCATTGCAAAACTTCGCTATGAGGGTGGTTTGACATCGGAGATGCTCTACAATCAGACTATGGTGGAATATTCTTCGGCGGCAGCCCTTGTGCCGGTGTTGGAGCAGAAGGTGTTTGCCACCCGCAATAAGCTCTGCCTGCTGATGGGAGAAGTGCCTCATGATATAGATCAGATAGGTCATTTGCCACAGACTTTTGTGGGTCCCGAAAAGCTGTCAACCGGTCTGCCTTCAGAACTGTTGAAACGTCGTCCGGATATCAGGGCTGCCGAGCAGCGTCTCAATGCTGCAAGGGCTAATGTCGGCATGACGTATGCCGACCGTTTCCCATCGTTTCATATTAATTTCTTCCCCGGACTTGATAATGATGAACTCGCTGGTTTTTTAAAATCGCCATATTCTGATTTTATAGCTGGATTGACCGGTCCGCTAATTGATTTCGGAAGGAGAAAGAAGAAATATAAGGCAGCCATTGCAGCCTATGAAGAAGCACGCCTTGACTATGAGGATGTGGTGTTGAAAGCTTTCACNGAAGTNAATACGATCCTTCANACCTACTATCATGTGCAGGANTCNTATAAGCGCACGAANGAGCTNCTNGAGTCGTCGGCAGANTATATGCAGTTGGCGCAACTGCAATTNCGTTCCGGAATGCTCAATTATATTGATGTGCTTGATGCGCAGCGAAGCTATTTCGATGCCCAGATATCATTTTCCAATGCCATCCGGGATCAATATACTTCACTTGTGAACATCTACAAGGCCTTAGGTGGTGGTTGGCGATACAATCCAAATATCCGCCACTACAGCGATAATTTTGAAGAAGACTGATGAAAAAGATAGTTTATTTATTAGGAGTATTTATTTCGATAGCATTATGGGCTGCTGATGGTTTTGCCGCCACTCCAGAGAAGCACCGTATCTTGGTGAGTACAGATATCGGTGGCACTGATCCGGATGATAACCAGTCGATAATTCATCTCATGATGTATAGCGACCTTTTTGATATTGAGGGTCTTGTTTCATCTCCTTCATTTGGAAACGGCTCAAAGGAAGAGTTGTTGCGCGAGATTGATGTGTATGAAAAAGATTATCCGATATTGAAGCAAGCTTATAACGGGCTGATGAGTCCTGATTCCCTCAGAGCGATTTGCAAGCAAGGCAGACGTGGCCTGGCTTCTTTTGCGGGATATGATGAGCCTAC
>WFLX010033493.1_pt1 | contig 12244 bp, 13 predicted proteins | sample 4967041 | NCBI WGS metagenome assembly WFLX01 (sample SAMN12857096, study PRJNA449069) | gut metagenome | isolation source: stool from male and female vole | host: Microtus ochrogaster | place: USA:Florida | collected 2017 | reverse complement strand
CGATATCAACAAAATTAAATAACAAGTATGGAAAAGGTAAATGCAGTAGGCCGTCGTAAGGCCGCAGTCGCACGCGTAATCGTAGGCGAAGGCTCTGGTGTAATCACCATCAACAAGCGCCCGTTGGAAGTATATTTCCCCTCTTCCATCCTTCAGTACATCGTAAAGCAGCCCCTCACAACTCTTGACGCAGCCGCTAAGTATGACATCTATGTCAACCTCGACGGTGGTGGTTACAAGGGTCAGGCAGAGGCTCTCCGTCTTGCCATTGCCCGCGCTCTGGTAAAGATCAACCCCGAGGACAAGCACGCACTCCGCGTCGAGGGCTTCATGACCCGCGACCCGCGCAGNGTAGAGCGTAAGAAACCCGGTCAGCCCAAGGCCCGCAAGCGTTTCCAGTTCTCAAAGCGTTAATATTATCGCTGCCGTCATCCGTGGCGGCATGATGATATATCAGTGTTTAGTATCTAAATCCGTAAGATGGACACGTTCCCTACCTGCGGATTGTAAAAACAAAAAGAACGTAAACAAACCTCAATTTACACAATGTCAACACCTAAATTTGACGAACTTTTAGAAGCAGGNTGCCATTTCGGNCACCTNAAAAGAAAATGGAATCCTGCTATGGCTCCTTATATTTTCATGGAGCGCAACGGTATCCACATCATTGACCTCTACAAGACTGCTGCTAAGCTTGACGAAGCAGCCGCAGCTCTTAAGAGCATAGCCAAGTCAGGCAAGAAAGTGCTTTTTGTAGCGACTAAGAAGCAGGCCAAGGACGTAATTGCTGACAAGGCAAAATCAATCAACATGCCTTACGTTATCGAGCGTTGGCCGGGCGGTATGCTCACCAACTTCCCNACTATCCGTAAGGCTGTGAAGAAGATGGCTACCATCGATAAGATGACTAAGGATGGTACTTTCGACAACCTTTCAAAGCGTGAGAAGCTGCAGATCTCACGTCAGCGCGAGAAGCTTGAGAAGAACCTCGGTTCAATCGCTGACCTTAACCGTCTGCCTTCTGCTCTCTTCGTTGTTGACGTACTTAAGGAGCACATCGCTGTAGCTGAGGCTAACCGTCTCGGTATCCCCGTATTCGCTATAGTTGATACCAACTCTGATCCNTCTAATATCGATTTCGTAATTCCTGCCAACGATGACGCTTCAAAGTCAATCGAACTCATCCTTGACACCGTAGTTTCNGCTATGGGCGAGGGNCTTGAGGAGCGTAAGGCTGAGAAGATCGATACTCCCGCTGAAAACGAGGAGGAGGCTGCCGCTCCCCGCGGTCGCCGTCGTGTACGCCGCAATGAGGCAGCTGAGGCTCCNGCAGCCGAGGCTCCTGCTGCTGAGGAAGCTCCCGCTGAGGAGGCTTAATCGGCCGGTCTTGACAGGACAAACTGATTTTTATGTAGTGACGCGAGCTTTTACCCGCGTCACTACTCAATATTTTAAGTTACTAACCGATAAAAACTACATAACAATATGGCAGTTACAATGGCAGAGATCAGCAAGCTGCGTGCTCTTACAAGCGCCGGCCTGATGGACTGCAAAAAGGCTCTCGCCGAGGCTAACGGCGATATGGATGCCGCTGTAGAGATACTCCGTAAGAAAGGTCAGGCTATTGCCGCAAAGCGTGAGGACCGCGAGGCTTCAGAGGGTTGCGTACTCTCTAAGAACGATGGTGACTTTGCTGCTATCGTAGCCCTCAAGTGTGAGACTGACTTCGTTGCAAAGAACGCTACTTTCGTTGACCTTACTAAGAAAATACTTGATGCCGCTGTTGCAGCCAAAGCTAAATCTCTTGATGAGGTTAAGGCTCTCGTGCTTGACGGCCGTACTATCGAAGCCCTTATTGTTGAAGAGGTCGGCAAGACCGGTGAGAAGATGGAACTCGGCGCTTACGAGTGGCTTGAGGCTCCCTCAACTACCTCTTACAACCACCTTGGCAACAAGCTCGCCACTATCGTAGGTTTCAACCAGGCTGACGTTGACTATCAGGTTGGCCGTGACGTGGCTATGCAGGTTGCTTCTATGAATCCTGTTGCTGTTGACCGTGCAAGCGTNCCTCAGTCAGTTATTGACTCTGAGTACAACGTTGCCGTTGACAAGTCAAAGGAAGAGCAGATTAAGAAGGCTGTAGAGGCTGCCCTCAAGAAGGCCGGTATCAATCCTAACCTTGTAGACAGCGAGGCTCACATCGAGTCAAACATCGCCAAGGGATGGCTTACCGCCGAGGAGGCTGACAAGGCCCGCGCCGTTGCAAAGCAGGCTGCCGAGGCTAAGGCAGCCAACATGCCCGCCCAGATGATCGAGAACATCGCTCAGGGTCGTGTCAACAAGTTCTTCAAGGAGTCTTGCCTCATGGAGCAGGAATTCATCAAGGATGCCGGCATGACTATCGAGAAGTTCCTTGAGAGCTCATCAAAGGGTCTTGCAGTGGTTGCCTTCAAGCGCGTTAACCTCAATCAGGATTAATCGCCCCACCGAAAGTCATAACTTTTAATAACTGGGGGGCTCACCGTCATCATGGCAGTGAGCTCCCTCGCTTTTTGGATATACTCATGTCAACTCACGATACTTTCCATCGCCCGGTACGCATAGCTGTATTTGCTTCGGGCAACGGCAGCAATGCTGAAAATCTCATCAACTATTTTGATCAGGTAGCACCGGAACGCGGTAAGGTTGTGCTTGTGGTGACTAACAGACCTGACGCGGGAGTAATACGGCGTGCACAGGCCCTCGGTGTCGATGTCAAGGTAATGCCACGTGCTGATATCAATAATCCTGACACAATGCTCGGACTTCTTGACCGATATGGCGTGGATGTGATCGTGCTTGCCGGCTTTCTGCTCATGGTGCCGGGCTTTTTGCTGGAGCGCTATCGTGACCATATTGTCAATGTGCATCCGTCGCTCTTGCCAAAGTATGGAGGTAAAGGGATGTACGGGATTCATGTGCATGAGGCAGTGGTTGCGGCCGGTGACCGTGAATCGGGCATTACGATCCATCATGTTAGTGAGATATGCGACGGAGGCCGTATCATCTTTCAGGCATCGGTTGAAATTGCTCCGGAGGATACTCCCGCTGATGTGGAGCGCAAGATACATGCTCTTGAGAAGATGCACTTTCCCCGTGTAGTTGACGAAACATTCTGCATGCCTTAATCTCGTTATCCATCATGTCGGTTATTTGGATGGAAATTACTAACTTTGTGAAAAATTAACGTCATCAATATGGAAACTAAATCTAATGGCGCAAAATCGCTGAAGATAGTGGTTATAGTGCTTGCCGTTGTTCTTGTTGTAGCAATCATCGCCTTCTTTTTCTCGGCCCGGTCAATGAAGCAGGAGGTTGAGCAGGCACAACTGGCCAACGAACAGTTGCAGCTTACCAACGAGCAGCTTCAGTTGTCCCAGGAATATCAGGTATTGAATACCGAGTTTGCACAGTATGAGAATCAGTCTCAGCTGCTGGCCAATGACTCGCTTGTCACCAAATATGCCGCTGCCAAGAGCAAGGTTGAGAAACTCATTCAGGAGCTCAATTCCGAAAAGAAGAAGAGTGCTCAGCGCATCAAGCAGCTTCAGGATGAGATAGGCACCTTGAAGAATATATTGATTCATTATGTAGCGCAGATCGACTCGCTCGGAAAAGAGAATGCAGGATTGCGTACCGAGAACGAGCAGATACGTCAGCAGAACCGTCAGCTGAGCAATCGTGTCGCCACCGCCACCAAGCGCAACGAGGTGCTTGAGGAGCGTATGACACTCGCTGAAAAGCTTAATGTGACGGGGGTCAGCCTCACCGCGCTAAAGAAAAACGGCAAGGAGGAGAAAAATGTCACCAAGGCCAAGCAGCTTGCTGTTTCATTCACCATTCCTCAGAACAATTCTACGCCAGTCGGAGAAAAGACAATATATCTGCGTATAGTCAACCCCGAGGGAATGTTGCTCGGCAACGGCGGTAATTTCAGCTTCGAAGGAGGCACATTACAGTGTACGGCCCGTAAGTCAATCGAGTATGCCGGCGATGAGATTTCGGGAATCACGATGTACTGGGATGTAAATACCACTCTCACTCCCGGAGAATATCTTGTAGAACTGTTTGCCGATAACTTCCGTCTTACTTCAAGAAGATTTACACTTCGCAAATGATAAGCTGTTTTTCCGATGCTTTCAGCCTTNTNGTTGACCGCATTGACTCGATCGAGGTCAATACGGTCAACTCAATATTCCGGCTGTTGTTAAGCTTGTTTCTTGGATGTTGCGTNGGGCAGGAGCGTAAGCGCAAAGGGCAGATAGCCGGCGTGCGTACCTTCGCCCTGATAAGTATGGGCGCTACTCTTGCCATGCTTCTTTCCATATANGTGCCTCAGGANTATATGGGGCTCAAAAACGGNGATCCCGGACGTATCGCGGCTCAGGTAGTCACCGGTATCGGTTTCCTTGGCGCAGGTGCGATCATACAGATGAAGGGTTCGGTGCGCGGTCTTACCACTGCCGCCGGAATATGGATTGTGGCAGCCATCGGAATGGCGGTCGGAGTGGGCATGTATCTTGTGTCGATTATCGCAACTGCCCTTATTCTGCTTGTGCTTGTGGTCGTGGAGCGGTGGGAGCATCATCTCAGTGCCGGTATGGAGAGCCGTATCATCCGTATCAAGCTGTCGACTATCGCCGAGAACATCGACGGTTACCGGGAGGTCCTGACGGCCCATCACGTACATTTAAGCAGCGTGTATGTCGAGTATGAATATGTTCAGGGGGTGACGCGACTGTACCTTATCGTGCTCGTCCGTGAACACACCGACTATCTTGCCCTGTTCAGCGCATTGCGTCAGGTCAAGCCTACAATTGCCATTTCACTCGCCAATCAGGTGAGCATATAAATCATATCAGCCAAAACAAATTACAGGCATGTCCGAAATTCAGATTGATAACCTTGTCTCCGACCTGGCTTTCATCCTTATTCTTGGAGCCGTGGTCACCGTATTGTTCAAGTGGCTCAAGCAGCCGGTGGTTCTTGGATATATTGTAGCCGGCTTCCTTGCGAGTCCTCATTTCGCATATCTGCCGTCAGTGACCACTGAAAGCAATATCGAGTTCTGGGCTCAGTTAGGTATCGTGGTATTGTTGTTCTCGCTCGGTCTGGAATTCAGTTTTAAAAAGTTGCTGAATGTNGGAGGATCAGCTGTGGTGACGGCGCTAATAATCGTGATGGGAATGATGGCGTCGGGTTTTGCCATAGGCCATCTGCTCCACTTCTCCCACATGAACAGCCTTTTNCTTGGNGGCATGCTATCCATGTCGTCAACGACTATTATCATCAAGGCGTTTACTGACCTCGGATTGCGCCAGAAGAAATTTGCCTCTCTTGTATTTGCCGTGCTGATTGTNGAGGACCTGTTTGCCGTGTTGATGATGGTGATNCTGTCATCGATCGCACTCAACAACAGTGTCGAGGGAGGGGAGATGCTTTTCAGTATAAGCAAGCTCGTGTTCTTCCTTGTCATCTGGTTTCTNGTCGGGGTGTATGTGCTGCCTACGCTGCTCAATGCCATCCGCCGTTACCTCAATGATGAGACCCTGCTTATAATCAGCCTCGGACTCTGCTTCGGTATGGCGGTGTTCTCGGTCTACTGCGGCTTCTCGCTTGCATTNGGNGCTTTCGTCATGGGCTCNATCATAGCCGGAATCAGTTANGCCGAGCGTATCGAGCATGTGGTTACACCGGTCAAGGATCTTTTCGGTGCCGTGTTCTTCATCTCGGTAGGTATGATGGTTGATCCGGAGATTATCGTACAGTATATTTCCCCGATCCTCGTACTGTCGGCTGTCGTGATTGTCGGCNTGATTATATTCGGTACCTTCGGTATGCTTATCACNGGTCAGNCCCTNCGCATAGCCATGNANTCAGGTNTCTCACTTACCCAGATCGGTGAGTTCGCATTCATCATCGCTTCGCTCGGTATGTCGCTTGGCGTGCTTGATGCTACCATTTATCCGATTGTGGTGGCCGTGTCGGTTATCACTACCTTCACNACNCCNTATTTCATCCGTATGGCCGATCCGGCTTACCGACTGGTTGAGCGTATACTGCCCGAACGCCTCCACTTCCTGATTGACCGNTATTCAGGCACTGTACGTGCCGAGAGTGAAACACGCGTGCTGTGGCGTACCGTGNTGAAGCGTTACGTGTGGCGCATACTTCTTTATTCAAGTGTTGTCATCGCCATCGTACTCGTGTCGCTGCGCTTCCTGTTGCCGTGGCTGCTTGAACTCACTCCCGGNTGGGGACGCATGATCTGCAGTGTCATCACTCTTGCCGCCATGATGCCGTTTCTGCTTGCACTCGCCATGCCGGCGTCTAAGAANGTCGAGCGNGAACGCCTCAAGGCCGCCAATGCCCATTTTGATGTTCCGCTCCTTGTCATGAGCGGTTTCCGTGTGGTTCTTGCCCTCGGCTTTGTAATCTATATGCTGAGTGCCATCCATTCGATGCGTGTAGGCTGGATCATCGGTTTCATCATCTTCCTCATCATGCTCGGTACATGGTCGGGAAGACTGAAAAAGCAGATGCGCCGTCTTGAATCGCGCTTCATGGATAATCTTAACGAGCGCGAACTGCGCCGCAGCGGCCGCAACAACAATCTTGTCAACGATCTCCACATGGCATATATCGAGGTCAGCTACGACTGCCCGTTTGTGGGTGAGCGTCTGCGCGACTCCAATCTTCGTCAGCGTTATGGTGTCAATGTCGCCTGCATACAGCGAGGCGGCGTCCTGCTCCCGGTGCCTGACGGCAATACCCGCATATTCCCCGGTGACGTCATCGGAGTGATAGGAACCGACGAGCAGATCGAGAAGTTGCTTCCGGTGCTTGAGGAGCAGAATGAGCCNCAGCCCGACGGTGACCTGCGCCAGATGGAGTTTACGAGCATACAGCTGTCGGTCGACTCCATTCTGATCGGCAAGACCTCGGCTACATCACAGATACGTGACAAGTACCGCGCCCTGCTGGTGGCCATACAGCGTCCTGACGGCAGATATGAAAATCCCACCGGTTATAATGTATTTGAGCCTGAGGATGTACTGTGGCTCGTAGGTGACCCAAAAGTACTCGAAGATCTTAAATAATCACGTTGTCGCATTATGTGGATAGTTCTTGCCATAGTATCAGGCCTCTGCCTCGGATTTTACGATATATTCAAGAAGATTTCGGTGAGCGGCAACAATGTGCTTGTCGTGCTCTTTCTCAACACTGTGTTCAGTGTGTTGCTGATGTCGCCGGTGCTTATCATGAACCTGAGCGCGGGCAGCGTGGGTCTCGGTAACTCCCTGCACGGCCATATAGAGATATTGATCAAGTCGTTTATCGTACTGTCATCATGGATCCTCGGTTATTACGGACTTAAGCATCTTCCTCTCACTATAGCCGGGCCTATCAATGCGGCCCGTCCGGTGATTGTGCTTGTCGGTGCGCTGCTTATATTCCGCGAAAGCCTCAACTGGATGCAGTGGATCGGTATAGCACTTGGCTTCTGGTCGCTGTTTTTCATCAGCAGGGTAGGTGGTAAGGAAGGTTTTTCTGTAAAACATTCGCGCTGGATATGGTTTACCATCGGTGCCACGGTAATGGGAGCCGTAAGTGCGCTTTACGACAAGTATCTGCTGCGCCATTACGAGCCGCTTGAAGTGCAGGCATGGTATTCGCTTTACCAGATGATAATAATGGGCATTGCCATCGGCATAATGATAAAGCTGCGCCATGAATCAACCCCTTTCCGCTGGAAGTGGTCGATACCCCTCATATCGGTATTCCTCACTGTCGCCGATCTGGCCTATTTCTACTCGCTATCAGTCGACGGGTCTATGATCGCCGTCGTTTCGATGATACGCCGCGGCAGCGTGATAGTGTCATTTTTCTATGGCGTGATCGCACTCCACGAAAAGCATATCAAGCTCAAGCTTATTGACCTGAGCGTGCTGCTTATCGGTCTTATATTCCTGGTTCTGGGAAGTAATTAGTGGCAGGGGTGNCCGGCNTAGTGTGTGGCGGCGTGGCACTCGTCTATGCTGTGATCCACCACTATGTGTCGTGTGGCCATTGTCGATATTGTCGACATCTCGTGTGACACGATCACGATTGTCGTGTCTTCGGCAAGATGCTTCACCACATTGTACAGCACCTCTTCATTATGCTTGTCAAGGTAGCTTAGCGGTTCGTCGAGGACAAGCATCTGCGGGTGGGAAATGATCGCGCGTCCGAACAGGGTGCGTTGCAATTGTCCTCCTGAAATTTCGCCGATCGGGCTTGATGCGTGGTCGGAAAGGCCAAGCAGTTCGAGTGTTTCCGCCACTCGTCGTTGACGGGCCTCTTTCTGCATCCCTTTTACCGTCATGAGTCCCAGTTCCATCACTTCGCTTACAGTGATCGGAAATCGGGAGTCAATCATGTTTTTCTGAGGCAGGTAGCCTATCGGCAGGCGGTCGTCATCATTGTCAAAACCATATATCACGCGTCCTTGCGACGGAGTGACCAGCTTCAGCAACAGGCGCAGCAGTGTGGTTTTTCCTCCTCCATTGGGCCCTGTTATGGCAAGAAAGTCACCAAGATTTACGCTGAGATTGACATCACGCAGTATAGGACGCCGTTCGTCATACTGCATCCATACGCCGTCAAGCGTTATAAGCGGTCGTTTATCGTGAGAGTGCATCTGCTATATTTTTCATTTCCACATCCCATTCATAGCTGAGCGGGTTTATGTCGACAAGCCGGGCGCCAATCTGTTCGTTGGCTACGCGTGCCTGACGTGAATCGATATCCTTCTGGAAGAAGAGTATCCTGACATCGGCAGCCTTGGCCGAGTCGATCGCACTCTGGAGCTGCGTTACCGAAGCCTCTTTTCCCTCAGGACTGAGCGAAAGCTGATTCAGNCCGTAGTCNCGNGCAAAGTAGCTGAGCGACGGATGCCACACAAGAAATGTCGAGCCACGTTTCGGCGACAGCTTTACCGTGAAGGCTTCGTCAAGACTGTCGATTGTGGCCGACAGACGGTTATAGTTGTCGGTATAATAATCTTTGTTGGCCGGGTCNATGTCGATCATCGCATTAAGCATGTTGGTAGCTATTATGCGGGCATTTTTAGCCGATGTCCATGTGTGGGGATCTACGTCATGACTGTGTCCGTGACCGTCATGGTCATGATCGCAGTCGGTGTGGGTGCCGGTGATGAGCTCTATACCCTCCGAAGTGTCATATATCTTCAGATCGGGATTGTTGGCCTTGACTTTTTCAATAATCGTCTGCTCAAACGGAAGCTGGCCCATGCGTAGGTAGGCGCGGCTGTGTTCGAGTCCGAGCAGCTGGTTGATCGTCGGATCGTAGTTCTCAGGATTGTCGCTCCCTCCGAGCAGACAGCGTACATCCCACTTGTCGCCGGCTATGCGGTCCAGAAAGAATTTCTGCGGGCTGATGCTGACTGTGATTGTAGGACGGTCGGTCGTNCGNCGTGCGCAGGCGGCTATCACNACGGTTGCCGCGAGTGTGAGCAGTATGTTGAGAGTAAGACGAGTCATAACAATGTNTAATTTTATTGCAAATATACGCGAAATCCGTTTTACATCCTAACTGTAGACTGTCGAAAAGAGTTCATCAGCGGCCGATTGCAGATNGACTTCTCCTGTCGTCATCAGTGTCAGCGGCACCGGCGGCAATCCAGGAGCGTATGGAGGTTGTATGTAATTGAAGTCAGGATGATCGGTGAAACCGTTACGCCGATAAAAGCCGATGCGACGCCGTGCAGTGTCTCCCGTATGGGCCGGTTCTACCTCGAGCAGCAACGGTTGCGGAGACATTGATACGAGCATGGCCAGCACAGCAGTTCCGGCGCCATTGCCACGGTATTCCGGTGCNATGGCAAAGTGCTCGATATAGCGTGCTGACCGTAGATGCCACACCGTGACGAGGCCCGCCACAATCTCTCCATCCATTATTGCATATAAAATGAAACTGTCACTATTGTCAAATGCGCGTTCAAGCAGTTGCGGCCAAGGACGCCGTTCTTCGGGCGGAAAAGCTTCGATGTATATGTCTTGCAGACGGTTGAGTGATCCGAATTTGGCCGAAACCGGTGTGAGATTGATACCCATTACAGCTATTGGAAATCGTAAACAATGTTTATTTATTACAAAAATACATGAATATTTTGTGAATTATACATATTATTCATTAATTTTGTACACGAAAAGAAAAAAATCAAACCAACAACTAATCTTCAAATTATCACAACATGGCAAAAGCACAGTTAGATACTCTTGACTATAAGATACTTAAGATGTTGTCGGCCAATGGTCGTAAACCTTACCTCGAGATCGCCCGTGAAAGTGGTGTGTCAGGTGCAGCAATCCATCAGCGAATCCAGAAACTGATCGCTATGGGAGTGCTCCGTGGCACCGAATGTCTTATCACTCCTTCGTCGGTAGGCTACGATACTTGCGCGTATGTAGGTTTCTTCCTGAAGGATCCNACCGATTTTGACAGTGTCGTAGAGAAGTTAAAGGATATCCCCGAGGTAGTGGAGGTTCACTATACGACCGGTAAATATGACATGTTCATCAAGCTCTTCGCACGCAACAACGATCATCTGCTTCATATCATCCATGAGAAGCTGAGCGGTCTCGGTCTTGCGCGCACCGAGTCTTGATCTCGTTCAAGGAAGTGTTCCGCCGTCAGCTCCCCATCGACAGCAACGATTGAGCATGAGTGCCGTAAGCTACTCCGAGATGGCGCTCAACGCTATGTCGTGGGCGNGTGAGGCAGGAGCTGTGCATCTGCGCTATTTCCGCGGCAATGAGCTTGGCGTAAGCACCAAGGGCAATGACAGTGATATCGTCACTGCCGCCGACAAGGCCGCCGAGCAGGTTTTGATGGCCAATATACATGCCGCTTATCCTGATCATGCTATCCTGTCGGAGGAATCGGGTGATGATGGCCGTGACAGCGAATACCGCTGGGTCATAGATCCGCTTGACGGCACTACGAATTTCAGTCAGGGCTTGCCTCAGTTCTGTGTGTCGATAGGCCTCGAGCACCGTGGACAGCGTGTGGTCGGAGTGGTGTTTGCCCCGTATCTCAACGAACTGTTTCATGCAGTGAAAGGGGAGGGCGCCTACCTTAACGGCAATCCGTTGAGGGTAAGCGGCAAGTCGGCGATAAGCCACAGTGTGGTTGCCACCGGTTTCCCTTACGACAAAGATGTGCATCCGGTCAACAATCTTGACAATGTGACCCGCGTGATGCCGCTCGTGCGCGGTCTGCGCATATTGGGCTCGGCCGCTGTCGATCTCTGTTATGTGGCCGCCGGTATCCTGGACGGTTACTGGGAGGTAAATCTGCACGAATGGGATGTATGTGCCGGACTGCTGGTCCTTGAGGAGGCCGGAGGCAAGTGGAGCTATTTCCGCGATGACCGTAATCTTTCGGTACTTGCTGCAACGCCTGCCATTTATGAGTGCCTCGAACCACTGATTAAGTAAACATTACATTGTAAGTACAAAAAAACGGGCGGCTGAACCAACTTGTTCAGCCGCCCGTCTTACTGTATACGAGGGATATGATTATTTCTCCATCATCTTGTAGCTGCGCTGCAGGAATGCGGTCAGATCCTGACCTTTAAGCAATCCGTTGCCAAGCAGNGCAAGGTCAATAAGCTGTTTTACCTGAGCCTGTCCGGCNGCATAGTCGCTTATCACNTTGGTCTCGTTGTCACGCAGNGTNTTGACCTCTTTTTCGAGTTCGCTNACCTTCTTTGAGTCATCATCGCTCAGCTTGCCATCCTTGGCGCTGTCACGAAGAGTGGTGATCTCGCTGTTTTTCTTGTCAATCTCATCGGTCATCGGGCTTACGGTATCGGCCACGGCTTTTTCAGCTGCGGCGCTGATATCCTTTATAAGCACATGCTCGGTGTTGATGATGAGGTTGTAGCTGTCAGGCAGCTCACCGTAGAATGCCATTCCCGGCTGCATGGCCGCCATGTCCTTCATGCGTCGCATATATTCGTTCTGTGTGATCACGATAGGAGCGGTGGTCGATGAAAGGGCCTCGAATGTGACGAGGAAGTCGGCTTTCTCCACCGCAGGTATCTGTGACTTGAATACTGTGGTCAGGATGTTGCGCTGCAGCGGAGTGAGGTCGGCTGCCTTCTTGTCGTCCTTGCGTATCAGGTTCTCTATCACGTCGC
>WFLX010029643.1_pt1 | contig 12245 bp, 3 predicted proteins | sample 4967041 | NCBI WGS metagenome assembly WFLX01 (sample SAMN12857096, study PRJNA449069) | gut metagenome | isolation source: stool from male and female vole | host: Microtus ochrogaster | place: USA:Florida | collected 2017 | reverse complement strand
TGACAATGAGAAGTTCGGCATCAAACGTATTGCCCTCGATCTCGTTGTACTCCTTGCTGAGCGCCATAAGAGCAGTCTCGTGATGAAGAGCCGGGTCGGTTGCTGTAGCATCGTTCCACGGATTCTCTGCATTGTTNCCATATTTGAANCCTAAGCCGGCATAGAAGTCGCCGTTGAGGTCACCGGCANCNATGTCCGCNCCNTCGGTAGAAGCGACATCGGCNGCAACGTCATTGAAGCGACCGAGTGTAGANATGGCGTAGTTGTTCTTCATNCCATACTCCTCNCGNGTGGGAAGGTAAACGGGGTTTTCNTCATCNACNGTATTGTCNTAGTCAATCTGNGGACCCTCGTTGNTGCAAGTCTCGCCGACGATACGGTGAACGGTCTCGTTCTGACCGGGATATGTCGGTTCCTTGACATACGGGGCGCATGTCATGCTCTCAAGACGGACGAAGTTGTTGAGGATGACGGGAGTGACAGTCGAGGGGTCTGTNACGGCACCCTGCGAGAGCTGGAGCGGTTCGAGGACACCCACGATACCACCCATCTTGGCGCCACCGCCCCAAGGTCGTTCACCAAGAGATTCGAGACTACCCTCGACGTAGCAACGCGAGATAGCAGCACGGCTGTTTACACCGGCGATACCGCCGATAGTGTGTTTACCCTTTATATCGGCATCCACGTGGCAGTCTGAGACAGACTCGTCACCGGTAGTGATATAACCCGCGATGCCGCCGACCTCGCTGTCAGCAAGAATCGAACCGCTTACGGCAGTGGCAACCACCTTTGAGCTGGTGCGCATGTCACCGATGATACCGCCGACACTCTGTGCGTTGGGCATATTGATGTCGACATTATTTACAGAGGAGTTCTTGACCTCAGTATAGAGAGATGCACGACCGATGAAACCACCGAANCTGCAGTTGCCGTTGCCGTGAGCCTTGAGACCGTAGACATGGACATTGTCGATGTTGGTACGGTTGGCGAAAGCAGAGATNAGACCACCGGTGCCGTCGGTATTGATCTCGACAGCAGCGTTGATGAAGGTAAGGTTCTTGAGAGTGGCATTCTGNGTGGTATTGAAGAGCGCCACGTTATTACCGTCGCCGCCGACCGTGAGGTTTGAGATAACATGATTGTTACCGTCGATGACACCCGAGAAAGGTTCGGTCTCAGAGCACTGCGTCATGATGACAGAGTTGGCAGCGTCGATGTCATCAACCACAACGTAACGGGCAGCGGGATACTTGCCGATCTGACGGAGGTCACCCAAAGAGGCAATCTGATAAGGATTCTCCGCAGAACCGTCGCCACCGTTAAAGGTGTTGAGGGGTAACGAATAGAAATCCTGATAATACTTGTCAGTTACCTGNTTGTAGTAGACAACGATAAGCTGTCCGGCACCGGCATCCACCATAGGAATAATGGTAGAGAGGACGCCNCGCTCATCGGGGAGNATCTGCAGCAGAGTGTTACCGTCGGGGTGAGCGGCAGACTTAGGCTGAGCTACAAGGAGTTCCTCGGTTAGGGCATTGCCGTTCTCATTGCCGCGCTTGACGAGGAGGAGATACTCGCGGATATTGTCGGTATTCATCAGGCAGGGGTCGAGAGTGGCCTGTGCGATGTAAGACTGCGCAAGACGGATATCCTGACCCATGTTGATTTCGTCGATTGAGACCATCTTACCGTCGGTATCAATCCATGCGATACGCATGATGTCATTGCCATTGTCATCAAGAGCGGGCACGCGCAACTCACAGGCATACTGATAGGAGTTGCCTACGGGGTAACGGTCGATATTGGCAGTAATGGCCTCATACATACCCTCCTCAAGACCGGGAATGTCCTGAGTCATGGAGCAGATGGTGTTGCCACTTATGACATCAACGAAGTCGAACACATAACCCGCCTCGGTGATACGGATGAAGAGGTACTGCGGTTCCTGACCGCGGACGTCAGACATGGCGATAGCGGTCTCGACATCCTGACCCAACTTCTTGAGCATGTTGCCGTCGGCATCATATACGTAATATGACTTNTAATAGTTGTCGTCATTATTGAGGTAATAGTCCTCCTGAGTGATAATGAGGGCAGCCTTACCGGTGCCGGCGTTACCATAATCCTCAAAATTGATGTCATTACGGTACATGAGGTTACCGATCGAGTAATACGAGTAATAAGCACCCGCCTCGGTGTTCTGCACTACCGGAATAGTAGTGGTCTGATAACACTCGGCGCTGTTACCGCCGAGAGTATAGAGCTTGACGATAAGGTTATTGCCGGGAGCCATCTTCTGGTCCTCTGTCCAGTCATACGGGTCATTGAGGGGAAGATAGAAATTCTTCTCGTACTCACTGGTGCAGACATTTGCAACGCCGTTATGCATGAAAGTGAAGAAGAAAGGAGCCGACATCTGGTCACCGGCAACGCGGCGATAAGGGAGTTCGGTAGAAAGCACCTGCTGTATGGGACTGCCGTAAGTAGCCTTTGAGTAGGTGTCGCTCTTTACCTTATAGGAATCCATATCTCCCTCGTAATCGTCACCGAAGTCATCGACATCACCCATCGACTCAGTCATAAACGAGAGATAGAAAGTCTCGGTCCATTTGCTTGTGGAGGCATCGATGACATCGACGAGGTTACCCTCGATCATGGTCACAGCCTTGTCGTTACCCTCGTCTGTCTTCTCGCCGCCGATAGAGTAAACGTATGAACGGACACCGGTAGAGTAATCGGGCTTATTGGTGATAATGGTCACGATCACCTCATAACGGTCATCGAGGTTAAAGAACTTGCGGGTCACNGCACCGGCGAGNGTNACGGCAGCCGGTCTGATTTCGTCNCCGACGAGTTCAACCTTATCCTTGACCACACCAATCTTGTTGAGATTGGCATCATATATGTCAAACTGATACTCCTTGATGACTTTTTCGGTATAAAACTCACTGATCACCTGATCCTCAGTTGTGAAAGTAGTGGTNTAGAACCATACCTCACCATTAGGGGCGTCGAGATAATCGAACTGGTCACTTTGGGNGAGNTGCTCGGGCACAGCTTTCTTGGGCGCCTTCAAGCCCTTTGCCTTGGCATCGAGAAGGGCGTTGGCACGATTGATGCTCTGCATACGCTCACTGCTGAAAGGAGAAGGATTACCCTTGGCCTTGTAAGTGAATGATGAGAGATCAGGCAAACCTTTGGGGCGACCCTGCGGTGCAGCAGCAGCCGAAAAGGCAACTGCCGGAAGCAGTAGACCCAAGGTCAGTTTGTTAAGATGTCGCATATCGTATGTATTAAAAAAATAATCAGGTTAGTTAAAATAGAGTCACTTCTTAAGAAACGTACCGTAAGACCCTATATTATACAAAGATATATAAATAAAGAGTAATGAGGCTACAAAATAAATGATAATAGCCTTAAATACGCAATAAACGGGCTGTAATGTCGTTAAGAAAGAGGTGGACTATATAGAGCCACTGCAATCTACTCTCTCATACCTGACTAATGAAACTTACATCCGGATATAACTATAAGAGATTTACCCTGATAACAGCGCTATTATGCTGTCTGAGCACCATTGCGCATGCATTGGCGCCGGATTATTATGCCGCCAATTCAGTGTTGGCGACCGGTAACTGGAAGCGTGTATCAATAGCTCAGACCGGAATCTCATTTATTTCAAATACCGAATTACGCTCGATGGGTTTCAGTGACCCGTCCAAAGTCAATGTGTACGGCCTCGGAGGTCAGATGATACCTGAGTTCCTCTTTGACGGAATGGCGGACGACCTTCCGCTCGTGCCCTGTGTAAGGACAGAGACAGGACTGCTGTTCTTTGGTGTCGATGCCTTCTCATGGCAGTCGGCATCAGGCGACACACCTTACACCCACACCTTCAATCCTTATAGTGAAGACGCGGTTTACTTCCTCAGTGACCGCGATGTCACCACTCCGGAGCGCCCTCACATCAACGGTACTCCCACCTCGTCGACTGTGATAACGACCTTTACCGACCGCCGTGTGCATGAGGTAGACCAGCAGGCACCCTCCAATACCGGTCGTGTACTTTTAGGAGAAAGTTTCGTGACTCAGAACTCGCGTCCCTTTACATTCAATCTCACCGATATAGCCGACGACGAAGTGACTTATAAGGTAAACTTTGCCACAAACATCACCGGTACCGGTTCAAGCGGCATGCTGAGTTTCACCATCAACGGCAAACCTGTTGGCACCGAGGGTGTGCGCACTCCCCCATTGACAGACTCGGAGCAGTTCATGCGTGTGACCCAGTGCACCAACACTGTCAGCCACACGGATTCCAAGTTTGAGTTGGGGATCAAGTTCAATCCGAGCGGTGCCGTCAATATGGCACGCCTTGACTATATCGAGGTATTCTATACCCGCGCCCTCAAGCTCAACCAGCAGTCACTATATTTCTTTGAGAAAAACCGCAACGACGTCACTCTCGAAGTCGAGGGTTGCAACTCCTCAACCGTCATCTGGGACGTTACCGAGCCATGGAATATCCGTCAGGNNGACTATNCCCTNAGCGGTACCAAGGCCCGCTTCAATTCACCGGGCGGTTACCATGAGTACGTNGCNTTCAACCCCGGCGACAAATTCCCGGCAGTAACAGGNGCGAAGACGGTTGNCAACCAGGACATCCACGGTATGGCGACNCCGGACATGGTAATCATCGCCAATGCCGAATTTAAAGAGGCTGCCGAGCGTATCGCCAACCTCCACCGTGAGGANGGNCTGGAGGTGTACGTACTCCAGCCCAACGAGATATACAACGAGTTCGCCGGTGGCAAGCAGGATGTGACAGCATTCCGCAAGCTACTCAAGATGTGGCATGACCGTCCGGGAGAACGCAGCATTAAATACGCCCTCCTTATCGGTCGACCTATCTACGACCACAAGATGGTATCATCGGAACTTGCCGGATTAGGTTATACCCCCCTCCCGATATGGCAGAGCTCTACCGGCACNATGGAGACCACCAGCTACTCCACCGATGACTATATAGCGATGCTTGAGGAAAGCAATCCCGATGTCTTCTCCCCTGCCATCGAGTCTATGCAGGTNGCCGTNGGACGTATCCCCGCCTCCACCGCCTCNGAAGCNATGGTNATGGCTGACAAGATCGAGCGNTATATGAAAACCCCNGATTTCGGCACATGGCGCAACCGCATCATGCTCATNGCCGATGACGGTGACAACGGTATCCACTTCAATCAGTCTGAAAAGGTTTACAGCATCCTCACGACCACCGGTAATGCCAACGCGTTCCAGTATGACAAGCTCTTTCTGGATGCCTATAAACTGGTCTATACCGGTACCGGAGCAGCATATCCCGATGCCAAGGAGAAGATGCTCCAGGCGTTTAACGATGGNGTGGGATANATCAATTATATCGGNCANGCCAACGCAAAATCATGGTCGCATGAGAACCTGCTGACATGGAACGANATCACCAGCCAGTCCAACCGCAATCNGCCCTGGCTTTATGCCGCGACCTGCTCGTTCGGCAAATGGGATAACCCCTCCGTATCGGGAGCCGAGTATATGCTCCTCAACCGCAACGGCGGTGTCATCGGCATTATCGCCCCGAGCCGCACGGTGTATATGGCTCAGAACGGTCAGCTCAACAACCACATGGCAAACATCATGTACACCCGTGATGAGGAGGGTAAAGCCCTGACTTTTGCCGAGGCGATGCGTCAGGCCAAGAACCGCTACATCGGTGATGACAACCGTCTGAGATATTGCTTCATGGGAGATCCGGCACTCCGCATATACAATCCTGCCTACACTGTCAAGATTACAGAAGTAGACGGTCAGGATGTAACCGGTCGCGTCGAGGAGTTCCCCGTTATAGAGGCATTGAGCAAGGTGGTGACCAAGGGAACCATCATTGACACGGAGAATAATGTGATGAGTGACTTCAACGGCACTCTCCATCTCCAGCTCTATGATGCCGAGCAGGTCATCACCACCAACGGCAACAANAACGGTGTTGCCCTCCCCTACAATGACCGCCGCATCAAACTGACTTCAACCATAGTCGAGGTCAAGAACGGTCAGTGGGAAGCGACACTNATGATGCCNGCCGAGATTCAGAACAATTACAGCCCCGCCCGTATCGTCGGTTACGCTTACAGCGAGGATGGNTCNGANGCNAACGGNAGCACCGAGAAACTNTATGTTTACGGTTACTCCACCAATGACAATACGGATACAGCCGGTCCTACCGTCAGCGCGTTCTATCTCAACAATGCCGATTATTTCGGCAACGGAGGTGTGATCAACACCAAGCCGGTTGTTTTCGCCACCATCAGTGACGAGAGCGGCATCAACCTGTCGGATGCAGGTATCGGTCACAAGATGCGACTGACACTCGACGGCAATAAGGTTTTTGATGATGTAAACCAGTATTACACTCAGGATATAACCGACCCGTGCATGGGTAATATCATCTACCCGATGTCGGAACTGACACCCGGCGACCACACATTGGCACTCACCGTCTGGGACAACGCCAACAACTCGACCACCGTGGAGACAAGTTTCATGGTGGGAGCAGCCATAGAGCCGGCGATCCGCGACCTCTATACCGATGTGGCACCCGCCACGACGGCTGTGACCATCACCTGCGAGATCGACCGTCCCAATACAGCTGTCGAGACCGACATCGAGGTATTCGACCTCAACGGCAAACGTCTGTACAAGGCTTCGTCGCAGATGACCACCGACTATTACAGCCGTTTCTCGACGAAGTGGGATCTGACCGACAATGGCGGCACACGTGTACCCCGCGGCATCTATATCTACCGCGCCACAGTACGCACTCCCGAGGGTACATACTCATCCAAGTCGCGCAAGTTGGCTGTAACCGGCGTGCAATAAAAATATCAGTTTACACCCGGGGCTTCCCGGGTGTAAAGGTGTAAACACGGGTGTAAAAATGAATATAGTTAGCAATGAAAATTATAACTATCGTCAATAATTACGGTAAGACTGACGGCGGTGCGTGTAATCAGCANGAGNATATCTCCGTGGAGAATCCACAGCAGAAACTGGATGACACTGACCTGCCGGGGTGGTANGTGATGCCGGACTCGTGCATATTGCGCACGGGTAATCCGGTGTTTCTCCCCTCCCCTCCGGTGCGGTGGCACGCGCGACTGTCGGCAGCGGTTAAGATCTCGCGTCTCGGCAAGAGTATCTCCGCCAAGTTCGCCCCGCGATATTACAGTGAAATGACACTCGCAGTGGTGCTTAGCGATGACGCGCTGGCGGCACGACTCGCAGCNGCGGGACTGCCGACAGCACCGGCTTACATCTTCGACCGCGCCTGCATATTGGGTGATTTTGCAGACCTTGAGTCNNTNNANATCAANGACACTTTNACCCTCACAGACGGAGAGAATGCCATAACATGGAAAGTCGATGAACTGCGTCGGACCATCGATCAAAATATAAGCCTAATAAGTAAGGATAACATCCTCAAGATAGGAGACATCTTTATTGCCGGCGTAACAGACAACTACCTGACTTTGAATTCAGACACTCACCTGCGTGCATACTCCTCAGGCACCGATAAGTGGGATGTTATTGATATAAATGTGAAATGATTAGAAACGTGAAATACAATACGATACTACCTCTTGCGGTGTGTGGATTGCTCAGTGTCAGCACGGCATTAGCGTCTGCATATACCTTTCCGGAATCCTCACGTATAGCCGAGGGTAAATGGATCAAGTTTAACACCGAGAGTGAGGGCGTGACCCGCATCAGCTACGACCAGCTGCGCGCTATGGGTTTTAAAGATCCTTCCAAAGTCGGTGTATTCGGTCGCGGCGGTCGCCAGATGCCCCATAATTTCACCGATGCCGAAGGCACCCCTGTCTATAGTTCCAATCCGGAGCCCGTGGCTACCTATCATCATAACAACGCCATATACTTCTACGCGTTAGGCACAGATGTATTGGGGACTAACGGCAACCTCTCCATCGACAAGACAAAAACAACTTTCCGTTACACTCAGGCATATAAAAATATTTATACAGACCATCCAGTATATTTTTTAAGCGACAATACCGATGCTCTGTTTCTCGACGAACCCGAGACAGTTTACAATCAGACCGGTTCGGATGTAAAATGGGGCCACGACTATGTCTACTACGAGGAAGACCTTGTCCAGAATAACACCAACACCGGCAACCTCTTCTGGGGACCGAGCTTCGTAGGGAAAGGTAAGCCACGCTACGAATGGGATCTGAACCTCCCCTTCCTTGACATAGCGGGTAATACGACATTGGACTGTCAGGTATTCGCATCAAAGGACGCCACAGGTACATTCTCGTATGGTATAGATATGGCTGACGGTAACCACCGCGGTCCCATTATCTCGTCGGGTACAGAGTCGTTCAGCTATCAGACACCGGCACGCAGCAACCTTACACTTGACGAACTCCCTCAGAAGCTCTTTGTCGAGGTTGAGAACGGTAAGGGCAAGTTTATAAATCTGGACCGTTGGATCTTTACATATTCCAAGTCCATCCCTGATTTCTCCGATCCGCGATGCGATGCACAGGAGCGTCNTGTATTCTCGCGTCTTACCAATACATGGTATTCACTCAACTTGGGTAAGACCAACAAGGATCTGGCTGTCTTCCGTCTGACCGGCGGTGAGAACCCGACTGTCATGTATATCCTCAACAAGGAGGACAAGGCAGGCAATTCCTACCACTGGGTGCAGGCTACCTCGCGCGAGATCGTATATCTCGTCGCCTTTGACACCAACGGCGACCTCCCCGGCATCGCCGANGGGGGTAACGCGTGGAGCGAGGTATCCGTACCCAATATCCACCAACTTGCTCAGGAAGGTGCAGACCTGATTATCCTTTCGGTACCCAAATATCGTAAATATGCTGAGGAAATCGCGGAGTTGCACCGTGAATACGACGGTATGAAGGTCCTCATCTTCGACCCCGAGGACATGTATAACGAGATGTCGCAGGGTCTGCCCGACCCGATGGCATACCGTGCGCTCGCCAAACTCTTTAACGAGTCGCCGGGACGTAAACTTAATTCGATGCTTCTCATAGGTCCTGCCTACTGCGATTACCGCGGCATGGAGGAGATACATAAGAATGTGCCGGGTTTTATAGGTTATCAGGGTACCGTGACACAGGCGAACTCGGAGGCTGCCAACGCGATGGATTATTATGGTCTGACCGTCAATTATATAGACAATCTCGACTTTATTCATGAGTGCGCCATGAACGTCGGCATTGGTCTGCTGCCGGTCAATACCGAACAGGAGGCTGAGCGTATGGTACGTAAGATCCGCGAATATATCACCGATGACACTCAGGCCTGGCGTGTAAACGAGACCTTGGGTGTCGGCGGTTTAGGTGACAACCACACACACGACAAGCAGACTATCAATTTGGGATCTGCCATCAACAGCTGGGCACCCGAACGCATGATCCATTCCACGCTGTGTATCGACGCCTACGGTGAGGAACTCGCACGCCGCAAGATGGAAGATTTCTTTAACCGCGGCAAGCTCTTCACTTACTATTTCGGTCACGGTGGACCGGCGATGTTAGGTAANAACAAGAAGTTCTTTACCATCGGCGATGCCTACAAGCTCAATAACGAGCACTTGGGTATAATCTTCTTCGGCGGCTGTACNCTCTCACGTACGGACTTCGGNGAGCGNGGNNTNGGAGAGCTTATGGTTACNGACTCNCGCCGCGGTCTGATAGCCACTATCCTTGCCACCCGCACCACATGGAGCGGTCAGAACTATGACTTCGCCAACCGACTGGTGCGTAACCTCTTCCGCGTGAACGCNACCGGCAAACTGCGCGAGAAATCCCCGACATTAGGTGAATGGATGGCAGGCACCAAGACCGAATCACGCCTCGCCAACGAGCTGTATTATATCCTTATCGGNGACCCCGCAATCCGTGTACCGGTAGCGCTCAGTAAGGTCAATATAANNGACTTTGATTACGACACCTACTCCCCCGGATCNGTTATTACTGTATCNGGTACTATCGACAACCGTGCGGGAGGAATCGACCGNGAGTATAATGGTAAGGCAGCCATAAAGATACTCTATCCGTCACGTAAGGAAGTACTCGTACCGCGCGTATCGAGCGACGGGGACACCTCGGGAGAGGATGTTATCACCTACGAGGACGACATCCTTGTATCGCGAGAAACCGAGGTAAAGAACGGTCAGTTTACAGCGCGTCTCGTTATCCCCGCCGATGCTCCCTTGGTAGAGGGTGATACCCTCCCGGTATATGTCGGAACTTACGACCGTGCCAGGGCTCTTGGTGCAAGCGGTCGTGCCGAGGTCAAGATAACNCGTAACNTCAATGAACCGGGNACCGCTCCTGAGCGTGACCGTATCGCTCCGGAGATTGACATCAATTATGCCGACGCTCATCAGGTTATCGAGATTACCGTAAGTGNNNACGAGAGTCTTGTACCCNGTATAGGATATGGCAANTGTCTGACTTTCTATATCGATGATAAAGCCGTGATGGACAATTCCGTGGTATCACCGGTCGATGATGCCATTACATACAGAAAATCGATGTACCTGCATCACCTCCCCAATGGCAAGCACACAATCAAGGCTATAGCTGTTGATGCTGCCGGCAATACTACCGAGACTGTTTACAGCTTTAGCAAACAGAGCCTCAAGACCGGCATCAATGTCAAGGAGCTCAATGCTGCTCATGTCGATGAGGCGCNGTTTGAGATTACNAACNNNGTCNAGGGACCATTCACGATGCTTATAAGCGACAAGGCAGGCAACCCGGTAGCCGAGCGCAGAGTCGAAGGACCCTCCTTTGCATGGGACGGTACTGATGACACAGGTAAGGCTGTCACCGGCGGTTTGTACCGCATGCGTCTGATGCAGTCATCTGCCACACATCCGCTCTATTCCGACTGGGTTGAGTTCGGACTGCTTGATTAAGTAATAAGTGATATGTTATAGTGAATAAGTAAGGGTGAGGGTGGTTAATCCTTAAAAAAACTGAAAGGGTTATAATCTTTGTAGCTAATTCGCGTTAATTGATATAGCGGGCAAAGTTATAAGGCAATCGACAAGATACTTAAACACCCGGATTACAGATTGAAAGTCACAACGACTTAATCTTGCCAAAACGAATAAACTGCATCATGACAAATACTCGGACTACCCTACTCCTATTTATCATAGCACTGCTCACCGGAGTGTTATCACTACGTGCTGAGAATGATATCAAAGACAATGACTTCAACCCGGTCAATACGGGTGTGACCACATTGTCGATTGCTCCCGATGCCCGCGGCTCCTCGATGGGTAACTTAGGTGCAGCCACCGACCCGGACATGAACTCACAGTTCTGGAATCCGTCTAAATATGCCTTCGGGTATAGCCAGGGCGGTCTGTCGTTGAGCTACACCCCGTGGTTACGTAAAATCGTCAATGATATCTTCTTGGCTCAGTTGGCAGGTTATTATAAGTTAGGATCGGGTGACAATCAGGCACTGTCAGCCTCTTTACGTTATTTCTCGTTGGGAGAGGTGACTTCCGGCAACGGTGATGTGATCATGCAGACCATCAATCCGTATGAATTTGCATTTGACTTAGGTTATTCACGTAAGCTGTCGGAGAAATTCTCAATGGGTGTCGTGCTGCGATACATCCTCTCGGATCTTTCGTATCAGGACACATCAGGAGAGAGTAACACCGCGGCATCAGCTTTCTCGGTAGACCTGTCNGGATATTTCGTTTCNTACNCGATGATCGGACGCAATGAGNGTCAGTTCTCGTGGGGTTTCGATATCTCCAACATAGGTACAAAGGTGAGCTATGACCACGGAGCCAACAATGCTTTCCTCCCGACCAATCTGCGTTTAGGCGCGCAGTTCATGTTCCCCCTCGCCGATTACAACACTCTNTCGTTTGGTCTTGACCTCAACAAACTNTTGGTACCGACCAAGCCGCGACCCAAGGACTTCGATATGTCGACTACCGAAGGACAGGATGCGTATTACGAAGCATTGGATAAATGGGAATCGATGTCTCCGATTACCGGTATCTTCAAGAGCTTTAGTGACGCTCCGGGCGGTTTTGGTGAGGAGTTGAAGGAGATCGGTATCTCGGTGGGTGCTGAGTATGCCTACAATCAGCAATTCTTTGTGCGTGCCGGTTACAATTATGAGAA
>WFLX010384759.1_pt1 | contig 12252 bp, 10 predicted proteins | sample 4967041 | NCBI WGS metagenome assembly WFLX01 (sample SAMN12857096, study PRJNA449069) | gut metagenome | isolation source: stool from male and female vole | host: Microtus ochrogaster | place: USA:Florida | collected 2017 | reverse complement strand
GAGAAATTTAATCTTACAGGGGGACGCACCACTAATATTTCCACACGCGTAGTGGATATGTTCGCTCCTATCGGCAAAGGACAGCGTGCTTTGATCGTGGCGCCACCAAAGACGGGTAAGACTATTCTTCTGAAGGATATTGCAAATGCAATTGCAGAAAACCATCCTGAGACATATATCATCATGCTCCTCATCGACGAGCNTCCTGAGNAAGNGACCGACATGGNCCGCANCGTCAATGNTGAGGTGATTGCCTCTACATNTGATGAGCCTGCANAGCGCCATGTGAAGATTGCCGGCANAGTGCTTGAGAAAGCTAAGCGTCTTGTAGAAAGCGGACATGATGTAGTGATCATGCTCGACTCCATCACCCGACTCGCCCGCGCATACAATACAGTAAGTCCCGCAAGCGGAAAGATCCTTTCAGGTGGCGTGGATGCCAATGCTCTTCAGAAACCGAAACGTTTCTTCGGCGCAGCCCGCAACATTGAGCATGGTGGCTCTCTGACCATCATCGCAACTGCCCTTACTGAGACATCGAGCAAGATGGATGAAGTGATCTTCGAAGAGTTTAAGGGTACAGGCAACATGGAGCTCCAGCTCGACCGCAAGCTCAGCAATAAGCGAATATTCCCTGCCGTGGATATCATCGCATCCTCTACCCGACGCGACGACCTGCTGCTCAGCGATGAAGTACTCAACCGCATGTGGGTGCTCCGCAACTTCCTAAGCGACATGACTTCTACTGAAGCTATGGAATTCATCCGTAAGCGCATGGAGCTCACTCGCACCAACGAGGAGTTGCTCGTCACTATGGACAAGTAAGTTTAAGGATTAAGAGTGAAGAGTGAAGTATAATTTAGAATTATTTTTAAGTTGAAGATACAGAAAACCAACGCCGCAAGGCTACTTGATAAGATGGGCATAAGCTATGAGCTTGTGCCCTATGCGTTTGATCCCGAAGATTTAGCAGCTGAGCATGTGGCTGAAGAGCTTGGCGAACCCATTGAGCAAGTCTTCAAGACTCTTGTGCTACGTGGCGACAAGACAGGTCTCTTCGTGTGCGTAGTGGCAGGCAACCGTGAAGTTGACCTCAAACTTGCAGCAAAAGCTTCCGGCAATAAGAAAGCTGAAATGCTTCCTCTTAAGGAACTTTTGCCAAATACTGGATATATACGTGGAGGATGCACTTCCATTGGGATGAAGAAGCATTACCCAACGTATTTCAGCGAGGAAATGCAAAACTTTGATATTGTCTATGTGAGTGCTGGCCAAAGAGGGCTTCAGCTGAAGCTCTCCCCTCTCGACCTTGCCAAAGCTGCACAAGCCACATTTGTAAAAATCACAGACGATCCTGAATCATGAATACATTCGGCAAAAATCTTCGCCTTACCACTTTCGGCGAAAGTCATGGGAAAGCAATGGGTGGAATACTCGACGGGATGCCCGGTGGAGTAAAAATTGATATGGACGTGATCTTGCGCGAGACTGCAAGGCGTCGTCCAGGCCAAAGCCACCTCGTCACCGCNCGNAATGANAAGGATATCCCNGANCTNCTNTCNGGNCTNACNGANGANATGGTGACTCTTGGCACTCCAATCGGATTTATCGTTCGCAACGCCGACCAGCGCAGCGGAGACTATGGAGAGATGGCTCAGCTCTATCGCCCTAATCATGCTGACTTTACTTATGATATGCGTTATGGTCTGCATGAAGCTCGCGGAGGAGGTAGAGCTTCTGCTCGCGAGACTCTAAATTGGGTGATCGGAGGAGCCATCGCACGCCAGCTTCCCTGTATGCAGGGAATTTCAGTGAATGCCAAAGTGAGCTCCATCGGTGGAGTCAAAGGTTCGGCTGAAGAACTGGCTGCCGTTGTAGAGGAAGCAATGAAGCGAGGTGATTCTGTGGGAGGAGTTGTGGAATGCACTATCAAGGGAGTTCCTGCCGGAATTGNGANTCCAGTTNTTGGCAAANTTCATGNCCAACTTGCACNAGCCATNATNAGCATAAATGCAGCCAAGGGTTTTGAGTATGGCGATGGTTTCGCAGCCGCCTCAATGTATGGCACTCAACACGCCGATATATTCACAAGCCAGGAAGGACATATCACTACTAAGACAAATCATAGCGGAGGCATTCAGGGAGGCATTTCCAATGGCATGCCAATAGTATTCAGAGTAGCGTTCAAGCCCACCCCGACCTTGCTTCGCGACATTGAGACCGTCGACAAAGACGGGAATGAAAAAATATTGAAAGGGAAAGGACGCCATGACCCTTGCGTAGCTCTTCGTGCCGTTCCGGTAGTAGAAGCAATGGCAATCCTTGTCCTCGCCGATAATCTCCTCTGATAACTGACAACTGAAAACTAACAACTTTCATGAACCCTTACTACAAGGATTTCAGCGAATATATGCAAGAAGTGTTTCCCGGCATCAAGGTGCAAAAGCTATCCATTGATGCCGGCTTCACTTGTCCTAACCGCGATGGCAGTATCGGACGAGGAGGATGCATATACTGCAATAATGCATCCTTCACCCCGGGATATTGCACTCCGCATGATTCCGTAGAAGTTCAGATAGAGAAAGGGAAGGCATTTTTCAGAAGGAAATATCCAGATATGAAATATTTGGCATATTTCCAAAGCTATACAAATACTTTCGGACGCAGTGCAGAGTCGCTCTTGGAAATGTATCGCAAAGCCTCGGAAAGTGAAGATGTTGTGGGAGTCATCATCGGCACAAGACCTGACTGTCTTCCAAATGATCTTATCGATGGACTTGCCGAGCTAAACAAACACTGTCCTGTGATTGTGGAGATTGGAGCAGAGACTTCCAGTGATGATACTTTGCGTCTTATCAATCGCAATCATAAATGGAGTCAAGTNGAGGANGCAGTCAAGGGTCTTCAGGAAAGAGGTATCCGCACTGGGCTTCATCTCATTGCCGGACTNCCNGGAGAANCNCCNGAAGATGTATTGGAGACTGTCAGAAAAGCTTGCNANCTNCCNATNGANTCNATCAAGATGCATCAGCTNCAGNTNGTNAANGGNACTCCCCTCTTGGAAAAATGGCAATCTGGTGAGATTATAGTAAAGCCGTTTACCCTTGATGATTACATTGAGCTTTGCGTAAAAATAGTAAAGGAAGTGCCCCGCCAAATATGCATAGAGCGCTTCCTTGCTTCCTCACCTCCAGATATGGTAATCGCCCCCAAATGGGGTCTCAAAAACTACCAGTTCACAAACCTCCTCCTCAATAAACTTAAGGGAGGGTAGTTTTTCTATTCCATGGAGCTAAATATTACTTACTAAGTTTCTTTAAAGCTTCATTCTCATTATTGCAGTCTTCCTGCAGGCGCGGACGAAGTATGCCTGCTCTGCGAGGATCTACCATCTGGAGGTCCATGTAGCGGTCGTCTCCAATGATGAAGCCATGGACATCGTCGAGCGGTTCAGGACTGCCGGGATAAGCAGGTGACGTGGTGAGCGGTGATGATCCATTGTGTCCACTGTTGTCAGGACCAGGGATGTAACTATCTATTGTAAGCGGAGATTCCTCATTGGCAGGATTGTAGCGATAGAGTGGCCAATAACCGGCTTCTACAGCGCGACGTTCCTCCACTATAGAATGTCCAAGTCCCGGACGAATGCCATGATTCAGGCAAGGACAATAAGCTATCACGATTGCCGGACCAGGATAACGTTCAGCCTCCGTCAGCGCATCAATAGCCTGCTGATAATTTGCTCCTAATGCTATCGAAGCCACATATACATTGCCATAGGTCATCATCATTCTTCCCAAATTCTTCTTTGGAGTCGACTTCCCATCAGGAGCATACTTGGCTACAGCAGCCCGAGGAGTCGCTTTCGAAAGTTGTCCACCGGTATTGGAATAGCACTCAGTATCCATCACCAAAATCTTAATCGGTTCGCCCGATGCAAGCACATGGTCGAGGCCCGCAAAACCAATATCATAAGCCCAACCATCGCCTCCGATAGCCCAGACTGTCTTAGATGCCAACATATCACTTTGCTCAAGCAATGACTTTAACTCAGGTTTTTCCTTAGCCATCGAAGCCAGCATCGCCAACAGTTGATCTGCAGTGGCAGCGGATGCCTCAGCATCGTCCTTACTGTTAAGCCACGCTTCAAGAGGAGCCTTCAGGAATGCTGGAGTCTCGGATGATTCTATCAATTCCTTCACATTCTTTTCCACTCTACGGCGACGATGAAGCATTGCGAGCAAAATACCATATCCAAACTCTGCATTATCCTCAAAGAGCGAATTTGCCCAAGCCGGACCTTTTCCTGAAGGGTCAGTAGGACAGTATGCGGATGAAGGATAGTCTGCACCCCAGATAGAGCTGCAGCCGGTAGCATTCGCAATTAGCAGACGATTGCCAAAGAGCTGAGTAAGAAGTTTGACATAAGGAGTCTCGCCGCATCCAGCACAAGCTCCGGAAAACTGCAGACCTGGGGTCCGAAGCTGACTGCCATTGACAGTTGCAGCCGGCAAGAGCCATGGTTTTGGCTCGACATGAGTCTTAAGCCATTCAAGATNTTTCNTCTCGCTGTCAAGCACATCGTTGATTGGAGTCATCGTTAGAGCATGTCCCNGACATATCAGCGAGCAGGATGAGCAACCCAAGCAATCTTCCGGATAATTCTGAATTCTGAAGCGATAGCCTGCGAGCCTTGGAGACCCTTTGGCTGCCTTTGTCGCTATATCAGAAGGCATGGAGGCAGCTTCAGATTCTGAGATGACAAATGGACGTATAGCAGCATGAGGACATACAAGTGAGCACTCAGCGCATTCCACACACTTCTCTGCATCCCATACTGGCACACGTGTGGCTATCCTTCGATGTTCATAAGCAGTGGAGCCATTAGGTATTACGCCATCAGGCGAAAGAGCCGAAACTGGAATAGAATCTCCCCTTCCATGAATACAGACATTGTGAATTTTCTCCACAAAATTCTTAAGCATCTCATTTGGATAAACTGGAGCCGGTCTGTCTGAAGATTGCTCTGGAGTAGATGTCCACCCTTCTATATTCTGATAGTCAATTTCATGGAGAGAATCCATTGCCATAGAGATAGCCTTAAGGTTACGGTCTACTACTTCTCCACCCTCATGAATGTAAGTGGTCTTGATAGACTCTTGCAATGCCTGATACGCCTTTTCAAAAGGCATTATGCCCGACAATGCAAGCATCACTGTCTCCATCGGCATATTGATGCGAGGAGCAAGCCCTACCTTAGCAGCAATCGAGTCGGCATCAATATTATAGAATTTCAATTTTTTGTCGGCTATCTGCTGGCGCATCTTCTGGGGAAGAAACTTCATCATCTGCTGGGCAGTCCAAGGAGAATTAAGCACAAACGTGCCTCCTTCACGAATCTTATCGAGCATATCGAAACGGTTGACGTAGGATGTCTTGTGGCATCCTACATAGTCTGCGCCGATAATGGAATATGCTGAAGTGACTGGGGAATGTCCTACACGGAGCTGAGAGATAGTGTATCCACCAGATTTCTTTGCGGAGTAGCTGAAATAAGCCTGGGCATAGAGGTTGGGATCACTGGCAAGAACTGAGGCAGCTTGTTTTGTACCTCCTACAGTGCCATCATTTCCGATTGCATAAAGAATGGCTTGGAAACAATCTGAAGAAGCCAACGTGTTGATGTTTTCTTGATGAGCAAGCGATAGATGAGTGACATCATCATTGATGCCAACCGTAAACATCTTCTTTGGATTCTCTGCGGCGAGTTCGTCAAATACGGCCTTGACCATCGATGGATCAAACTCTTTGCTCGAAAGGCCATATCTTCCTCCAATCACCTTTATATCACTTCTTCCGGCCTCAAAAAGGGTTGTGATTACATCTTGACACAAAGGTTCGTGAACCGATCCAGGTTCTTTAGTCCTATCAAGAACGGCAATTGATTTCACCGTCGATGGGAGAGCCTTCAAGAACGCTTCAGTTGGGAACGGGCGGTATAGACGCACTTTTATTACGCCTGTCTTGTATCCTTTTTCTTTGTTGAGCCATTCCNACAGTCTCNGCNGCCACTTCTGCTCCNGANGCCATTATNACNATCACNCNGTCNGCATCCGGAGCTCCNACATAGTCTACCAAATGATACTGCCNNCCNGTNATNCCNGCCACTGNATCCATNGCATTCTTGCACTATNGNNGGNAANGCATCATANTATCNGTTGGTAGCNTCACTNTTNTGNAAATAAACATCAGCATTCTGGGCGGTTCCCCNGGTATCGGGATGTTCAGGATTCATCGCACGCTGTCGGAATGCCACCACATCATCATACGGCATTATCTTCGCAATACTGTCGTAGTCTATCACGTCTATTGTATCCATCTCCGAGCTCGTGCGCCAACCGTCGAAGAAATGGAGTACTGGAAGCGAACCCTTGATTGCAGCAATATGAGCTACTACAGCAAGATCCATAGTTTCTTGAACCGAAGCAGAAACAAGCATGGTGAAGCCGGTAGCCCGGCATTCCATCACGTCTTGATGGTCGCCGAAGATGGAAAGAGCATGGTTGGCAAGCGAACGACATCCCACATGAAAAACCACCGGCAATAATTCTCCGGCAATCTTATACATATTGGGAATCATCAGCATCAGACCCTGGGAGGCAGTAAAGGTTGCAGACAAAGCTCCTCCAGCAGCAGCGCCATGCACGGCTCCAGCTGCACCGAGTTCACTTTCCATCTCTCTTACCTCGAGTTTCTGTCCGAAAAGATTCATACGCCCTTTCATGCCCCATTTCTTGGCAGTATCTCCCATTGAGGCTATTGGAGTGATTGGATAAATTGTGGCTATTTCGCTCATCGCGTAAGCCACATGGGCAGCCGCTGTGCAGCCGTCAAGAATCTGTTTGTTCATAGTTTTAAAAATCAAAGATTATATTTGCTGAGACATTCCAACCATTTGTGTGAAGGCATGCTCCAGGCACAGCACTTTTGCTTACGGCATTCCCGAGTCCGAATCGGTAGCCGGCTGAAAGCTGGATGAAGTTGATAATATCCAGACCTATTCCTACATCCCATCCTGGCTGCACTGATCTGGTGGCCATTTGCTCCGGATTTCCCTTCCCAAGGCGCAAAAGAACCGATGGACCTGTATAAATCATCGGTGCTACCAGATTATTTGTAGAAGAGAGGAAAAACTTATATTTAAGATGAAGAGGGACTTCTATAAAATTTCTCCCTATCTTGGCAGGACCTGACACTTCATCCATGAGTTTGGAACTATATCTTGTATAGAGCACAGCAATATCGGGAGCAAAACCATTGTTTTCCATCTGATATTCAAGCAGCAGACCACCGCTGAATCCACTTCCGTTTTTCATCGACATGCCGGGTGCATTGCTTAGCGAGGCCTTGGCGAAGTCTCCTCCAAGCCGGAAACCATAACGGAGTTGAGCGCCCGCTGGAAGCGACGCCAAGTATACAGAAAAGAGTATGAGCAGACAGAGATAATGGTTTCTTTTCATATGATACAAGGATATTTCTGTACGACGATTATATCATACAAACACNTCATNANGNAAGATGTTTGCGCAACTTAAATCTTTTTTGTAAATTTGCGTCATGAATCAGAAAGAACGCTTTTCAAAATCTAAATATAGCCTATATACTGTCTTTTTATGCCGTCTATGCCTCTTGATTTTCGTGGCATTATCGGCCTCTTTCAGTGCTGTCGCTCAAGGCGACCGCGACTGGAACCCTAAGGCTATGCCTGGAGAGGGGGAACCGATGGAGACTGTCAAAGAGCCATCTGCCTGGACTCTGACTTATCCTTTAGGCTTCCACATCCCTGCAGAAGTAGACACTGCTCAATACAACTACCAGCGCCGAAGCATCCCGACAATGGCAAGCGATGCTTGGGCCACTACCGGAAACTTAGGAGCCCCTGGCATGAACCTCCTTTGGTTCGAACGTGAGAAACCAAGCGGCTTCCTATTTTACGATGCCCTTGGATTTTGGATGCCCAGTTTCGCAAAGCAAAAATTCCATAACACTNATATTCCTNCTACCATCCTGCAANATAATTATTGCGGCAACTCTGAAAACCNTCAAGACCGTCTGCAAGCTGACTTTGCAGGCAATGTCAACAGNCGCATTGGNATCGGAGGCTTNATCGACTATCTCCATTCTAAAGGCTNCTACAACTATCAGGNNNCCAAANNCNTCAANTNCGGNCTNTCTGCCTACTATTTTGGCGACCGATATGAACTCCAGACCTTCTATCAGCAATATGCTCATCAGAATCTTGAAAACGGAGGCATCACCGACGACCGCTACATCACCGACCCTGCTTCAGTGCAGGGGGGCGTCACGTCTGTGCAATATAAGAGTATCCCTACTCGTCTCACTTCAGCTAAGAATCTCCTCAATGGGGCTCAATTCTATATGAACCATGCCTACAAGATTGGCTATTGGAGCGAAGAGCAAGTCAACGACACTCTCACCCGCGATGTATATGTCCCGGTGATGAAGGTGCTCTATTCCTTCGATTATCGCCATTATCGCCATACATTTAGCGAGAAAAGCAGGGCTCAGGATTTCTGGGAGAACTTTTATTTTGACGAGAACTCAACCCACGACAATACAAAGCTCAATAGCTTCAGCAATACCATCGGAATATATCTGATAGAGGGTTTCAGAAAATGGATGAAATTCGGTCTTTCTGCTTATGCCACATATCAGATCAATCAATTCACTCTCCCAAATGCGGAATATTTGGCTGATAATTCGGATGGAGAAGAGGCAGCTGACGGAAGCGCCGGGAGTGAGAAGCCCGACAATTTGACTCCTCTTCCAGCCAATGGGATTCCTGATGCCAAGCACAACCAGAATTTTGTATTCATCGGAGGAAGAATTGAGAAAGCACAAGGATCTATCTTGCGCTATAATGCCGATGTCAGATTCGGTCTCAGTGGCGATGCTGCGGGCGATCTTGAGCTCAACGGACAGATTCTCACCAATATCCCCCTATTCGGCGACACAGTTGCGATTGAAGCTCACGGGGGATTTCATAATACTACTCCCGATTGGCTATCGAAGCATTATGTCTCCAACCATTTTATTTGGAGCAATGATTTTGGGAAAATTCGTTCTGTAAAGTTTGGAGGATCGTTGGAAATTCCTTGGACAAGGACAAAAGCCACCATTGATGTGGAAAATATTCAAAACCAAATTTATTTCGGCAGCGATTTCCTCCCGCAGCAGCATGGAGGGAATGTGCAAATTATGTCGGTAGGACTCAATCAAGACTTTAAAGTAGGTATCTTAAATTGGAACAATCGGGTCGCATGGCAAGTATCTTCCGACCATAATGTCATTCCGATTCCTCAGCTTAGCGTATATAGCAACCTCTTCATTAAAGCGCGTCTTTTCAAGGTGCTCCATGTGCAAGTTGGTGTCGACTGTGATTATTACACCAAATATAAGGGCTATACATATCAGCNTGCGACNATGANATTCTGCAATCAAGATTCTANCGNTCTCNGAGGCTATCCATTCTGTAACGCTTACGTCAACCTTCGCCTTTACAGATGCCGTTTCTATGTGATGATGAGTCATGTCAATCAAGGACTGTTCGGAAGCAAATATAATGAATTTTCACTTCCAAACTATCCCATAAATCCAAGACGCTTCCAGATNGGCATCGCTGTAGATTTCGCCAACTAAAATNAANTTAGTGCATTCTATCTATAGTATTTTCNNTTATTGTTGGACAGATAATTATGAATTATGCATTATGAATTATGCATTAAAATAAGTTGCCATGAAAAGAGAGACAAAACCCCGTACGTTGCAGATAGCCGTCTATGCTGTCCTCCTCGTGATAGTCATAGCCGCTATGTTTGGGCTGCGCTATTTTGCCAACAGCAAGCATACTCATGCCGGAGATGGAGAGAAAGCCGACACTATCCATGCGGCAATCGTATATGGACCCGACAGCTATCGGGTGCTGACATCTGAAGATGGCAACGATAGCATCACCGGCATCAACTATCATCTGCTCGACGGCCTCCAAGATGCACTTGGAGTGAAAGTAGTGATGCACCCGGTCATAGATCGGGAAGCTGCGATGGGAAAAGTGGCAAGTGGAGAATACGACATCCTCGCCTCCCTGCCTGCCGACAATTATCTGAAAGAAGATTTTCTGACTTCAAGGGATATCTACCTCGACAGGATGGTGCTCCTGCAGCTGAGAAATCCTAATGGCACACTTCCGGCAAGAAGTGCCCTTGATTTGGATGGTGACACCATTCACGTCGAAACAGGCAGTGCAGCCAAACGTCGGCTTGAAAACCTTCAAAAAGAAATCGGCGGAAACATCACAATTATAGAAGAACCGGAATTAAGTGAAGAATATCTGGCTATAAAAGTTGCCAAATCAGCATGGAAATACTCCGTAGTCAACGAAAAGACTGCTGAGAAAATGAAACTGCAATATCCTGACCTCGATTACTCCACTCCCGTAAGCTTCACCCAATTCCAAGTCTGGATCCTCCCCCAAGGTCGCGACTCCCTCCTCAACCTCGTCAATAACTACCTTGACGAAAGACTAAATACCAAAGATTAAAAAATGTAACCCAATTGATCCAGTTAGTTTTTCTTATGCTGATTTGCTATTGAGTCAGGAAGACGAAAGCTGATTGGCAATGAAAAAAATGAGTCCTTATTGCGTCCTTTATATTGTGCTGGAATAAACCGCGGCAGCTTACTGACAACTCTTACAGCTTCATTGTCAAGAAGTGGATGCACACTTTTAACAATAGCTACGTGTGACACTCTCCCGCTTTCTGACACAATAAACTTAAGAATTACTTTCCCCTCAATATTATTTTCGACTGCTTCTTTCGGATAAATGATATTTTTGCTTAGAAATCTCATAAGACTATCTACTCCTCCTGGAAATTGAGCGAATGTGTCAAACTCAAACAGTTCATCATCTACACCTCCGACATATACAGGTTCCGAAAATTCTTTTTCTTTAGTCGTGGTATGGTCTGAATTATCAATCTCAGAATTCATTTCCATACGATGTACCCTTTCATTGTCGGCTTCTTCTTGATCATCTTCATCCCAAAATGGAACTTCGCCCATTTTTTCTTCTGAAAGCATTGGCTGGACATCTACTTTCGTTAAGGGTTCCACCCTTGGAGAATCAGTCGCAATGGTATCTTCTGATACTAACACAGCTTCTGAAGAAATCGAATCTACTACTGTATCGGAACTATGAGTGCCAGTTCCCTTGCCACAACTTCCCATCATAAGTATTCCTGCAGAAATGCCAGCAACTTTGACAATCTTCCCGGCCAGTAGCCGCCTATCCAGACAATGCTGTATCCAACGCAACTCAGCCTCGCATTGCGGGCATGTCCCACGACAATCACCCTTATGCGTACACTCTACAGGAGTATAATCTATGTCATTTTCAGCTGCAATCTTAACCCGCACGTCTTTTAGCAATTTGCATAATTCTTTTCCTCTTCCCATAGTAGTATCAGCAAATTTTATATGTAAAACAATCAAATTTACAAAACCCGTACTCTTCTAATAATTTTTTCGAAGCTGTAATCGTATCTTTTGAATTGAATTCAGGAATCAAAGGCAGCCGAATCAAGCAATCTTGTTGACGATTAGCAGTAGCTATAATTTTTAGATTATCCAAAACTCTTTGGTTATCTTTTCCTGTGTACGACCGATAGATAGTAGAATCAATATCTTTTATGTCAATAATCCACGAATCAACTATATCCAAGAGCTTCGTGATATTTTCAGATGGGACATTTAGAGCGGTCTCAATATTAATCTTCCAGTCTGACCCACATATCTGTCGAAATTCGGATATGAAGTCNACTCTNAGAGCAGGCTCTCCTCCTCCGAANGTGATNCCNCCCCCAGTAGCAAGGAAATAGAGANTATCGACACTGACAATATCATACAATTCTTTTGGTGTGACNGACTTAAAATCTCCTGCTTCTTTTAAGCATTGTGGATTAAGACAATACTTGCATCTTAACGTACACCCATGAAAAGCCACGAGTGTAGTCACCCCGACTCCATCCGTATTCACTCTGTGACGAACTACACCAATTATCTTAGCAGAATCACATCCCATTTATTTTTTTCAAATCAAAATTGGTTATTCCAGGAGATTCACAAAATTACTAAAATTTTTTAGATTGCCAAAGCCTAAAGACAATAATT
>WFLX010219799.1_pt1 | contig 12253 bp, 12 predicted proteins | sample 4967041 | NCBI WGS metagenome assembly WFLX01 (sample SAMN12857096, study PRJNA449069) | gut metagenome | isolation source: stool from male and female vole | host: Microtus ochrogaster | place: USA:Florida | collected 2017 | reverse complement strand
TAAATCAGAGATTGCACGGATTTTCAAAGTGGATCGTATGACAGTAGATTCTTTTATAAAAAACCGAATGTGATATCTGTATGAAATTCAAATTAAGTTGGATTTATTAATATGACTTCGATCTTACGATTACAAATATTGTGCATAATTCAATTGATAGTGAGGCATAATTATGCTATAATTATGTTGGGTGAAGAAAGGAAGTGGAATTTATGCCAATAATCATGCCGATTAAAGACCTTCGTAATACAAGCGAAATATCAGACATGGCTCACAGGACGCAGGAACCGATTTTTATTACCAAGAACGGCTACAGTGATTTAGTTGTTATGAGTAGCGAACTATATGATGCATTTGCAAAAGCAAATCGTATTGATCAGGCAATCTATGAATCAGAAAAAGAACTGGAAGAAGGTGGCGTTTCTATTGACCTTGATGACGCATTCGAGCGGTTAAATAGAAAATACTATGGATAAATACAAAGTCAGATTAAGCCCGCGGGCTTTCAGAGACATTGATAATATTTTTGCATACATTGCTCTGGAAAAATTGTCTCTTGAAAATGCCAAAGGACAGACAGACCGTATTTGGACGGCATTGAAAAAGCTAGATACCTTTCCGCAATCACACCAAGAGCGGGCGGAAGGTAGATATTCAGGAAAAGGATACCGCCAGTTGTTGATAGACAACTATATTGCTATATTCAGAATTGATGAACTTAATAAAGTCGCTCATGTTGTAACTGTACAGTATCAAGGACGGAATATATAGAACGCAATCGCCCAGAGGGATATTACTTGGGCGATTGCTTTATAGATAACTGTTTATTTTACAAACCCACACCAACGAAAAGGAGAGTATATCATGAAAGAAATCAGTCGTAAAAACTGGGCGTTAATCTGGATTCTGGGCATGACAGGGCAAATCTGCTGGAACATTGAAAATTCCTGGTTCAACAACTTTGTATATGATAAGATTGCTCCGGAACCGGCAATTGTTTCGTGGATGGTAGGGGTCAGCGCCGTGGTGTCTACCTTTTGTGCCTTTCTGGTAGGCACATGGGGAGACCGGAAAGGGAAGCGCAAGCCTTTTATCTGTATCGGCTATATTTTCTGGGGACTGTTTACGTTCCTTTTTGGGGCAACGGAAATGATTCCGAAAAATCCGCTTTTCCTTGCGGCTGCCGCAGTAGTTCTGGCAGATGCCGTGATGAGCTTTTTTGGATCGGTGGGAAATGACGGTGGTTTTTCTCCCTGGACAACGGATATCTCCAATGAACAAAATCGTGGAAAGTTAGGCGGTGCGCTGGCGGTGATGCCTGTTTTTGCAACAATCTTCGGCGCGGTGGTTTCCGGTATTTTAATTGAAAAGCTTGACTTTTTTGCATTCTTTGGCTTGATGGGAGGAATCGTGGCAGCGGTGGGAGCTGCTTCGCTGTTTACGTTGGAGGATTCTCCTGCCCTGATCCCCAAAAAAGATGAAAAAGGCTTTTGGCATCAATTCCTATCTGTGTTTAATTGGAATACTGTCCGAGAAAACCAGGAGCTATTCTGGGTTTTTATTGTGATGACTGTGTATTTTATTGGTTTTAATGTGTATTTTCCCTATATTACCATTTATTTTGTGAATTACTTAGAGTATGACTATGGCATGACCGGCATTATTCAGGGAGTAGGCCTTCTGGCGGCCTCAGTGCTGACAATTCCGGCCGCAAAACTGATTGACAAAGGTAAAATGACGACTGTTATTTTTGGCGCACTGGTCTGCAACACGGTGGGATTAGTGTTGGTGAGTATTTCCCAGATGCTTCCGATTCTGTTACTGGGAGTTTTCGGGGCAGGGATCGGCTATATTCTGGTATTGCAGACGTTGACCGCATGGATGAAAAATCTTTATCCTGAGGAACAGCGGGGGCAGTTTGAGGGAATTAAGCAGATATTCTTCGTATGTGTTCCCATGATTGCGGGACCTGCCATTGCCGCGCCGGTAATCAATTATTTTGGCGTTCAAAGGGAAGTGAACGGCACACTGGGCATGGTGCCTTCTCCCAGTCTGTTTTTGATTTCGGCTATTTTGACTTTATTTACCTTAATACCATTAGTTGTTGCGGCGAAGCATCATAATTAACTGTTATCCTGTAGTGTCTGCCGCGTGACAGAGCAGCATGGATTTTTATAGTAAAAGGAGGAATTATAATGGAACGAGAATTATTAGAGAGAGGGCCGGTACTGGACAAAAAGGGACGTCCCATTCCGGGGTATTCCAGAAGAAGTACGCTTATTTATGACCGAAAAGCAATCAAAGCGCCTCCGTGGCGGATCAAGGAGTGGGATTTTTATCAGATTTCCAATGATCATCTTTGCCTGCAGTTTACGATCGGTCATGCCGCTTATGCAGGACAGGTGAGCCTGATGCTTTTTGACTTTCAAAAAGGAAAAAAGTATCTGGATGAAAGCCAGATTCTGGCGCTGCCCTTTAATTCTCTGCATATGCCGGCCAATGCGGAGGAGGATCATACCTTGTCCTATTCTCATAAAGGACTTCCCAATAAGTATGGCAACAGTGATATTTTTATGAGCTTTGAGGTGGTTTCCGATAAGCGCATTTTGACCTGCAGATGGAAGGATCTGGAGGCAATGATTACTCTGGAGAGGCAAAATCCGGATTCCTTGGTGGTCAATCTGCCTTTTGATGAATACGAGCATGCTTTTTATTACAATCATAAGATCAACTGTATGACAGCAGAAGGTTATATCCGGACGCACAATCATGAGTGGAAATTTGAGAAGAAGGATTCTTTTGGGATTCTGGACTGGGGCAGAGGTGTATGGCCATTTCACAATGAGTGGTACTGGAGCAACGGAAGCGGATGGCTTAACGGAGAAATGTTCGGCTTCAATTTGGGATGCGGTTTTGGAAATACGGATATTGCCAGTGAAAATATGCTTTTTTATAAGGGAAAATCCCACAAGCTGGGAAAAGTAGACTTTGAGCTGGGAAAGGATTACATGGATCCCTGGCATCTGCGCGACCGTGAGGGAAGACTGGATTTACAGCTTGATCCTGTTTATGACCGGGAGACGAAGATTAAGCTGCTTTGGGTGGATAACCATTGCCATCAGATGTTTGGAAGCTTTTCCGGAACAGCAGTGCTGGACGATGGAACCACTCTTGAGATTAAGGATGTGATCTCTTTTGCGGAGCATGCGGTGAATAACTGGTAATTTACATAGTGCCCTGCCGGTCACCTGCCCGACCGCCAAGAACCGTGGAGCCCTTTAACATATCCCACGAAAAGTCATCAATGGGCTGGCGGGATACCAGGAAGTTGCCGGCGCGCTGTGTCAGCTGGGCAAAATTGACTACATAATCCTGTGTACCGCCTGCATAGGTATAGATGGTGGACTCGCTTCCCATAAAGCCGATGTCAGCCTCACCGGTAAGCACGGCGGTCATGGTCTTATCGGCACCGAAGCCGGTTACCAGTGTCAGGTCGATGCCTTCTTCTGCAAAGTACCCCTCTTCAATGGCTGCGTACATGGGGGCGTAAAAGATGGAGTGGGCAACCTCGTTTAATGTCACTGGTTGAAGGGAACCGTTTCCTTTCCCAGCATCTGACTTAGCGCCGCATCCTGCGAGGGAAGTCGTTATAAGAAGCGTGGCAAGGAGCAGGGCAGTTCCCTTTTTTAGTATATTTTTCATAATAACCTCCAAATAGGATTAAGCCGGCCGTTTTCCGTGCCGGCACATGTTGCTTTATCCTATGCGGGGATTGAGAAAAAGCAGCGTGTCCCGCATGTACTTTTTCTAGACAAGAGACGACAAGATAGGATATACTGTATTTAATAGGGCTAAAATCGTAAGGAGGATAAAATTATGGGTTTAATTAAGGCAATTACTAGTGCCGCAGGCGGTATTCTGGCGGATCAGTATAAAGAGTATTTTTACTGTGATGCATTGGATACAGATGTGCTGGTAACCAAAGGAAAGAAGCGTACCAGCGCAAGAAGCGGCGGAAATAACAGAGGAGAAGAGAATATCATCTCCAACGGTTCGGTGGTAGCTGTCAACGAAGGACAGTGTATGATTATTGTGGATCAGGGAAAAGTCGTTGAATTTTGTGCGGAAGCAGGAGAATTTACTTACGATACTTCTTCAGAACCAAGTTTGTTCTGCGGAAGTCTGGGAGAAAATGTTAAGCGTACCTTTGCCACGGTAGGAAGGCGTATCACTTTTGGCGGCGATACGGCAAAAGATCAGCGGGTTTATTATTTTAACACAAAGGAAATTATGGGAAATAAATACGGAACGGCCAATCCGGTTCCTTTCCGTGTAGTAGACAATAATATTGGCTTGGATATCGATATTTCGATCCGTTGTAATGGCGAGTATTCTTATAGGATTACAGACCCTCTTTTGTTCTATACTAATGTATGCGGAAATGTTACAAGAGACTATGAAAGATCTGAAATCGACAGTCAGCTTAAGGCGGAACTGATGACGGCTCTGCAGCCGGCATTTGCCAAGATTTCCGCAATGGGAATTCGCTACAGTTCCGTTCCGGCACATACCATGGAACTTGCAGATGCTTTGAACGAAGTTCTTTCCGAAAAATGGGCACAGCTTCGTGGGATTGAGATTGTTTCCTTCGGTGTTAACGCTATGAAGGCATCCGAAGAGGATGAAGCGATGATTAAGGAACTGCAAAAGAATGCAGTGCTGCGTAATCCTAATATGGCAGCGGCAACGCTGGTAGGTGCACAGGCTGAGGCTATGAAGGCGGCTGCTGCCAATGAGTCTACTGGGCCCATGATGGCTTTTGCAGGTATGAATATGGCAACTCAGGCAGGTGGTATGAATGCTCAGCAGTTGTTCCAGATGGGACAGCAGGCAGCACCTGTTCAGAGTGCAGCACCTGCAGCGGCTCCGGCACCTGAACCGGCAGCACCTGTGGCAGGCTGGACCTGCAGCTGTGGTCAGACAGGAAACACAGGAAAATTCTGTTCCGAGTGCGGAAAAGAAAAACCCGCGGCAGCAGGCTGGACTTGCTCCTGTGGTGCAGTAAATAAAGGAAAGTTCTGTTCCGAGTGCGGTGCTAAGAAACCGGCAGGGGAACCTTTGTACAGATGTGATAAGTGTGGATGGGAACCGGAGGATCCGAAGAATCCGCCCAAGTTCTGTCCTGAGTGCGGAGATCCCTTTGATGAGAATGACATTAAATGATGGGAGAAGCAAAGATGAGTGAGTTTGACACGAATCTGGATGCCCAAACAACAGACACTTTAGAGGAAACCGACAAAAAATGTCCGTCCTGCGGCGGGGTCATGGATTTTGACCCCGCAACGGGAGGTTTGAGTTGTCCTTACTGCGGACACACGGAAGAAATCCAGACCCGGGAGGGAGATGAGTCTGCGGAAGAACTAGCACTGGAAGAAGCGGATAAGGTGGAAAACTGTGACTGGGGTGTAGCCAAAAAGACAGTAATCTGTAAGGCATGCGGTGCGGAATCTGTTTATGATGCGCTGGAGATTTCGGCGGTATGCCCTTTTTGCGGATCTAATCAGGTAATGGAAGCATCGGATCAAAATACCATGGCGCCCGGAGGCGTGGTACCTTTTCAGATTTCAGATAAACAGGCTTCAGACCTGTTTAAAAACTGGATCCGGCATAAGTGGTTCTGCCCCAAACTGGCAAAAGAAAGCGCAAAAGCGAAGAACTTTAAGGGGATTTACTTGCCGTTTTGGACCTTTGACGCACTGACAAAATCTAAATATCGCGGAGAGTTTGGCAGGGATAAGGTAAAGAAGAAAGCAGACGGAAAGACACAGGTAGAAACTACATGGTATTCCGTACGGGGAAATCATGAGGAATTCTTTGACGATGAATTGATTTGTGCAACGACAAATCACAATCAGTCCATGCTTCGGGGGCTGGAACCGTACAATACGGCGGATAATAAGACTTATCAACCGGAATATGTGGCGGGGTTTGCAGCAGAACGCTATGCGATTGGAATTAAGGAAGCATGGCAGATGGCAAAGACCGGCATAAAATTTAAGCTTCAGAGAAGTATTGAGAAGCGGATCATAAAGGAAAACAATGCGGATCGTGTGAGAAATTTACAGATTGACGCAACCTTTTCTAAGCTGACCTACAAGTATTTATTGCTTCCGGTATGGATATCCAGCTATAAGTACAAAGAAAAGGTATATCAGTTTATGGTAAATGGTCAGACAGGTAAGGTATCCGGAAAGACGCCGATCTCCATTCCTAAGGTGATTATCACAGTAGTCGCAATTATTTTCATTCTGATTTTAATTGGCATGTTGGGGCAAAGTCTTGGGTAAGAGGGGAGTCAGAACAGAAAGCCATAAATGTTCAGGAAGGGAACAATACATATGAGCATTATTTCTATTGTAGGTTTGATTATTATATTGGTTTTGATTCTGGTGATTTTTGGCTGGATCTATTTCTTCATTCGTAAGGCCAAAAGAGCGGTAGAGTCATTTTCCAGAGAGGCTTTNGGTACATCANATANTATGCANGGTTTCAAGCAGGTGGAGCAGGAGTATTCATTGACTCCCAAATCTGTGNCTGCGATGACCAGTTTGTATCNTCCTAAAATANAAAAAGATTTTCCGGANTTTCATTATGATGAGATGAAGGTCAGGGCAGAAAATGTCCTGACTTCTTATCTGCTTGCCGTGGATCGGATGAGCGTGGGTGTCCTGAAGGAGGGCAATCAAGAGCTTAAGGATAAACTGANCATGCGGATTGAAATGCTTAAAGGGGCGGGAGAACGAGAGCATTTCCAAAGTATAAAGCTTNACAGGACGGAGANCACGNACTATAAGAAACGTAACGGAACCTGTATCATTACGTTTCAGACTTCTCTGCAGTATTATCATACAAGGAAAGATGAAAACGGAAAAATACTTGATGGCAGGGAGGATATGCTGACCCAGAGTAAATACAATACAGATGTTATTTATATACAGGACAGGGAATTACTCAAGGATGAGAGGGATTTATCCCTTGGAATTAACTGCCCCAACTGTGGAGCCCCTATATCGGGGACGGGAAGCAAGGTATGTGAATACTGCGGTACACCGGTGGTAGAGCTTAATATTTATGCATGGACCTTCAGTAATGTTACAGAGGAAAATTAGTTATGAGTATTTATGACACTTTAAATGAGCAGCAAAAAAAGGGTGTGCTTACTACAGAGGGCCCGGTTCTTTTGCTTGCAGGGGCCGGTTCCGGAAAGACCCGTGTGCTTACCCATCGCATTGCGTATTTAATTGAAGAAAAGGGAGTAAATCCGTGGAATATTATGGCCATTACCTTTACCAACAAGGCAGCGGGAGAAATGAAAGAACGTGTGGAAAAGTTGGTGGGAATGGGATCGGACAGTGTCTGGGTGACTACCTTTCATTCCACTTGCCTGAGAATTTTGAAGCGTTATGCGGACAGGATTGGATTTGATACAAGCTTTACCATTTATGATTCGGATGATCAGAAATCCATTATGAAGGAAATTTGTAAAAGGCTTCAGATCGACACAAAGACGTTGAAGGAAAGAGCCATTCTTTCTGCCATTTCTGTTGCAAAGGATGAACTGATCTCCCCGGAAGAGTATGCTCTTAACATTATGGGAGATTACCGGAAAGAGAAGATTGGAGCGGCTTATCGGGAATATCAGGCGGTTCTGCGCAGGAACAATGCCATGGATTTTGACGATCTGATCATGAAGGCGGTGGAGCTCTTCAAAACGGACGGAGAAGTACTTGCTTCCTATCAGCGGCGTTTTCAGTATATTATGGTAGACGAATATCAGGATACCAATACTGCACAGTTTGAATTTGTCAGACTTCTTGCCGGAGCACATCACAATTTGTGCGTGGTGGGAGATGATGATCAGTCTATTTATAAGTTCCGGGCATCTAATATTCGGAATATATTGGACTCTGAGAAGGTATACCCGGAGGCGGAAGTGATCCGTCTGGAACAGAACTATCGTTCCACACAGAATGTACTGGATGCGGCAAATGCGGTTATCCGTAACAACAAAGGCAGAAAGAGTAAGACTCTCTGGACAGATAAGGGCAGTGGAAACAGTATTCATTTTCGGCAATTTGATACCGCCTATGAGGAGGCGGAGTTCATTGCAGATGATGTGGCAGGCAAAAAGAGAAACGGTGTGGCGGATTACGGAGATTGTGCGGTTTTATATCGGACGAACGCCCAGGCCCGGCTTCTGGAAGAACGTTTTGTGATAGAAGGGATTCCTTACAATGTTGTGGGCGGAGTGAACTTTTATGCCAGACGGGAAATCAAGGATTTGCTTGCGTATTTAAAAACTATTGACAATGGAAAAGATGATCTTGCAGTAAAGAGGATCATCAATGTACCGAAGCGGGGCATTGGAACGACCACCATTGTGAAAGTGCAGGACTATGCGGATATGCGGGAAATCAGTTTTTATGATGCCTTGCGGGAAGCAGATGAAATCATGGACATCAGTAGAGCTACTGCGGCCAAGCTGAAGCCCTTTGTAAATATGATACAGGCATTTCGAAGCAAGCTGGAGTTTTACAGTTTGAAAGATTTGATCGAAGATGTGATTGAAACCACCGGATATGTGAAAGAGTTGGAGACCTCCAATGAGGAAGACGCCGAAGGACGAATTGAGAATATCGACGAATTGATCAGTAAGATCGTTGCATTTGAGGAAATGCGTGATCGTCCCACGTTAGGGGAGCTTTTGGATGAAATAGCGCTTGTGGCGGATATTGATAATCTGGATGGAGAAGGCAGTAAGGTACTTCTTATGACTCTGCATAGTGCGAAGGGCTTGGAATTTCCTCATGTATACATGGCGGGGATGGAGGACGGGATTTTTCCCAGTTATATGACCATCATTTCCGATGATCCGGATGAGATTGAAGAGGAGAGAAGGCTTGCTTATGTGGGAATTACCCGTGCCAAAGATGACCTGACTCTGTGTTATGCAAAGATGCGTACCGTGCGGGGGGAAACTCAAATGAATGCGGTAAGCAGGTTTGTAAGAGAGATCCCTCAAGAATTGATGGATAACCGGCCTCCAAGCCCGAGAGTCCGCCCGGCAGCGATTCCCGTACCGGCAAGGACAGCCGTGGAAAATAAGCCTTATATTGCAGGAGGAGGTATCGGATCTCTGCGGGCAGCGGGAATTAGCAAAGGCGTAGGTGCAGTGACCGGCGGAAAACCGGATTATGATATCGGAGACCGGGTAAAGCATGTGAAATACGGGGAAGGCACGGTTCTTGATTTAGAGCCGGGACCGCGGGATTACAAAGTGACCGTGGACTTTGACGAGGCAGGTCAGAAAATCATGTATGCGGCTTTCGCTAAATTGATGAAAATTTCATAAAAAATGAAATTTTTGGTAGTAAAATCCGGTGGTAAATGTTATATTATTATTCAGAAAGGAAATACTATTTCAAATAGTCTTGCTCTATATTTGAAAAGAATCCGGCATTGAAATATGAAAGGGAGGTATGTATGATGAATACTTGGAATAAGGTTGAGGAATTGATGGAGTTTGTAAAGACTCATGATATTAAGGAACTGAAGGATTACTGGAATCACAAGGAAGAAAAGAGAAATAATACCCTTCTTTGGATTTTAGCGGTGATTGGAGCAGTGGCGGCAGTAGCAGCGATTGCCTATGCAGTATATCGTTATATGACACCGGATTATCTGGAAGATTTTGATGATGATTTTGACGATGATTTCGAGGATGATTTCTTTGAGGATGAGGAAGATGAAGAAGAGAAATCCCCGAAGAAGGAAGAGGCTGCTGAAGAAGTTTCCGAAGAAACTTCCGAAGAAGACAAATCAGAGTAATTTGTGTAGATACGCAGATGTGATCAATGTGGGATGTGCGAAATGCACATCCCGTTTTTGTAGGTTAAAATCTGTTATAACGGTAGTGCCTGCCGCAAACGGTGCAGATGTGAACGAAACAAAATAATATGACGGAGTGATTGATATGAAAAAAGGACAGGTGTTATCAGGAATTGTGGAGCGGGTTGACTTTCCGAACAAAGGAATTGTAAGCACCCCGGAAGGGCAGTGTATAGTGAAGAATGTTCTGCCAGGACAACAAATAACATTTGTTATCAATAAAAAAAGGAACGGACGTGCAGAAGGAAGATTACTACAGGTGGATGAATATTCTTCCCTGGAGACAGGAAGTCCCTGTGCCCATTTTGGAGAATGCGGTGGCTGCACTTATCTCTCTATTCCCTATGAGAAGCAGCTGCAGATCAAGGAAGAACAGGTGAGAAAGCTTCTTTCGGGAGTGCTTGGCAGACAGGAACAAGAATGGAAATTTGAAGGAATTAAAGCAAGCCCGGTCTGTGAGGGTTATCGAAATAAGATGGAATTTTCCTTTGGAGATACCTATAAAGACGGTCCCTTGGCACTTGGAATGCATAAGAGAGGGAGCTTTTATGATATTGTTACAGTCAGCGATTGCAAAATTGCAGATCAGGATTATCGACAAATCCTCTCTTTTACGAGAGATTATTTTGAAGGAACTTCCTTTTATCATCGTCTGCGCCATGAAGGATATCTGCGTCATCTGCTGGTGCGAAAAGCGGCCAGAACAGGAGAGATTTTGATTGCCCTGGTGACGACTTCACAGGTTGACAGTCATATTGAAGAAAAATCCTGCTTAAATCAGTGGAAAAACGAAATGTTAAATCTTGATTTACATGGGGAAATAACGGGTGTATTGCATATTATTAATGATTCTGTGGCGGATGTAGTACAAAGTGACCGTACGGAAATTCTTTATGGGCAGGATTACTTTTATGAAGAATTGCTGGGGCTGAAATTTAAAGTATCCACATTTTCTTTCTTTCAGACCAATTCTCTTGGTGCAGAGGTTCTGTATGAAACAGCCAGAGAATATATCGGAGAGCTTAATGATGGAGACACACCAGATAAGATTGTTTTTGACCTTTACAGCGGAACAGGCACTATTGCACAGTTGATGGCACCGGTGGCGAAGAAGGTGATCGGTGTGGAGATTGTGGAAGAGGCGGTGGAAGCTGCCAAGAAAAATGCAGAACTAAATGGTTTACATAACTGTGAATTTATTGCTGGAGATGTACTTAAAGTATTGGACGAAATTGAGGAAAGGCCGGACATGATCATATTGGACCCACCCAGAGACGGGGTGCATCCCAAGGCATTAAAGAAGATAATCGGGTATGGAATCCAACGGTTGGTATACATTTCCTGCAAACCTACCAGTCTAATCAGGGATCTGGAAGTGTTTTTGGAGAACGNATATGANGTGGAAANGGCTGTGGCGGTGGATCAGTTTCNGTGGACGGCGAATGTGGAGACTGTTGTATTGCTGTCCTGNAANTAACCGGANTCTTCCGGGGTTGGACTTAGAGATNAATGCTTATGACAGTTTGAGGCTCAAAAACAACTCAAACAGAAAATGAGGTTGTCATTGATGAACAACGCTGATAATATGTTGCTATACGAATAGAAAGGTTAAAACGGTGAGAACATGAAAAATTATGGAGCAATTGCGCAATAGCAATGGCTATTGCATGGAATTATTAAGTGTTATAGCCATTGCGTTTCCTAATCGTAAATTATTAGGAGGGCATAAATGGGCTATATAAAAGCAGTTGATGTTTTGCCGGATGAGCTTATTTCAGAAATACAGAAATATGTTGATGGACAAATGCTGTATATCCCAAGAAAATGTGAGGAACATTCGAGCTGGGGAGAAAAAAGCGGAATAAGAGCAAAACTGAAAAAGCGTGACGACAAGATATTTGATGAATATGTATCAGGAAAAGCGATACCCGATTTATCAAGGGAGTATTATTTATCTGAAAAGAGCATCCAGAGAATAATACGAAAAACAAATCCCTCCGAGAATGAGAACCATAAGGAGGGTAAATAANTGAATAGAGANAATAAAANAAAGCAATACGAGAAAGGTTACTACAAGACGCATCCCTGCAATGAGATTTTTACATGCAAAGGCTGTGGGCGTGAAGTGGTGCCTCATGGTGCAGGAAGTGACCATAGAAATCATTGTCCGAATTGTCTTTTGAGCCTGCATGTGGATATCAATCCGGGAGATCGCGCGTCAGATTGCGGCGGGNATATGGATCCGGTAGCAGTATGGGNAANNAAGAATGGCGAGTGGGCAATTGNTCACACGGTGCCGTCAGTG
>WFLX010051398.1_pt1 | contig 12258 bp, 10 predicted proteins | sample 4967041 | NCBI WGS metagenome assembly WFLX01 (sample SAMN12857096, study PRJNA449069) | gut metagenome | isolation source: stool from male and female vole | host: Microtus ochrogaster | place: USA:Florida | collected 2017 | reverse complement strand
GTTTTGGCTGCAAAAACATGAAGATTAGCAAAAAGGAGATGGTGGCAGTGCTCACTGGAATGCTTCCCTACATCGGCTTCCCAAAGACACTCAACGCCCTCACGGCTGTAAACAAAGCATATACAGAGGACGAGTAGTTTTCAAATCCTATTCAGACGGGGATGTTCAGCGAGCAAACAGAGGTAGCAGAACCACCCCCTTTGAAAGCCCCATAAAATCGATGTCCCCGACATCGACCAATCGGAGTCCCCGACATCGGTTAACCGATGTCGGGGACTCCGATTTATAGGCAGTGGATGCACTCCACACAAAAGTGACCAATAACTGATGTCAGACCTTCCCGTCTGAGCACCCGGCGACTTACTTATTCCGTACTGAAATACATCTTCTCAAGAAGTTCTGCAATTCCGTCGTCATCGTTGCTTCGAGCAACCATGTCGGCGGCTTGTTTTATCTCCGCTGCGGCATTGCCCATCGCCACACCTGTGCCTGCAAATTGTAGCATGGGAATGTCGTTGTAGCCATCGCCAAAGGCAAGCAGGTCTTCTCTGTGCATTCCGATGTTGTCAAGCAGCATGGCAAGACCTTTCCTTTTGTCGATGCCCTCGGGCACAATCTCCAAAAAGAATGGCTCGCTGCGGAAAGCACCTGCCACGCCTTTTAAGGAGTCTTGCAATTCAGCCTCCAACGTTGGCAGCAGAATGGGAGCACCCACAATGATGCACTTCACCACATCTGCTTCTTGTGCCGCTTTCACAAAGTCGTTTACCTTTCTGATGGACATCCCGTTGCGCATAACNGAATACTGGATATACTCATTATCCTCCACCTCGCTCACNACTTCTTGTCCGACATACNTCATGATGGGCGTTTCGTGCGCTCNTGNGTATGTATATATANAAGGTATCACGTCTTTGTCCAACGTCTGTGCGTACAGCCGCTCCTTTGTTCTCCAATCATAAATTTCCCCTCCGTTATAGCTGATTACATAACCGCCAAAGTCCTGCAATCGAAGGGCATCCGCCACACGGGCTGTTCCATAAGTGGGTCGTCCCGATGCCACAGCTACCTTCACGCCAATCTCCTGCACACGGATAATCGTATCTATAGTCCGCTGCGAGAGGCTTTGGTCGCTCCTCACCAGCGTTCCGTCCAAATCAACGGCAATGAGTTTATGTGGGTGAATCATGATAACGGGGTTGTGAGCGTCAATCTATTGTGAATACTCCAGAGTGGTAGTTGCTGTAAAAGCGACCCGAAGAGGGGTCAACTTGAACACGTAGTAATCGAGACAAGCGACTCCTTTCGGATAACTTTTCAGTATTTGAATGGCTTGGTTTTCACATAGATTTTGTAATCTTTGATGCCGCCAGGCACGTTGCTCTCCATGCGTGGAAAGTATTGGACAGCGGTAATCGTGTGTTCCTTGCCAAGGTCGATGATGATTTGGTGAGGGAACTTAACGCCTTTGACTGTGGACCAGAAGGTGGATTCCTGAAGGTCGTAAATCTTGTCGCCAGCACGGTTGCCTGTAACGATGTCTTCACTGTCAGCATAAGAGATGCGCCAAGGTTCGCGCGAGAGACGCTCACCGTTTTCGTCGAGTATGTAAAGTTCGGCGATACAAGCATATTCGTCTCCGTTGTGGTTGTTCAGACCTTCAACGCATACATAACGACCTGTCTGTGGAGCGGAGAACTTGACCTCCTGCCAACCATTACCAGCCTTGAATGAGCCTGTAGCCACGGGGCTTTCGCCATTGAGGTCGAGGTTCTGTCCTTCTGTACGATGGATAGGAGGCTCTGCCTTTTGTAGTTGGTCGATGATAGGTTTAGAGAGACCTTCGCTCTTGGCTTCGTTGGGACCAATGATGTCAAGGACAATAATTTCGTTCTGTCCCTTCTTGAGCCAACAGCCAGGGCAGTAGAGAGTTTGCTGTGGACCAATCTCCCAAATGCGACCGAGGCCATGTCCGTTCACATACACGAGACCTTTGCCGAAAGTGGAGAAGTTAAGGAATGTGTCACCCGTCTTTTTCAGATTGAAAGTGGCGCGGTAGTAACCAGGGATGCGGTCGCCGTTGTGGCGAGGACTGATATTGGTAAGTGGCTTATAAACCTGCTGCTTGCAATACTCGTATGTGTCGGGGAAGAGGCGGTTTGTCCAACGCTTGAGGTGTGCCGTGAAGTCATTGCCGCCGATGTTGATGGTGAGGTCAACAGTGCCTTCAATGCCCTTGAAATCCTTGATGGCGCGACCGAAGTTGATACGTCCCATGGCTTCGACGAGGATGTCGAGTCGAGCATCTTGGCGAGTGGAGGGCAGGGTAATGTCCTTGTCGCCATTGCGGCGGTCAAGAGCACCGATATACTTGCCATCAAGAAAGATTTGTACGTAATCGTGTCCACCTGCAATATGGAGCTTGCTCTGTCCATCAATCTTGGGCAGGATTGTGCTGTACATGATAGAACCCCAGCCCTGGTCAAATTCTTCCATCGTCTTGATCTGCTCAGACATGATTGCCTTGGGAAGGTTCTCAAAGAGAGGCGCATATTCCGTGAATTGGAAAGCTGGCACAGTGATAATGGGGAGTGGTTTGGGAGCTGCGGGAAGCTTCTTGTCAGAGTATTTCTGCAACATGGTACGCAGTTCGTCGAACTTGGGCGTTGCTTGTCCGTACTCGTTGATAGGAGCGTCGTAGTCGTAGCTGGTCACGTCAGGAGCAAAGCCTGGTGAGTTAGCACCTGCCCAATGCCCGAACGAAGTACCTCCGTGGGTCATGTAGAGGGAGAAGGAGATGTTCTTGTCGAGCATTTCGCGCAAGCCATCAACCATGTCCTTTGCTGAACGGGTCTCGTGCTTGCCTCCCCATTTGTCGAACCATCCGCTCCAGAACTCGGAGCACATGAGGGGAGCGTTAGGACGCACCTCCTTGAGACGGCGGAATTGGTCATCAATGTTGGCACCAGTGCCGAAGTTCATGGTCCATACGAGGTCATCAAGCCCGTTGTTGAGGAAGTTGCTTGACCAGTCGCATTGGAAGAGAGCCACCTTGTCAAAACCAACGGAACGGAGACAATCGCGAATCTCGCTCACATAAGCTTTGTCAACACCGTAGGAGCCGTACTCGTTCTCAACCTGTACCATGATGATAGGACCGCCATTTTGGATGGTGAGGGGTGCGAGTTGCTTGCCCACTTCTGTCTCGAAGATTTTGACACGCTCCATGAAGTAAGGGTCTCGTTCGCGAAGTTTAATGTCCTTCTTTTTAAGCAGCCACCAGGGAAGACCGCCCATTTCCCATTCTGCGCAGACATAAGGACCAGGACGCACGATGACATACATGCCATTCTTCTGTGCCAGGCGGCAGAACTCTGCCACGTTGTTGTTGCCTGTCCAGTCAAACTTTCCCTCCTGCTGCTCATGGATGTTCCAGAAAATGTAGATACACACAGTGTTCATACCCAGTGCTTTGCACATTTGGATACGATGTTCCCAATAAGCCTTTGGGATGCGTGGGTAATGGATTTCAGCTGCTTTCACCACAAAGGGCTTGCCATTGAGCAAGAACGAGCCTTCACCTGCTTCGAAGGTTCCACGGGTGTTTTGAGCCAGTGCTGGTGATGGTGCCATCAGAGCAGCCACCAGGGAAAACAAATAAATGACTTTTTTCATTGTGTAGATTATAAATTGTAAAGATAATTAGGTTTTTATAGAAAGATAGTGATGTAACGACAAAGGTAGAACAATTAGGAGACAGCGCAAAATTATTTTCAGTTTATTTTATGGAATCCTTGTGTAAACCCAAGAATTAGTGTAACTTTGCCAGCGAACAATAAGGATTTGGCTGTCAATAGCGGCATCGTTTGGCTATACATTTTATATAATATAATAGCAAGTTGTGCCGATTGTCCGCATCAACCAGTTTCTCAACCAAACTATTTATCATGTCAATTTGGATTGTATTCAAGCTTTTAGGTTCGTTGGCATTGCTCATGTTCGGCATGAAAGCCATGAGTGAAGCTTTGCAGAAGATGGCGGGTCCACAGTTGCGTCATGTGCTTGGTTCAATGACCACCAACCGCTTCACAGGTGCCCTGACGGGTATGTTTGTAACCGCTGCTGTACAAAGTTCTACAGCCACGACGCTGATGACTGTCTCGTTTGTCAATGCTGGCTTACTCACGCTCGTACAGGCAATCTCTGTGATTATGGGTGCCCACATCGGTACGACTGTCACAGCGTGGATTATGTCACTGACTGACATGTTCAATGTCACCAACTTCGTTTATCCTGCGTTCTTCATTGGTATAATTCTCATCTACATGAAGAAGCGGCGTATCATTGGTGACTTCCTCTTCGNTGTTGCCTTTCTCTTCCTTGGTCTTGGCACGTTGAAAGAGACTGGTTTCAGTCTGGTGGAAGACCCCGAAACCAGCGAAGGCATCAAGGCATTCTTCTCGGGATTCAACGAGCCAACCTTCCTCAACTCGCTCTTTTTCCTGCTGATGGGTACGATTCTCACGCTCTGTGTGCAGTCTTCGGCAGCCATTATGGCTATCACCATGACCCTCTGCTCCACAGGTGTGCTGCATCTTGACCAAGGCATCATGCTTGTTTTGGGCGAAAACATCGGGACGACCATCACTTCTAACATTGTGGCAATGGGAGCCAATACTCAGGCCCGTCGTGCTGCCTTTGCTCACATGAGTGTCAATGTGCTGGGTGTGGCATGGGTCTTGGTGGTTCTGCCTTGGTTTCTTGATGGAATCTATCATATTACAGGTTACAATCCTGCAAGTCCCGACTTGAAGAAAGTTTCTGTCGTCTTGGCTACTTTTCACTCTGCTTTCAATGTCAGCAACACCGTGTTGCTCATTTGGTTCATCCCATACATTGAGAAGTTCGTATGTTGGGTCATCAAGCCGAAAAATGTGGATGAGGAGGAGGACTTTCGTCTACACTTCATCACGTCGGGTATCATGAAGACCCCAGAACTCTCTGTGTTGGAGGCTCATAAGGAAATAGAATCTTTCTCCGACCGTATGCAGCGCATGTTTGGCATGGTGCGTACATTGCTCACGGAGAAGGATGAGAAAGAGTTTGCCAAACTCTATTCGCGCATTGAAAAATACGAAAGTATATCCGACAACATGGAGTTGGAGATAGCCAACTATCTTGACCAAGTTGGTGATGCACACCTTTCTGACGAGACCAAGGCAAAGATTCGTGCCATGTTACGTGAGATTTCTGAATTGGAGAGCATTGGTGACTCTTGTTTCAATATGGCACGCACCATCAACCGCAAGTTCAGCGGCAAGCAAGACCACTTCGATGAACAGCAGTATGAGCACATCCATCAAATGATGGAACTAATAGACACGGCACTCACCCAGTTGAATGCACTGTTGTCGGGGCGCAAGGAGGCATTCAATGTGAACCGCACGCTCAACACAGAGAACGAAATCAACAACTTCCGCAACCAGCTCAAGTCGCAGAACATCAACGATGTGAACAACCACAGGTACACCTATGCTGTCGGCACTGTCTATATGGACATCATTAACGAATGTGAAAAGTTGGGCGACTATGTAGTGAATGCCGTAGAAGCCCGTATGGGTACGCGCATCAATGCGTAATTGATACAGATAAACAGAACCGCGGGGGCACTTCAACACAAAGTGCCCCCGCGGTTCTGTTTGTACCATTTTGAAGGAGTTAAGGTTGCTTGTCCAGCAGGTCGGGACGTAAAGCTTTTGTTCGTGCTAATGCCTGCTCATATTCCCACTCTTTAATTTTTGCCTCATGGCCTGATAAAAGAATCTCTGGCACACTCCAAGTTTCCTCAGGATTATCCACTGGATGATATTGGGCTGGTCGTGTGTAAACAGGGGGTTCGAGCAGGTTGTCTTGAAAAGAGTCAGAGAGCGCACTTTCTACATCGCCAATCACACCGGGAATGACACGCACGATCGAGTCAGCCATCACAGCGGCAGCCAACTCTCCTCCCGTCAGTACATAGTCACCAATGGAAATCTCGCGCGTGATAAGATGCTCGCGGATACGATAATCAATGCCTTTGTAATGTCCGCAGATGATGATGATGTTCTCCTTCAGCGACAGCTCGTTCGCCATTGGCTGGTCGAATTTCTCGCCATCAGGAGCCGTGAAGATGATTTCATCGTAGTTGCGTTCTGCCTTTAATGCTGCGATGCATGCATCAAGTGGCTGGCACTGAATCAGCATGCCAGCCGCTCCGCCAAATGGATAGTCGTCCACTCTGCGGTGTTTGTCGGTCGTATAGTCCCGAAGGTTGTGGACGTGAATCTCTGCAAGCCCTTTCTTCTGCGCTCTGCCGAGGATGCTCTCTTGGGTGAAAGGCTCTATCAGTTCTGGCAGAACCGTGATGATGTCTATGCGCATGTTTCTTCTGCAATTATTTTCGTTTGCAAAGATAACACATTTTTTTTGTTTGAGTTTAACCGCCTTAACGCTTTTTGCCACATCAACGATAAGACGGGAGATTTCGCTTGGGGAAACGGCGGAAATATGAAAAATATCCGCTTTCATGTGGATATATCGGCGGAAAGCTCTAACTTTGTCGTCGAAATGAAAGGTGAAGATTGTAAATTCTAATATCACTATAATTTATGGCTATTGTAAAACCCTTCAAGGGAGTGCGTCCGCCAAAGGACTTGGTGGAGCAAGTGGAAAGCCGTCCTTATGATGTGCTTGATTCAGAGGAAGCACGTGTGGAGGCTGGTGACAATGAGANGTCGCTCTACCATATCATCAAACCTGAGATTAACTTCGAGCCAGACACGAGCGAGTACGATGCTCGTGTGTATGATGAGGCTGTGCGTCAGTTCGCAAAGTTTCAAGAGAACGGATGGCTGGTGCAGGATGAGAAAGAACAATACTACATCTATGCACAGACCTCATGCCTGCCAGCCAATGGCGGTCAGGAAAAGACGCAGTATGGTATTGTGGTGGGTGCTTACAGCGGTGACTATCAGACNGGTGTNATCAAANAGCACGAGTTGACTCGTGCTGACAAGGAAGAGGACCGCATGAAGCATGTGCGTGTGAATGATGCCAACATCGAGCCTGTCTTTTTCGCTTATCCCGATGACGAAACGCTGTTGCAGCTGATTGCCAAGTATGCAAAGACTACTCCAGAGTATGACTTTGTGGCGCCGATTGACGGTTTCGGTCACAAGCTTTGGGTGGTGAGTGACGACGAGGACATCAAGACCATCACGGAGCGTTTTGCCAAGATGCCCAACCTCTACATCGCCGACGGACATCACCGCAGTGCGGCAGCAGCCTTGGTGGGTGCGGAGAAAGCGAAGCTGAATCCTAACCATCGTGGTGATGAGGAGTACAATTACTTTATGGCGGTTTGTTTCCCTGCCAGCCAGTTGACCATTCTCGACTATAACCGTGTAGTTAAAGACCTCAACGGACTTACGGCAGAGGAGTTTATCAAGGCTTTGGAGAAGAACTTCACGGTGGAGAAGAAGGGAGCGGAAGAGTATCGCGCTAAGGAACTTCATGAGTTCTCGTTGTATTTGGAAGGGGAGTGGTATTCGCTGAAAGCCAAGCCTGGCACTTACGATGAGAATGACCCCATTGGAGTGCTCGATGTCAGCATTTCTTCCAAATTGATTCTCGACGACATTCTCGGCATCAAGGACCTTCGTCGCGACAAGCGTATCGACTTTGTGGGCGGATTGCGCGGTTTGGGCGAACTGAAACGTCGTGTGGATAGTGGCGAGATGAAGATGGCGTTGGCGCTCTATCCTGTGACGATGCAGCAAATCATGGACATTGCCGATTCAGGCAATATCATGCCGCCCAAAGCAACGTGGTTTGAGCCTAAATTACGTTCGGGTCTCGTCATCCACAAGTTGAGTTGATGGACACTTATCGGACCATATCAAGCCCCTCAGAGGGTCTATACACAGAAAAGCGAAGCAAGTTTCTTGCCTTCGCTTTTCCTGTTCGTTCGGTCGAGGAGGTAAAGTTGCTGGTGGCAGAACATCAGAAGAAATACTACGATGCGCGCCATGTTTGTTATGCGTACATGCTGGGAGCCGAACGCACGGAGTTTCGTGCCAACGACAACGGTGAACCCTCTGGAACGGCAGGCAAACCAATCCTCGGACAAATCAACTCCAACGAATTGACGGACATCCTCATCATCGTTGTCCGTTATTTCGGAGGGGTGAAATTGGGCACATCTGGATTGATTGTTGCTTATCGTCAGGCCGCGGCTGAAGCCATTGCTGCGGCTGAAATCATCGAGAAAACCGTGGATGAAGACATTTCGTTCTTCTTTGAATATCCCTTCATGAATGAGGTGATGCGCATTGTGAAAGAGGAAAACCCGCAGATTGTGGCGCAACACTTCGACAACGACTGCGCCATGATACTGCGCATCCGTAAAGATGCCATGCCTCACCTGAGAAATCGGCTGGAGAAGGTCTCTTCCATTCNGTTCGAGTGNCNCTCTNNATAGGACAAGCTGATATGGCACTATATGCGCACCTTGTGCGTAATCAATCAGCCACCCTGCGCGAAATAATATGCGCAGGGTGGCTGATTGATTTACCGTAGGGTGAGCCGAATGGTTCATGCAGGATGCCCGTTTGGAGCGTTTTAGGGTACTCTTCCATTAAAATATACTCAAAAAGTCATAATAAACCTTAACTGAACGTTGACTTCTGAAAAAAAGTCGTTATCTTTGTGAAACTGAAACGTAAGTAGTATAACCGAAACTAATATGTAAATATGTATATATCAAGATATGTGATAGCAGGAATGATGGCGGTGTGTAGCGCGGCATCGCTCATGGCACAGAAGGTGATGATTGGCAACTACATCTTCCCGAAAGACAAAGCCGCCTACTACGGCGAGTTGGAGGGCGGAAAACCTCATGGTAAAGGAAAGACGACGTTCAAGACGGGTGACACGTATGAAGGAGAATATGTGAAGGGAAAACGTCAAGGATATGGTGTCTATACCTTTACGGATGGTGAGAAGTATGAGGGAAACTGGCATCAAGACCATCAGCATGGTCATGGTACATTCTATTTTGCCAACAACAACAAGTACGAGGGGTTGTGGTATATTGACTATCAGCAGGGCATGGGCACCATGTACTACTACAACGGTGACAAATACACTGGAGAATGGCTGGAAGACAAGCGCAACGGCAATGGACGTTACACATGGGCAAACGGCATCTATTACGATGGCGGTTGGAAGGACGACAAGAAGTCGGGCAAGGGTGTGTTCAACTGGCGTGATGGCTCCAGTTACAGCNGAGATATGGACAATAATATGCGTAATGGGCATGGCAAATATATCTATGCCAATGGTGACGTTTATACAGGTGATTGGAAAGATGACATGATGCACGGAAGAGGTATCTATAAGTTCCGCAATGGAGACATGTATGAGGGTGACTATCAGAACGGTGAACGCACGGGGCAGGGCATATTTACCTATACCGACAAACGAAAGTATGTGGGACAATTCAAGAATGGGCTGATGGATGGTTTCGGCACTTACACATGGCCCGATGGCTCCAAATATGAAGGCTATTGGACAGGAGACAAGGAGCATGGACGTGGCAAGTTCACGGGTGCTAATGGGGATGTGTATGATGGAGAATGGGCTGGTGGTGAGATGAACGGTGAAGGAGTGATGCGTTTGTCAGACGGCACAAAATTCAAGGGGCATTTCAAAGACGGCATGAAGAACGGTAAAGGTGTGGAGGAGTCAGCCGATGGCACTCGTTTCGAGGGTTCCTTCCTCAATGACCAGAAAGACGGAGCTTTTGTGGAGAAAGACCGTAACGGGACGGTGTTGCGCAAGGGCATTTACAACCGTGGAAAACTGATGGGACAGTAATCAATCGTCATTCATAATTATTTAATGGTCATGCAGTTGTCAGCATTGCTGGAAGAAGTGAAGCAGTTGGCGATGGAAGCAGGAGCTTACATCGCAACGCAGCGTGAGAACTTCGATTTGGACAAAGTTGAATCGAAGCAAAGCCACGACTATGTGAGCTATGTGGATAAAGAGTGCGAAAAGATGATTGTGGCTCGCCTCAAGGCGTTGTTGCCTGATGCCGGCTTTATCACGGAAGAGAAGACTACTGTACAGAAAGACGAGTCGTCTGAGTTGTTTTGGGTGGTTGACCCATTGGATGGCACGACGAACTTCATTCACGACTTGGCTCCTTATTGTGTCTGCATCGCCCTGCGTGACAAGGAAGACATTCTGCTCGGTGTGGTGTATGAGGTGACTCGCAAAGAACTTTATTATGCCGCCAAGGGGATGGGAGCTTTCCTGAACGGTCGTCCTATCCATGTTTCGACACTCTCCGACATGGATCAGGCACTTGTGATGATAGGTTATCCCTACAATGCTGATGCGTGGCGGCAGTTCTGTCTCAACTTGACAGGTAGCCTTTATGGACATTGTGCCAGCATCCGTAGCAACGGAAGTGCGGAAGCTGAGCTTTGTTATGTAGCATCAGGAAAAATAGATGTCTATATTGAGTCGTTCATCCATCCGTGGGATGTAACTGCTGGTGCTTGCATCCTGATGGAGGCGGGCGGACGTGTAACCGACTATAACGGGAAAGATGAGCAATGGGCAAGTGGTCGGCAGGTAATTGCTACCAACGGCTTACTGCATGAAGCCATGCTGCATGAAATCCAACAGGCGAGAATCTGATCAACTGACTATTTACCTATAATAACCATAAGTATGATTTTAGACACACTCGAAAATTTCGGCAAGTATGTAGCACTCAATCCATTGTTTCCCAAAGTGGCGGAGTATTTGCAGACGCACAATCTCTCGGCGCACGAGTCTGGCAAGGAAATGATAGATGGAGCTAACTTGTTTGTCAACTACAGCATAACAAAGGGAAAGACCAAGGAGGCGGCTCGCATTGAGACACACAATGCCATGATTGACATCCAAATTCCGCTATCATGCCCAGAGACGATGGGCTTCACACCTCGTCAGAATCTGCCTGAGGTCGACTATGATGCAGCCAAGGACATCAGTTTCTATGAAGGTATGGCGGAGCAGTACATCACTGTTCGTCCTGGTGAGTTCGTCATTTTCTTTCCTCAAGATGGACATGCTCCCTGCATTGCTGACGCAGAAGACATCAAGAAAGTAATCTTTAAAATAAAAGCATAAAAACCATGGCAACAACTAAGACCCCTAAATCGACCGTGACCAAGAAGCGAGCTTCCGTAAAGCATATTGGCATCGTGAAGAATGACTCGTGGCTTGAACCTTTTGAGAAAGCCATCTGCGGTCGTCGTGACCATGTACTCTCCAAACTGAACGAACTGACGAATGGCGGCAAACAATCCCTTTCTGATTTTGCCAGCGGCTATCTTTACTTTGGACTTCACAAGACATCCAAGGGATGGGTGTTGCGTGAATGGGCACCGAATGCAACAGAGATNTTCTTNGTGGNCGACTTNAATGGNTGGCAGGAACAAGAGGAGNNTAAGATGACGCGCATTGACAATGGCAACTGGGAAATCAAGCTCAAATCCAATCAGATGCGTCATGGAGACCTCTTTAAGTTGAATGTTAAATGGAACGGTGGAGAAGGGGAGCGCATTCCTTCTTATGCCACCCGAGTAGTGCAGGACGAGAACACTAAGATGTTCTCCGCTCAGGTGTGGGCACCTGATCAACCCTACGAGTTCAAGAAGAAGAACTTCAAGCCCGACACAAATCCGCTGCTGATTTACGAGTGCCACATCGGCATGGCACAGGATGCGGAGAAAGTAGGCACTTATATAGAGTTTAAGGATAATGTTCTGCCACGTATCAAGAAGGACGGCTATAACGCCATTCAAGTGATGGCTATTGCAGAACATCCATATTATGGTTCGTTTGGCTACCATGTCAGCAACTTCTTTGCTCCATCCAGCCGTTTCGGCACTCCAGAGGAACTGAAAGAACTGATTGACAAGGCACACGAGATGGGCATTGCCGTCATCATGGACATTGTACACTCGCATGCTGTGAAGAACGAGATGGAGGGATTAGGCAACTTTGCAGGTGATGGCTGTCAGTATTTCATGCAAGGAGAACGTCGCGAGCACCCAGCATGGGACTCTCTCTGCTTTGACTATGGCAAGAATGAGGTCATCCATTATCTGCTTTCAAATTGCAAGTATTGGCTGTAAGAGTTCAAGTTTGATGGTTTCC
>WFLX010336596.1_pt1 | contig 12261 bp, 11 predicted proteins | sample 4967041 | NCBI WGS metagenome assembly WFLX01 (sample SAMN12857096, study PRJNA449069) | gut metagenome | isolation source: stool from male and female vole | host: Microtus ochrogaster | place: USA:Florida | collected 2017 | reverse complement strand
GACAAGGTGAGTATCTTTCAAAAGATAAAGAGCGATTATGGCATGGCAGTCACCTACGAACAGCAGTCGAACTCCGTAAATGTGTGGTATTTCGCCAAGTATGGCATTACTGCCCCACAGGAGGGGGATGAATTTCAGGACTGGAACGGCTGGAGTGTGCCGGAAGATGTTCCTTATCATGACCTGCCAGCAAGCGAAGTGGGCAGCAAAGTGGTAGAAATCGCCAGAACAAGGATAGGGCATCCATACTCCCAAGAGCGCAGAGGGCAGGGAAACTATGTGGACTGCAGTTACCTCACCATGTGGTGCTACAGGCAGGTGGGGATCGTCATACCCGGAACCGCAGCGGAACAGGGGCGATATATGGTGGAACATAACCTGACTATATCCAAAGGGAACCTGCAGCCGGGAGATTTGGTGTTCTGGAGCCATAAACCTAACGGGAGATTTATGAACATCACCCATGTGGGTATCTATGTAGGAAACGGCATGATCATAGATGCTTCCTCCTCAAAGGGCAAGGTAGTATACCGTAACCTGTTTGACAATGATAAGCAGGTACTTTATGGCAGACCGCAGTAGGTTTTGATACCGAAGGTATCTGTTTTTGTATAAAAAATGCAGCAATCATTTCAGGAAAGGAGCAGGGAGATTTGTCCNGANAATNAAGCATGNTTTGCTTCGGGAATGGATGGATTTAGAGAAACAGGNAATAGAAATACTAAAAATGTTTGAGGGGGATGAANCGTACCAGCTCGGTTACAGCGGGGGAAAAGATTCGGATGTAATTTTCCATCTTGCAAAAAAAAGCGGGGTGANATTTCAGGCGGTGCATANTCANACCACAGTGGATGCGCCAGAAACAGTGAGGTATATCAGGAGCAGACATGGCGTGACGGTTGCTTATCCGCCCATGAGCATGTGGCAGCTGATTGTAAAACATAAAACGCCGCCTACGCGACGAATGCGGTACTGTTGTGAAGAGTTAAAAGAGCGTTCAGGGATGGGAAAGAAAGTAATCACTGGCGTAAGGAAGTCTGAAAGCAGGAGCCGTAGGGAAAATCAGGGAATTGTTACGCTTACCAGACCAGACCGCGCGGCAAGGAAACTGGCGGATGATGAGTTGTTTGTTTCTACACAAAAAGGCGGAATTATTGCGATGAATTATGATAATTCCGAAGTACACCGCATGGTGGAAAGTTGTTACAGGACGTCTAAAACGCTGGTAAATCCCATTCTGGAATGGGACGACGAGTATCTCTGGTGGTATATCAAAAGGGAACAGATTGAAATTAACCCGCTGTATAGGGAGGGGTTTTACCGAATCGGCTGTATCGGGTGCCCGATGGCAGGTAAAAACCGCTGGCGTGAATTTGCCCGTTATCCACAGTATAAGGATGCCTATATCCATGCGTTTGCAAAAATGCTTGCGTACAGGAAGGCATGCGGGAACAAGGATGTTATCGGTTGGAAAACACCGGAGGGTGTCTTTGACTGGTGGATGGAAGATCAGAGCATAGATGGGCAGGTCAGCATGGTTATTGAAGGAAACGTAATCACGGGTTTTCGTGAAAAAGGAGGAGTGTAAGTGAGGGCAGACTTTAAAAGGAAAGAACCAAGAGTAACGGCAAAGCAGTGTGTGATTGAAAAGACCATTATACTGCCGGAGGAAAAATACGATTATTTTACGCAACATCTGTTACAGGATTATGACTTTATCGACCAGAACAGGGCGCTGATGGGTGAATGGGATGGAGCATGGCACTGCCTGTTAGTGACCGGAGAAAGTATGGGGGAAGGCATTCTGATACAGAGTGAAGGGGCTGCTTATGCAAGATATTCTTCCGTTGTGCCATCCGTTTCCGCACTGATTGTGCAGAAAAACTGTGAAATATATGGACAGGCAGAAGAAGATCAGACTGAAAGCCACGGACAGCAGATGACATGAGAAAGGAGAAAAGATGGCAGATAAGGAAATAAAAATCACTTTCCCGGAGGAAAAGATGGAGGCACTTGTCTTTTTTCTTGGAGAACAGAATGAGAAGGTGGAGAATGTGCTGACGGCACATCTGGACAAGACTTATGAAAAATGTGTGCCACAACAGGTCAGGAAGTTTGTGGACAGCCGGATTGCAACGGCACAGGAAGGAAATACCCAAGAATCCAGAGGACAGGCAAGGGGGTCGGGAAGAAGGACGGGCAGGCAGGGTGCAGGGCAGACTACCGCCGTACATGAAGAAAGTATAACTTCAGCTGACCGTGAAAGTTTGGAGCAGACCGAAGACGTAGTGGAAAGCATGGCGGAAGAAACTGGCGGCATGAATTTGGGAATGTGAGGAGGAAACAAGGATGACTTTAGAAGAACATAAAGATTATTTTTCTGAGGAATATCAGACTAACAGACTGGCCGTAGCTGTGTGCAATGCGGGGATAAACAGTGGGGAATTGTCGGATATGCCATATGAAAGATGGGAGGACTTGGCATTGTTTTATGGCGTCAGGGTGCCTTCTGAGAAGAACAGGGCAGGTATAGCCGCAATACATAACAGTCAGATGGAACAGTGGGGAATCAGTGAGGAACAGCTGAAAAAAGATGCGTGGGCGAATATGAGAGAACAATTTCCCGCAGTATTCCAGCACATGGAGGATGTGATATTCGGGAGTCAGAAAAGCATCCCGCTTGAGCCGGGAGAGCTGGACCGGGAGGTGACAGAACGGTCTATGTTTGTACTCAGTAACCGTGAAAAAGTACAGGGCGCAGCCTATATGTTTGATGAAACTGTCATGGAGAGGATTGCGGAAAAGTTAAATTCCAGTCTGATTATACTTCCCTCGTCCATTCATGAAACCATAATCATGAAAGAAACGGAAGACATGGATATGGATTTCATGAAGGAAATGGTAATGGTTGCCAATGAAACCATGATAGAATCCGAGCTGAAGTTGTCAGATGAAATATACCGATATGACAGGGNTACCCAAACACNGTCACTGATAAAACCCGTANAACCTGAAGAGNAAGNTGGTGTTGTTCCGGATGAAGATGAGGGCATGATCCAGACACAAATCTGATCCGGTAGAGGNAAAATGCAGGANTCATNCAAGTAAAATAATTAAGANTTGGANGGATNAATTTANGANACTNGNANCGATTACGATCAAGTATGACGAGGAAAANCTGGGTGCCATCAAGCAGTATATGGGAAAGAAAGATGNNNACTTTGNGGNTGNATTGAACGAGGTGTTGGGGAAACTTTATGAAAAATATGTGCCTCCGGCAGTCAGGGAATACATAGACAGCAGGGGAGATGTGCCTCCTGCGATCAAGAAAGCGAGCAAGACACCGACCAAAAGCGGTACAGCTTCCGCAACCATAACTGCTGAATAACAGAGAAGAAAGGAGGCAAATGGCGTAAATTACCCCGTGTGACCGTTTGTGAGGCGATTTGTGCCACTTTATGAGAAAAGTGGATAAGGTGACCGATTCGGCATCTTTTCTGCCTGTTTGAGCCAATTTGAGGAAAAAAGTGCGGTAATGATGAGAAAATGCCTCTTGAAACCGTGAAAAAAAGGCATAAAGGGGCAGAAAATCTAAGGTCGAAAATAGTGCAGGTTAAAGGGTTTATGCCGCCAAGAGGCGGCATAAACCGTGAAACACCCACCGGCAGAGCCGTTGGGCAGTTCTAAAAATGGCATAACTTTTTTAGAAATTTCAGGAAAGTTATGCCATATTTTATATTTTTCAAGGGTTGAAAGGCAGGAAAAATAAAAACTTTTATGCCATTCAGGAAAACATGGGAAGTAAGTAATATCAAGGAGGCAGCAATATGAGTGCAAAAGCAATATATACCATCCATGAAAGAGGAAGGGACTTTCATTTCTTTTCTGAATATGCGGGTGGATTCAGCTATCCGTTTGCGACGGCAGATTATCTGAACAGGTTAAAATATGTACTGGACGGTGCAATGTCACCACAGAAAGATTTATGTGTATCCGCTTTGTTAGATCAGATGACAGGAGACTATCATTTTCCGGAGGAAGTNGAANGAAAAGAANTTATTTTNTGTGNNAGNAAAGGAACAGTTGTTAAGTAGTTGCAACNAAGCAGNGGGTTTCCATTTGNANTTNAGNNAGNTANGGAGNAGGATANGGTGACGTTTNATTTNNGGGAGGGCTGTAAAGAACTGCAGGATTATAGNGACATTACATTTCCCAGAAAAGGAGAACCGGGNGAATTNGGAGGCACAAGATTTTATTNTGCAGCGGATAACCTNAAAATCAGTGNTATGATGGACGGAAGCAGGAGAACTATCAGTGATATCAATGAAGAGGCTTATGGGAAAATGATTCTGAAAGCGGTACAGATGCAGGCCGACCGGCAGAGCGCAGAATACAGTATGCAGATGTGAATGAAGGTGGAAGATGGAGAAAGAAAAAGTAAGGAAAGCATTCTACATTGAGGAAAATCTATTGGAGCAGGCTGACAGTCTGCTCCAGCAGGCGGATGTAAGGTCGAGGAATGAATTCTTAAATCAGGCGTTGAAATTTTATATCGGATATCTGACCTCGGAAAAGATTGAAAACTATATGCTGTCCACCATTTCGTCCGTCATGCATGCTACTGTCAAGGACAGCGAGAACAGAATGGCCCGTGCCATGTACAAGCTGGCGGTGGAAACATCCAAGCTGTCCCATGTGATAGCATACAGCCACGGTGTGGATGAAGAAACGCTCCGAAAACTGCAGGGGATGTGTGCAGAAGAAGTAAAACGAATCAACGGCACAGTAAGTTTTGAAAGTGCATATGATTTTCAAAGTGAGAGATAAATTTTACTCAATGCTGTAGTATGGTTTTTATATTGGAGGAATACTATGCCCAAACTTATTTTACGCTGCAACTACCTGAAGAACGCACCTCCTTCACACCTAGAAAATTTCGTAACTTACATCGGAACCCGCGAGGGTGTGGAGAAAATAGATAACACCACAGCACTCCTGCCTTCGACGGCAAAGCAAAAAGACCTGATACAGGATATCCTGAAAAAAATCCCTGACGCAAATAGGATGCATGAATATTATGATTACCTCCAAAGACCGACAAGGGAGAATGCCTTCGAATTTATTACGCAGGCACTGGAGAACAATCTGGATATCATAGCCAAGAAGAAAAACTACATTGATTACCTTGCAAACAGACCAAGAGTTGAACGGATCGGCACACATGGTCTGTTTTCCAATGAAGGGGAGCCGGTAGTGCTATCCAAAGTGGCAGAGGAAGTGGCTGATCATCCGGGCGTGATCTGGACTAATGTAATCAGTCTCCGCAGGGAAGATGCGGAACGGCTTGGATATGACAGTGCCGCACAGTGGCAGGCATTACTCAGGAGCAGAGTAGAGCTTCTGTGTGAGAATTATAAGATAGACAGCAGGAACCTGAAATGGTATGCAGCATTTCATAACGAATCACACCATCCCCATGTGCATCTGGTGGTGTATTCTTCCAACCCATCGGAAGGGTATCTGACGAAGAAAGGCATCGAGGCAATGCGCTCTGCCTATGCGCATGATATTTTCAGGCAGGAGTTTATGAGTATCTATGAGAAGAAAACAGAACAGAGGGAACTGTTAAAGGAGCAGGCGGACAAAAGCCTGCTTTTTATGTTACAGCAGATGCGGTGCGGACTCTGTCATAATGATNAGATTTCGGAACAGATGCAATTATTATCAAAGCGCCTGGGCAATANAGGNGGAAAGAAAGTCTATGGATATCTGAAGGCTGNTGTNAANGCAATCGTGGATGGCATCGTGGATNAACTGGNGNAGGAGGCGACTGNGGCANCATGCTATCAGGCATGGCTGGNAAGCAAGAATGAGATACTGCGTTATTATAAAGATACAGTGCCGGAGCCGCCTCCGCTGTCGGGACAGAAGGAATTAAAAAGCATCAAAAACATGGTCATCAGGGAGGCGGTACGGTTTGGGGAGGGTTATCCCTACACCGAAGAGGAGGGACTGCCAGAACTGGAAGAATATCGGGAGCCGGATGCAGGGCATACAGAGTTTTTTGAAACGGAGCCGGAAACCAATGAAAGCGGAAGCATCCTGCCGGACGNAGCTGGAACGTCACAATCGGAAAGTGCAGACAACGGTGGAAGAAATGCATCAGGATATTATGCGGACTGGACGGATACCTACAAAGAGGCAAGAGGATACTTATACGGCACACAGGAAACAGAGCCGGATGCAGAAGCGGCATACGAGATTATGAAAGAGGAAGCCGAAAGGGGAAATGCCTATGCCATTTATGATATGGGAAAAATTTATGTGCAGGGAATCTTTGTGGAACCGGATACAGAAAAGGCAGGGGAGTGGTATAACAAAGCATTGACAGCCATGCTTTCAGCAGAAGAAGGGAAAGAAAACACCTATCTGGAATACCGCATCGGAAAGATGTATCAGTATGGTTTGGGAACAGAGGAGAACCAGACAGAAGCAGCGGAGTGGTTTTCAATGGCGGCGCAAAAAGAACATAAATTTGCTTTATATTCCCTCGGTATGCTCTATCTGCACGGAAAGGGTGTAGAACAGGATTATGGAAAAGCCGACCAGCTTTTTATGCGATCCTATAAAAAAGGTAATCCTTACGCTGCCTATGAATTAGGAAAACTGTATGAAGCAGGGAAAGGCACAGAGAAAAATCAGGAGAAAGCAGAAAGCTGTTACAGGGCTGCATTTTTAGGTTTTCTGAATCTGGAAAAAAAATCAAAGGATGATACCCTGTGGTACCGCATCGGCAGCATGTATCTGCATGGAATCGGAACGGAATCAGATGAAGCACAGGCAGAAAAATATCTGTCACAGGCAGCAGACTACGGGAACACCCATGCGGCCTACCAGCTGGCAAAGCTGTATATCCGGCAGGAAACAGAAAAAATCCAAAGGGAGCCGGAAGGAATGCCTGACTATGAAAAGATCAGAAAGGCAATTGCATGGCTGACGGAGGCGACAGAACAGAAGAATCCGTTTGCAGATTACGAACTTGGGAAACTGTATGGAGATGGCGTGCTGATCGCAAGGGAGCTGGACAAGGCGTTTTTCCATTTGCACAGGGCAGCAGAGGCAGGAAATAAATATGCACAGTACCGACTTGGCAGATGGTATCTCACAGAAGAGTACAGGGATATCGTCAATGCAGTCCGCTATCTGACGTTGGCAGCGGAACAGAACAATGACTTTGCGGCTTACCGTTTAGGAAGACTGTACCTCGTAGGGGAAGACATGCCGAAAAATACAGAGCTTGCCATTCGGTGTCTGGAGGAGTCTGCCTATGCCGGAAACCAGTACGCGCAGTATCTCCTTGGGAAGCTATACCTCATTGGAGAAGATGTGGAACAGGATAAAGAGAAAGCATATGAATATTTCAGGCTGGCGGCAGAACAGGGAAACGTGTATGCCGCTTATTTTCTGGAACACTGGAATGACATGCCGCATCCCGACCTGTTTCTTATGGCAACGAGACTCATGCATCATTTGGGACATGCCATTGAGGAGGATGTATCTGGCAGGAAGAGAGGCGGAAACAGGATGGGCATAGACCGTAAGCTCGCGAGAAAGATCAGGGAAAAGAAGACTGCGCAAGGACATGCGCAGGATGACAGGGAAGAAATGGTGCAGACACAATAAGGATATGTGCCACAACAGAAGGGAGGATAGGATTGGGAGATTTTATTTATTTTACAGACGAGCAGAAGGAACGCGCCAACGCTGTTCCCATTGCGGATATTTTGCAGAAAGAACATGAGGAGGTGGAGCGGTCCGGAAACGAGTGGCGGTGGAAACGCCACAAAAGCGTGACTTTCCGGGGGAGCAGCTGGTACCGGCACAGCCAGCAGGTAGGGAGTCATGCGATTGACTTCATGCAGGAATTTTTCGGGATGACCTATCCGGAGGCGGTAACCTATCTGCTGGATGGAGAAACAGGACAGGTAATCCGTGGGAGCAGACAAAGCATACGGAATAATGCCGTATCCAAAAGCAGTATGCGGCAGGAGCAGAAAAGACTGATGACGGCGGCAGCCACAGGTCCATTACCGCGAGAGGAAAGGCAGGGAGCAATGACAGACAAAGGAACTATACAGGAAGAAAAAAACATATTCTGTGAAGGGGAGGCGGATTTGGGAAAAGAGAGAAAACCTCTTGTGCCGCCGGAAAAGAATGATACCATGAAACGGGTATATGCTTATCTCATGCAGAAGCGCCATATCAGCAGGGAAGTTCTTTCATTTTTTGTCAGACAAGGAACACTGTATGAATCCGCAGGGCATCACAATGCTGTATTCGTAGGAGTGGATAAGGATGGTAATATCCGCCACATCCATAAAAAGGGAACCTGTTCGGATGGCAGGAGCTTCCGCATGAATGAAGACGGTTCCGATTCGTCTTATGGTTTCGGGTATGTAGGATATGGTAACAGGTTGTATGTGTTTGAGGCGCCCATTGATCTTTTATCCTTCCTGACCTTGTATCCGAAGGACTGGCAGGAGAACAGCTATATTGTCTTAAACGGGGTGGCGGAACATGCCATGCTGCAGATGATGAGGGATTATTCAAAGCTGGATACTGTTGTCCTGTGCCTTGACCATGATCCGGCAGGCATCGAGGCATGCGGGAGGCTCGCGGAAATTTTAGTACAGAATGGCTGTACAAAAATTCAGACATTAAGACCTGCGTTCAAAGACTGGAATGAAGAATTGAAAAATCTGAATGGGGAAGAAGCCACCCCCGCACAGGAACATCCGAAGATTATGGAATGCGGCGCATGGATATCTGCGCTGAAGCAGGTAGCGGAGAGTGTGGACATGAAATATGCCACTAAGGAATATATCTGCCGCTATTATCGGGAGATTTACAATGCCCTGAGAAAAGACAGGGCAAAAGAAAATCTGGAAGAAGCATTTGACGAGGCAGGAATGCTGCTTTCAGGGGTACTGGTGCGGTGCATGGAAAAGGAAGGCAGGCTACTTGGGAAGGAAGCGGATACCGTGCATATTTTGGACAACCTGCTGAAACGCTACCGTCCCCATAGGGATAAGGGGAACTTCAATACCCGCATCCGGAACATCCAGAAAGCCTTTGAAGAAACAATGGTGGTGTTCGATACAAAGGATCTAAATCGGAAAGAGAATAAGGAATTGTTAGTAAAGAAATGTATGGCTCTGACGATGGAATGTATCAAGGCCCATATTTTTGTTGCTGTGGATTATCAGGAGCCGGTCATGGGGCAGACGCATAAAAAACAGACAGGAGGATATCAGGAACCGGAAGCAGCGACACAAAAGGGGAGGGGGATGGAACTATGCAGCCAGTAGTCATGCTTATCGGATCAGGAATTTTAATGTTCGTGGTCATTGGGGGAATCTCCCTGTTGTCGCATTATTATACCTTAAATGGAATTAAAAGTAAGACCGTAGGGGACGGACAGCACGGGACTGCGCGTTTTGCCAGCAAAAAGGAAATTGAGGAAACCTATGTACAGGTAGCCTATGAACCGGAGAAATGGAGAAGGGGAGAGAACCTGCCAACAGCGCAGGGGCTTGTGCTTGGCAGCACCGAGAGGGCAGGTAAGCTCTATGCCCTTGTGGATACAGGTGATGTCCACTGTCTGATGATTGGCGCAGCAGGCGTGGGCAAGACAGCGCACTTCCTCTACCCCAATATCGAATATGCCTGTGCCTGTGGCATGAGTTTTCTGACCACGGACACAAAGGGCGACCTCTACCGGAACTATGCGGGTATCGCAAAGAAATATTACGGTTATGAAACGGCAGTCATTGATCTGCGTAACCCGACAAGGAGTGACGGTGATAACATGCTTCATCTGGTCAATAAATACATGGACCAATATCTTGCGGACAGTCACAATCTCAGTGCCAAAGCTAAAGCAGAAAAATATGCCAAGATCACGGCAAAGACCATCATATCCTCCGGAGGAGCAGACAGCTCAAACTATGGACAGAATGCATTCTTTTATGATGCAGCGGAGGGTGTGTTGACAGCAGCCATCTTATTGATTGCGGAATTCTGTCCTAATGAAAAGCGGCATATCATCAGCGTGTTCAAACTGATACAGGATTTACTGGCTCCCTCCAAAGTAAAGGGGAAGAATCAGTTTCAGCTGCTTATGGCAAAGCTGCCGGATACCCATAAGGCGAAGTGGTTTGCAGGGGCGGCACTCAACACGGCGGAACAGTCCATGCAGTCTGTTCTGTCTACGGCACTTTCTAGACTGAATTCGTTTCTTGATTCTGAGCTGGAGCAGATACTCTGTTTTGACACCGCTATCGATGCGGAACAGTTCTGCCGCAGGAAGACGGCAGTGTTCCTTGTGATGCCAGAGGAGGACAACACGAAATACTTTATCATTTCCCTGATCTTACAGCAGCTCTATCGGGAGATACTGGTGGTGGCGGACGAGAACGGTGGAAAGCTGGACAACAGGGTGGTGTTTTACTGGGACGAGGTAGGAACCATCCCGAAGATTGAAAGCGCGGAGATGATGTTCTCGGCATCCCGATCCCGTAAGGTCAGCATCGTGCCGATGATACAGTCCTTTGCACAGTTAAACAAGAACTATGGGAAAGAAGGCGCGGAGATTATCATTGATAACTGTCAGGACACCATCTTCGGCGGGTTTGCACCCAACTCGGAATCAGCAGAGGTACTGTCAAAGAGTCTCGGCAACAAGACGGTGATGTCCGGTTCCATCAGTAGGGGGAAGAATGATCCGAGCCAGTCTCTCCAGATGATACAGCGGCCGCTAATGACACCAGATGAACTGAAGTCGCTTCCAAAGGGGAATTTTATTGTATCTAAGACAGGCAGCCATCCCATGCGCACCAAGCTAAAGCTGTTTCTGAAATGGGGGATTACTTTTGAGGAAGCGTATGAGATTGAAGAAAAATCCGCAAGAAAGGTGGCATATGCGGATAAGCAGGAGATTGAGGAGGAGATCATCCGCAGGTACTTGTGCTGTGTGGAGGAAGAACCGGAATATGCAGAGCAGAATACCACGAACAGGAATGGAGGGATACAGCAGGCACAGATGAATGATACAGTGGCAAGAGTCCGTCAATCATTGCGGACAGAGGATTAAAAATCAGAAATGGGGTTAAGCATGACATATGACAGAAAAATCTATGAGGCTGATCTGCCACACAGAGCCATAGCCGTATACTTGTATCTACAGAACCGTGCAGACAGTGAAGGAACATGCTACCCTGCAATCGGTACCATTGCGAGGGAGCTGCACCTTTCTGTCAGCACGGTCAAGAGGGCAATCCGTGATCTGGAGGAAAACGGCTTTATCCGCAAGAAACAGCGGTGGCGTGATAATGGCGGCAGGAGCAGCCTGCTTTTTGAAATCATAAGATAAGCACCAAGGGTGTACTGCGTAGGCCGGGTGGACTATGGTATGGTTCACCGTGACCTGTGCAGGGAAGTAATCACTTTAACTGTCAAAGCAGAGAAAAAACAATGTTTTCCCCAACAGGGATTACAGTGTTTTTAAGTTTTACATTTTCTCCGCTATCGGCATCACAAGTCTCGAACAATATTTTCCCGGATCGATTTCCCGTCCGGTATAAGATGCCACGATGCCGATGATACGCGGCAGTGCGGCAGGAGTAAGCCCGCGTTTTTTTGCTTCCCTGCCAAGCCTGAGCCATGCTTCATCTATACGGCTGTAATCACCGCAATATAAGACGGAGAGCACCTTGCAGGAAGAAAAGCGGACTGCGTTTTCCGGCGCACTCTCAGGACGGACGGGCACACATACCTGAAATGGATAGGGCTCCGTAGCAATCCGCTCTTCCAGATAATCGGTACGTTCATTTACGACAAAAAGCGGCTCCTGTGAAAGCACATATCCATTTTCCACACATTCATGGAAAAAGTTGTACATGGCGTTATATTTTTCCTGCCATGCCAGCCCGATGTACCTGCGCATGCAGCAGACAGTTTCAGGAAGCGTCATTATTTGTACAGACATGCTGGGACCCGTCATTGCACGAATCCGCAGTTCTTCCACATTTCTTTGTAACAGGCTCAGTTTGTCTTCCAATATGGCGAGAAGCTCTGATGCTTCGCCGCCCTGCGCAAAATAGGTNGACGTCTCTTTTGCGTTAAATCCCATTNACTGAAACATCNGTATCNGTNANANANGGGAGATATTGTGGTTGTCATAGTAGCGCCATCCGTTGCTTT
>WFLX010201695.1_pt1 | contig 12261 bp, 6 predicted proteins | sample 4967041 | NCBI WGS metagenome assembly WFLX01 (sample SAMN12857096, study PRJNA449069) | gut metagenome | isolation source: stool from male and female vole | host: Microtus ochrogaster | place: USA:Florida | collected 2017 | reverse complement strand
GCCGCCCTTTTCAGCCTTGCGGTCGCCGCCGTTTCTGCGGACGGCTGGTATGTCTGCCTCGGCTCGTTCAAGTCGGCCGACAACGCGCGGCAGTTCTCCGCCGTCCTCGCCAAAAGAGGGCTGCCGAACGCCGTCGCCGCCCACAACACGGCGGACGGCACTTTGTACCGCGTGCTCTACGACAAGCCATTCGAGCGGCGGGACGAAGCGCGGATATTCCGCGGCGGGCTGCGCGACGACACCCGCGTCCGCCTGCTGAGGCTTTCCGACCTCTGGATCTGCGAGGCAAACCCCGGCGGCGAAAAAACGGCGGCGGGCGAAGTCCTCCAGAAAAACGACGGGGAGACGCTGCCCGTCTCGGAAGAAAAGCCGTGGTCGCTCAAAGTCCGCAGCTACAAGGAAGAGCATCCCGCGCGGCAGACTAGCGAACGCCTGCGCGCGAACAATATCGACGCTTACGTGGTAAAAACCTATGACGACGACGCGTATTTTTCGTTCGACGTGCACGCCGGGGCGTTCGCCTCTCCCGACGAAAGCGCGGAGACGGCGGACGCGCTCGCCGCGCTCGGCATAGAGGATGCCGCGCTTTCCGATTACGCCGACATCAAGGAAAAAATGCGGCGCTATGATGCGGTCGTCCAACAGGACAACGTGGTCTTTGAGACGGCGGAACACGCCGTGCCGCCCGAATTCTCCGCGGCGGTGCGCACGTGCCTCGCCGACCTGCCGGTGAACAAGAATTTCCTCATCGAAAGCATTACGATAGCGGACTTTGAGACGCTCGCGCGGGCAAAGGGCGGAAANCTCGGCGCGTTCAAAAATCTTTCGCCGCTCGACGGCGTGGACGCGCTCGCGCAGGCAGTCTACCGCGACGACCTGTTCGGAAAGCGCGTGGAAGTCTGCGTCATGGAACGGGCGGCGCACTTTGCCGACTTTCCGGGCGAAAGCNCCGTGCAGTTCGCGCTTCCCGGCGGCGACGTGCTGTACGCGACGATTGCCTCAGACGGAAACGCCCGCACGATTTCCGGCATGAACGCGGACACGACGCTGCTCGTCAAGATTGACGCGTATGATTTCTCCGAGGACGAGTTCTCGCAGTTCCTGCGCAACGCCTGGTCAGACAGCGCGGCGGTCATCTACCCGCAGCTGCGCAAGTCGCTGTGCGTCCTCCCCAAAAAGGCGGCGGGGCGCGACTTTGCCGCCTTCACGCTCTCGCGCGTGGACGAATCGTATGCAGAGTCAAAAAACTATGCGGCATGGGCAATCCCGATTGTGGGGCACTGGGAGGCAAGCGGCTACTTCTTGCAGGACGACGAGGAAGTCGAGGTCAGCTTCTTTGACATGGACTACGCGCACAACGCGCAGCGGATACACGGAATNTTCATGGACGAAAAAAGGGACCTCATCGCGACGGACAGCAACCACCCCGCGACCGTGCATGAAACCGACGCATGGTATCTTAAAAACTTTGACAATAAGGAAATCTCATTCTCAATAAAATCATTCATCGTGGCAGTTGACACGGATTACTATTCCTCTATCGAAGAGGACGGACTGAACGCGTTCGCCGCCGAGCTGNTGGTCTGGGAGCAGTAACCGTTCCGCGCCCGCGCGGCAACAGCGCGGGCATCACCGCAGTCTTTCCGCCAGCGNGCGCACGGTCTGCACGGACTGCTGCCCTATCAGCCGGGGAAACCGCGCGGCAAGCGAGTCCAGCCCGTCCAGCAGGGCGGCGACCGTGTCCGTGCCGCCAAAGACGACCTCGCAGTAGCCTTTCTCGCGCTCCTGCCGGGCGGCGGTGTTGTGGACCTGATGGATATACCTGACCGATCCGGCGGACGCGAGGGCATCGCGCTGCGCGTCGTCCAGAAGCGGCAGCTTGAGGTTGCAGACCAGTTTCTGCGCGCGCGTGTCCACCGGCTCGGCGCGGGCGGCGCGGTACAGCAGCTCGTACAGCGGCACGCCCAGGCTGGCGGCATACGTCTCGCTCATGCCCGAAAGGCGCGGGTTTATCTCGATGACGAACCACCTGCCGCCGCTGAACGCCACGTCCACCTGCGCCACGCCGTCAAGGTGCAGGTCGCAGGCAAGGCGCGTCAGCATCGCTTTGAGCGCGGCGACATCGTACCTGCCGCCCGTGACCGGCCCGACCTTGACGCTCTGCTTGGGGCTGGTAATGCCGTAGCGGTTGACTGAGAACAGGAACGGGTCGAGCACGGTGTAAGTGCCGTCCCTGCCGTAAATCTCCGTCCCGAACTGCTCGCCGTCCAGGTAGGTTTCGATGATACGGTCGGAACGGGTGCGCCCCGAAGTCAGGTAATGCACCGCCTGCCTGAACGTAGTCGCCACTTCCATGCCGTAGGAACTCAGCGCCGTCGTGTCCTTGATGACGACGGGATACGGCATCCGCTCCAGCCGGCGCAGCAGGTAAGTCTTATAGACATTCGACTTGATTGCGGGAACGCCGCGCTCGCACCAGAACTGCTGCCAGTCAAGGTGCAGCGCGTCCGCCACGGGAATGCCGCGCGCCCGGAGCAGCAGGTGCGTGCGCCACTTGTCATAGCAGTCGAGCGCGACCGCGCAGGGGTGGCAGACCGCCGCAATGCCGCGCGCGCGCAGCTCGTCGGCGACCATCGCGTCCTGCAACGGCAGCCAGTCGAACGGCGGCACCCAGAACGTCGCCGCCACGGCAAGGTCAGGGCCGATCGCGGCAATCTCCTGCGCGAGCGCGGCGGGCGTGTCCGACCGCAACAGCACGAACCGCACGCCACCCGCGCCGCCCGGCGCGAGCGCGTTCCCGTCACGGTCGGCAAGGAAGCTGGCGGGAAGCTGCGTGGCGACGACAAAGCGGTCGTGCGGATGCCGCGCGCAGAACGCGTCCCAGACCGCCGCGCGGCGCGGGAACGTGCGCGACCGCACGATCTCCCCGTCAAAACGGCTCGCGTTCGTGCTGTAAAAAACGACGGTCATACCGCCCGGCGCGGACAAGCAACGCCCCTGTGCCACCGATTCACCCATACGAGCATTATACCACGATTTTTCGCCCGCGCAATCACGCGCGCAGATTACCCGCCGCAGGAACCGACAGCCCACCCCTACAGGGGTGCGATACTCCACCCTTATAGGGGTGTGATGGCTCACCCTTCTAGGGGTATGAGCGTCCACCCCTACAGGGGTGGCATGCCGCACCCTTATAGTATGGACACGCAAACCATGCCGCATGGACAATCCATGCAGCATGCATTTCCGTCCGTGTGTTTTGCCGTCAATTCTGCTTGCAAAACCGTTCCGTTCCGTTTAAAATGAAGGCATGGTGCAATTACAGGGAACGGTCTTACACGGGAGCAACAATGTCTTTGAGGTGGAGTGCGATCCCGCCGGCGACGCACCGTCCGAGGAATCGCCTGAGCCGGACGTGCGGCAGTGCACGCTCAAAAGCAAGCGGCTGAGGCTGGACGAGCGGCAGTACAATCCCCTTGCGCCCGGCGACCGCGTGGAGATTGCGTGCGCGGACGTGGACGACAGCCGGGGGCAGATTGTCGCCCTGCTCCCGCGACGGAACGCCTTTACCCGCTGGAACGTCAAGGGACGCGCGCCCCAGCTGCTGGCGGCGAATTTCGACCATCTTTTTCTGGTGACGACCCCTGACGAGCCGCCGTTCCGCGCCCGTTTCATTGACCGCGAGCTTGCGCAGGCGGAATTCCAGAACATCAAGCCGGTTATCCTGGTGAACAAATACGACCTGAACGCCGCGCAGGACAGCGACTTCCAGAACCGGCTCTCAATCTGGGAAGAGCTGGGCTACCGCGTCGTCCGCGTGTCGGCGCACAGCGGCGAGGGCATGACGGAACTTGCGGAGCTGATGCTCGGCAAGCTGAGCGCGTTCGTGGGGCAGTCGGGCGTGGGAAAATCCAGCCTGATAAACGTGCTTGACAGCAGCTGCGTACTCAAGACGGGCAGCCTCTCATGCAAGTACGGGCGCGGCACGCACACCACGACCAAAGGCGCGCTGATGCACCTGCATATCAACGAATCGCTCGTGGGCGGTCTCCTCAATGCGACGGCGGACATCATCGACACGCCGGGCGTGCGCCGTTTCGTCCTGCACGACATTCCCGCGCAGGATTTGGCGCTGTATTTCCGCGAGATGCGCCCGCTCGTGGGGCAATGCACCTACGGCATGAAATGCACGCACACCGCCGAGAACGGCTGCAAGATCCTGGAAGGGCTGTACGGCGGTGCCATCAGCGAGGAACGCTACGACAGCTGGAAACGAATCAGCGACGAAATCCGCACGGGGAGCTGGAGCGACTAGCCGTGCACAGACCGACGCTCGCCGAACTTGCCTTCTATCAGATACGGGACGAAGCCGCCGCATGGTGCGTGAGCGAAGAAGGCAAAGCCGCGTTCGCCCGGCGCGAGCCGCTCACCGACGCTACGGAAATCGGGCGGCTCAAATCCTACGGCAAGGCATGGACAGACATCCTGCACGGCACAGACACCGCGCCGCTTCCGCCGTGGCAGCCCGTGAGTGAGTCCCTTTCGTTCGCGCAGGCAGACGGCGCGACGCTGGAGCTGGCGCGGCTGGACGCAATCGCCGGATTCTGCCGCTCCGCCCAAAAAGCCTGCGAGACCGTGCGCGCGGCATCGCATTCCATGGACATCGCCTGCCTCTGCGCGCTCGCCGACGAAATCCCGCTCGCCACGGTGGACGAAGCCGCCGCAAAAATCGCCCGCGTCATCGACAAAAACGGCCAGCTCAAGGATTTGCCCGAACTGCGCGGCATCCGCGCGGCAATCGCGTCGCTCCATGCGGATATTGCCGCCGCGTTCAAGGCGTACACGAGCGACACCGCGTTCGCCCCCGTGCTGGAATCCACCGTGCCCGTCTACCGCGCCGGCCGCCAGCTGCTCGCCGTCAGGGCAAGCCACAAGAACCGGATTCACGGCATCGTGCATGAGGCGAGCCAAAGCGGGCAGACGCTGTACGTCGAGCCGGAAGAAGTCGTGCGCAAGAACAACGAGCTGACGCAGGAGACGTTCCGGCTTCAGGCGGCAATCCGCAAAATCCTCACCGAGCTGACCGCCGACCTGCGCGAACTGATTCCCGCGCTCCGTGCCGCGCTCACGACGATGACGCTGCTGGACACGACCCTTGCCGCCGCCCGCTGGGGCAGGGAAAACCGCTGCGCGTTCGCGCTTGAATGTGACGGCCAGCCGCCGCTCCTACTCCAGGCGCGGCATCCGCTCCTGCGCGGCAATGCCGTCCCCATTGACATCCGCTTTATGGAAGGCAAGCGCGTCCTCATCATNACCGGACCGAACACNGGCGGAAAGACCGTCACGCTCAAGACGTTCGCCCTGCTCTGCCTGCTCAANCAGGCGGGGCTGCCCGTCCCNGCCNCCGAAGGCACGCGGCTTCCGCTGTTCAGCGCGGTGTTCGCNGACATCGGCGACGACCAGAGCATCGAACGCTCGCTCTCCACGTTCAGCGCGCACATGAAGCACATCGCCGCCGCCTGCACGCACGCCGACCGGCACAGCCTCGTGCTTCTGGACGAACTGGGCAGCGGCACTGACCCGCAGGAAGGCGGCGCAATCGCCATGGCNACNCTCGACGCNCTCATGCAGAAAGACGCGTTCATCCTGGTCACCACGCACCACGGCATCCTCAAGAACTACGGCTACACCCATCCGCAGTGCGTCAACGCCTCGGTGGACTTTGACGCGGACACGCTCGCCCCCACCTACCGCCTGCACATGGGCATCCCCGGCGAAAGCCACGCGCTCGACATCGCCCGGCGCAGCGGACTGCCGGCGGCGGTCGTGGAAAAAGCCGCGTCGTACCTCACCGGCAACCAGGCCGACGTGAGCACGCTGATACAGGGGCTGACCCAACGGCACGCCGAGCTTGCCGAACAGGAAAAAGCCGCCCGTGACGCGCAGGACGCTATCGCGCGAAAACTGCTCAGGCTCGAACANCGGGAACTGAAACTGCGCCACAAAGAGACGGAAATCATGCGGCGCGAGCAGAAAGNCGAATCCGATTNCCTGCGCCACGCCCGCAAACGCCTTGAGAACGCCGTGCGCGANCTGCGCGAGGGCGAAATCACGCGCGAAAAGACGCTCGCCGTCAAGCGGCACATCGCCGACCTCACGGACGCGACCGCCGCCCGCGCATCCGCGCTCGAACAGGCCGAAGCACAGCTGGAACGCGATGCTGCCACGCTGGAAGAACGTCGCGCCACGGCAGCCACCGTCCTCACGGAAAACGGCATGCGCATCACCAAAACGAACGGCACGCATACGGGCAGCAACAAGAAATCCAAGCGCAGGACGAGCAATGCCGAAGCCTTTGCCCGCGCCGTCGTACCCGCCAGCAAACACGACGGCATGGACGGGCGGCAGGACAGCGCGACATCGGATTGCCCCTACACCGAAGGCGCGGAAGTGCTGATCCCGGCGACCAATATGCGCGGCACGCTCGTCCGGCAGGAAAAAGACGGCACCTGGCTCGTGCAGGTCGGATCGCTCAGAATGCCGCTCAAACAAAAAGACTTTATGCCGGTCACGCCCGCGCCGCAGGCAAAGCCGACCGTGAGCGTGGAACTTGCCCCCGGCGGCGGGAACGCAAACCTCGCCCCAGGCGGCGCGGCGGCAAAGCCCGTGTTTGAGCTGCGCCTGCTCGGCATGCGCGCGGAAGAAGCAATCCGGCTGCTGGAACGGCAGCTCGACCTGTGCGCCATGCAGAACTTCCGCACATTCAGCGTGATTCACGGCAAAGGAACGGGCGTGTTGCAGCAGGCGGTACAGGACTATCTCTCCGCCTATCCCGGCGTGCAGGAATTCCATTTCGCGCGCCCGGAAGACGGCGGCACGGGCAAGACCTACGTGACGCTCGCATAATTTTTATGATTTTCGCGCCCCATGCGCTTGACACGCACCCCCGATGTTTGCTATGATTGCACTTGTCAGTTACATGGTGTCTGTAGCTCAGCGGTAGAGTTCCAGATTGTGGATCTGGCTGTCGTGGGTTCGAGACCCACCAGACACCCTCCCGCTCTGTTGGGACGAGTAACCGAAAGAATGCGTTCGTAGCTCAACTGGATAGAGCAACGGACTTCGAATCCGTAGGTTGCACGTTCGAGACGTGTCGGACGCAAGAAGTTGAACGGAGTTCAGACTGACGGTCGCAAGACCACACATCACGGGCGACTAGCTCAGCTGGTAGAGCAACAGACTCTTAATCTGTGGGTCCGGGGTTCGATCCCCCGGTCGCTCAAGAAATCGGACAGGGACTGAACGCGACTTCTCTCAGTTCGCCGCAGCCGATACAACACGCGAGAGTGGTGAAATTGGCATACACGCTAGACTTAGGATCTAGTGCTTCGGCGTAAGGGTTCGACCCCCTTCTCTCGCAAATCTTCTTCTTAATTAAATGTATGGCAGCTAACTGACAGAACGGTGTTCCGGCAGGCGCAGGACGATACCGTCTTCTGTCCGTGTCGTCCTGTCAAGAACTCCGCGCCGCACACTCCCTCTTGACATTTTTTTTATCTTTCTCTATAGTTGTATCACAACTTGCGGGAATAGCTCAGTGGTAGAGCGCCACCTTGCCAAGGTGGATGTCGCGGGTCCGACTCCCGTTTCCCGCTCGTTCGTTTCTGCGCAAGAATCAATTTTGCGGGAATAGCTCAGTGGTAGAGCGCCACCTTGCCAAGGTGGATGTCGCGGGTCCGACTCCCGTTTCCCGCTCTAATTGAAGCGATTCGGAGCAATCTGAATCGTTTTTTTTTACTACATATCGTTTTAAGGGGTGAGACCGTGAAAGTCACCAAAGAAATCGAAAAACTTGAGCACTCGGCCGCAAAACTGACCGTCACCGTCGCCAAAAAGGACGTGGCGGACTGCTACAAGGAGACGCTCGGAAAATACGTCAAGCAGGTGCAGATTCCGGGATTCCGCAAGGGACACGTACCGGCGAGCGTACTGGAACGTAAATTCGGCGAATCAATCAAGCAGGAAGCGGCGGCAGACCTCATCGACAAGTCGCTCAACGAGATTTTTGAGGACGAAAAGGAAAGCGCGAACCGTCCGCTCCCCTACGCGCAGCCTGCCCTTGAAAAAATGCCCGAATTCGACACGGAAAAAGATTTCACCTACGCCGTCACCTATGACGTGTTNCCGTCAGTCACGGTGGATGAGAAGTCGCTGGGCAGCATCACGATNAAAGNGCCGCAGTGCGCCATTACCNACAAGGACGTGGACGAGGAACTGAAGGCGATTCAGGAGCGCAACGCGACCGTCATCGACAAGAAAGACGACGAGGCGGCGGAGAAAGACAACATCGTCACGGTCAACCTCGTGGAGCTGGGCGACGGCGGCGCGGAAATCGCGGACACCAAGCGCGACGGNTACACGTTCACGATCGGCGGCGCAGGCAACGTCTATCAGATTGACGACGACCTTGTCGGCATGAAGAAAGGCGACACCAAGGAAATCACCAAGACTTACAAGGATGACGACGCGGACAAGGAGCGCGCGGGAAAGACAAAGACCTACCGCGTGACCGTCACGCAGATCAAGGTGCGCGAGCTGCCCGCCCTTGACGACGAGCTGGCGCAGGACGTGAACGAGAAATGCAACACGCTCGCCGAGCTGAAGGCTGACATCAAAAAAAACCTCACCACGTCGCTTGAACGCCGCCTGAACGACATCAAGAGCAACGAACTGCTGAGCCAGCTGGTAGAAAAGAATCCGTTCGAGATTCCGGCAAGCATGCTGAACGCGGAGCTGGACGGACGCTGGCGCATGATGGCGCAGCAGTTCCAGACCACGCCCGAAGACCTTGAGCGCATGATCACGGCTTCCGGGCAGAAAAAAGAAGACATGCTCAAGGACTGGACGGGCGACAGCGAGAAGATGCTCAAGAGCCGGATTATCGTGGACACCCTGCTGCGCGACCGCAACATCTCCGTAACGCCGGAAGAAATTGAGGCGCAGTACGTGAAGATTGCGGAAGGCAACGGAATGTCCGTGGAAGACGTAAAAAAACACTATGCGGATGCCCGCTCAAAAGAGTATCTTATAGATGACACGAAAGAGCAAAAACTGTATGCCGAGCTGTTCAAGCTGGTAAAAGTGGTCAAAGGCGACAAGGTGACGCTGGCAGACCTGTACAAACAGCAGTAAGCGGCTGGCAGCAGGCGGGATGTTCCTTTCGTAACGATGCAGAACATTCCGCTTTTTTTCTGTTTCGCGGCGGACGCTGGACGCGGACCGCAAGGAGAATACATGAACGAAGCAATGGACAGTTACTATATGCCCCATGTCATCGAGCGCAGCGGCAACGGCGAGCGTTTCTATGACATCTATTCGCGCCTCCTGAAAGACCGTATCATCTTTTTGGACGGCGAAATCCATGACGTGAACGCGGACTTGGTGGTGGCGCAGATCCTGTTCCTTGAGGCAGAGAACCCCGAAAAAGACATCAGCCTGTACATCAACTCGCCGGGCGGAAGCGTGACGGCAGGGCTGGCGATTTACGACACGATGCAGTACGTCAAATGCCCCATCCAGACGATTTGCATGGGACAGGCGGCATCAATGGCGGCAATCCTGCTTGCCGGCGGAACGCAGGGCAAACGTTACGCGCTCCCCTCTAGCCGCGTGATGATTCACCAGCCGTGGGGCGGCGTGCAGGGACAGGAAAGTGACATCGCCATTCAGGCAAAAGAAATCCTGCGCCTGAAAAAACTTTCTATTGACTATTTTGCGGGCGCGACGAAAAAGCCCGCCGAAGTGGTGGCAAAGGACATGGAGCGCGATTTTTATATGTCCGCACAGGACGCGCTGGCATACGGCATCGTGGATCACGTGATGCCGTTCCGCAAGGGCGCGACTGACGGCAAGGAGGGCAACCAATGAGAGGCTTCCGTAACGATACCCAGTACTGCTCGTTCTGCGGAAAACCCGCAAGCGACGAGAGAACCCTCGTCGAAGCACCGGGACACAATATCTGTATCTGCGACAAATGCGTCGCCGTCTGCCAGAGCGTCATCGAACAGGAGCAGAAAGCACCGATACCGATTGACATGGCAGAAGTGCCGTCCCCGCGCGAGTTCAAGGAATACCTCGACCAGTATGTCATCGGGCAGGACTACGCGAAAAAAGCGCTTTCGGTCGCCGTCTACAACCATTACAAGCGGATGTCCGCCATGCAGGGTGCGGCAGATACCGACGTGAAGATTGAGAAATCGAACGTCCTGCTCATCGGACCGACGGGAAGCGGGAAAACGCTGCTCGCCCGCACGCTGGCGGAAAAACTGAAAGTACCGTTCGCCATTGCCGACGCGACCACGCTCACCGAGGCGGGCTACGTGGGCGAGGACGTGGAGAACGTGCTGCTCAAACTGATCAACGCCGCGAACGGGAACATTCAGGCGGCTCAGCGCGGCATTATCTTCATCGACGAAATCGACAAAATCGGGCGCAAGAGCGAGAACACGAGCATCACGCGCGACGTGAGCGGNGAAGGTGTCCAACAGGCACTGCTCAAGATCATCGAGGGAACGAACGCATCCGTNCCGCCGCAGGGCGGGCGCAAGCATCCCAACCAGGAAATGATTGAGATTGANACCACGAATATCCTGTTCGTGCTCGGCGGCGCGTTCGTGGGGCTGGACAAAATCATCGAGCAGCGCATTGCCGACCATGCCATGGGATTCGGCAGCAACGTGGGACAGCGGAGCGAAGAGGAGCGGATGGAGCTGCTGAACCAGTGCACGCCAGACGACCTCGTGAAATTCGGACTGATCCCGGAGCTGATCGGTCGTATGCCGATTACCGTCGCGCTCAAAGAGCTGACCAAGGCGGACCTGAAGCGCATTCTGACCGAGCCGAAGAACGCGATTACCAAGCAGTTCAAGGCATCGTTCGCGATCGACGACCTTGCGCTGACCTTTACCGACGACGCACTCGACGAGATTGCCAGCATTGCAATCAAGCAGAAAACCGGCGCGCGCGGACTGCGCGCCATCGTGGAGAAAATGCTGATGGANCTGATGTACGAGGCTCCGAGCATCAAGGGCAAAAAACAGCTTGAAGTGACCAAAGACATCGTGCGNAACAAAGCAAAACTTGACCTGAGCAAGATTCTGATCGAACAAAAATCCGCGTGACGCACGACGGACAACAAAAAAGCCTGCCGTAATCAATACGGCAGGCTTTTTTGTGGAAACCCCATTGTTACTTTGTCAATGCCTGACTGGTAACATAAATTGACAGAGCAGTGGAGACAATCGACAGCAACGTGGTCACCGTCGGAGCGATAATACCCCATCGGTACAGCAACGAATTCTCCTTGACATCAATCGTCGCTTCGGGCGTGATAAAATCGCTCTTGGCAAGCTCCTTGCCTTCAATCGTCAGAATCTCCATTTTCTCGCGGCTGTTACGCGACGTGTCGATACCGCCGGCAAGCCCGACGTAGTATTTCCAGTCGCGATCGGGAATATACGGAAAACGCGCCGGATTTTTGACTGCTCCGGATACCGTCACGAAGAACTGGCGGAACGGCACGAGCAGCGTATCGCCATTCTGTACCGTCTCCGACGAATAATAAGACGCGTCATAGAGAATCTTGGCAAGGTCAATAGGAATTTGCGTATCACTGCGGATGATATACGCCGCAGACAAATCCGAGGAAGCAATGAACGCGCGAGAATACCGTCGCACGAGCGTCGCATAGTCCTCTCCGTCCGTAAAGCGAACCGTAATACGAGCGGTCNCCGCTTCAGCGGTCCCCGCCGCTTCAGCGGTCCCCGCCGCTTCAGCGGTCCCCGCCGCTTCAGCGGTCCCCGCCGCTTCAGCGGTCCCCGCCGCTTCAGCGGTCCCCGCCAGTATATTCGCGACCGTGACAGCACCCTCAATAAACATAGCGGAAGTGAGGTCGCGGTACGACGCAATGATTATTTCGTCATAGGACAGCAACGGAAAATCTGCATCGACATCTTCCTGCCCCAGGTACAGCATCCTGCCCGAGTCCTTTTCGCCGGTGATACGGTACAGGCTCGTCCGCGAGATGTCCGCCAAAGACTGCAANCCATTCGCATAATACTCAATGAGCATCTTCAAGTTCTCATCGGAAAGAATCTCATACGTTCCCGGCCGCTCGACCGCGCCATCTATCGTCACGCGGCGCTCATAACGGTTGATGATAATCTTGTCGCCGGGACGCAGGTACGGATCCTGCGAAAAATC
>WFLX010085104.1_pt1 | contig 12265 bp, 4 predicted proteins | sample 4967041 | NCBI WGS metagenome assembly WFLX01 (sample SAMN12857096, study PRJNA449069) | gut metagenome | isolation source: stool from male and female vole | host: Microtus ochrogaster | place: USA:Florida | collected 2017 | reverse complement strand
CCCATCAATCTTTAGACCTTTCCTGTATATACTTATTCAACACCCTAATAAAATTGAGCATAACTCTACGGAGTCATATGCACCGACCTATACAGCACTATTAGAGTTTTTAGTAACCTACGAATATAACCTACGCATATAGTTCTATACCGTTCCCTTACATAATCCTCTTCTAATTGTGTTATGGGGCTTTCTAATAGCCGGTAGTACATTTTCATCGAATATGTCGATCNTGCCGTGAGTAGTTACTTCCAATGTTTTTGACAGAGTAAATGCTTGCGTTGATTTTACTGTTACCAGCAATCCCAATTTTTATTAAAAAGATTCAAACTCCCATAAATTAATTAAAGGGTATGCCCCGTCAAAAAACTGCTTGATTCCAGCCCGAAAAATCCTTACGAGAATCTATATTTCCTTATCAGCGGGCAAGTATTTTTTAAATAGTCTAAGGAAATAAGGCTTAATTGGCATATAAAACCATCCCAAAAGATTTTATTTCAAGGATTTATATCTCTTATAAAAACCATCGGTAAAATTAACAAAATAGAAATTTAATACACAAAAACAGGAATTTTAAGCTTAAAGTTCCAAATTACATATGTTTTGCACCTGAGAAACGTACCTAAGGTAGAAACTGAGTGGTACACCTCAAAAATTGACAATAAATCCTGGCACAATAAGCATATTTTGATTTTCGTTATTTAAGGATGAGATATTATGCTTAGGGGTTCCTCCTTTGTTTTTGGATCTCATCCAAATTATCNATATGAAGAAGCGTAGAACTTTCCAGGAAACTGTCCGTTCAATCGGACTCATCATTTTTATAGCCACGACAACCCCCTCTGAAGCTTTCGCACAGAAGATTGAATTNTCCGGAGGGGATTATCCGGCTATAGTCATAACCCCATCGAAAGATACAGGACTAAATCAGCTCTATGTAGCTTACGATATGACCAACCTAACACTTACTTACACTACTAGTAATCCACGTGGTGTAAAGGTCTCTGTATTCTCTAATAAAGGTGCAAATTTCGCCACTCCAATTGATAGAATAAATATCGATAATAATAGTGTTAAAATTGACCAATTAAAGGGGGATTCAGGGTATATAATTGAAGATGGTGAAACTACACAATATATCTGGATTGTAGACTACGCTGAACATCGCTATAAAATCACTGATTTAACCCCGTCGTCAGAGAGCGATTGTGAGTCAACGATTCTCGACGTTACAGGATATGCTGCGCCTATAAATTATTATACAATTAACGGGAGGCAAGAGACGCTTTCAAGAGATATTAAACTCTACTATAATTCGCTTGAATTTAATGATGAAACTAATCAATTTGTGGAAAAAGAATTTTCTAAAAATATCGCTTCCATAAATGAAAAAATCACAATCACACCTCCCGTGTTATGCGCAACTTCATTTACACTTGAGGGAGATAAGTTTCTTGAAAAATGGAATCAATATCAAACCATAGAAAGTGGAATAATATCGCCAATAGCAACTATGGTTGTAACTGAGGCAATACAACAAAATACAAACGATGATTCNATTGATTCCTCCAACCAAATGTCTTCAAATGTTGATGGTCTTGGAGGTTCNGCACCGGTGGAAATATCTTTCCAAGCTTACGTCAGTGATGCTGTGATACACTGCGAATGGCAGATGGCAAATGATGCCGATTTTGAAGATGTGACATATCGAATTAATCAACAAGATTTCGATTATACTTTCACTTCTGAAGGTACAACTTATATACGTTTTATAGGCAGTAATTCTGACGGTACTTGTGAGTCATACGGCGATACCTATACCGTCACTGTTGGTGCTTCTGAATTATTGGTTCCAAACGCNTTTTCACCTAATGGAGATGGANTCAACGATGAATGGAAAGTAAGCTATCGCTCTTTGATTGATTTTAAGTGTTGGATATTCGATAGGCAAGGACATGAAATCTTCAAATTTGACAATCCTGCTATTGGTTGGGATGGTAAGTCAAAAGGTAAGAATGTTAAGCCTGGAGTATATTATTACGTCATTCAAGCAACAGGATCTGATGGCAAGAAATATAAGAAAAGCGGTGACATAAACATTCTGAAATCATCCGGCAATAACTCCTCTTCGAGTGTAGAGTAATAAGTAAAAAGAATAACACGTATAATTGCGTGATTAATCCTAATAATCTATTTAAAATTCTGCAATAAATTATGCAAAACAATATTCAACCTTCTAATGCTGTTGAAGTCTTCGGGGCTCGTGTGCATAACCTAAAAAATATTGATGTGACAATTCCCCACAATTCGCTGACGGTCGTTACCGGATTAAGTGGATGTGGAAAGTCATCTTTAGCTTTCGACACAATTTTTGCTGAAGGCCAACGACGCTATATCGAAACTTTTTCTGCTTATGCCCGTAATATGCTTGGCTCGTTGGAGCGTCCGGATGTTGATAAAATCACCGGTCTAAGTCCTGTAATCAGCATCGAACAAAAAACCGTAAATAAAAATCCGAGAAGTACTATTGGTACAACCACCGAAATTTATGATTTTTTTCGTCTACTTTATGCAAGATTAGGCGAAGCCAGAAGTTATATTTCCGGCAAACCAATGGTGAAATATTCCAAAGACAAAATTATCTCACTTCTCCTTAGCAAGTATAATGATAGAAAAATATTGATTCTGGCTCCTTTAGTGAAAAATAGAAAAGGACACTATAAGGAATTGTTTGAAACTCTTCGGAAGAAAGGTTATCTCAATGTGAGAGTTGATGGAGAGATTAAGGAATTGGAATATGGNATGAAGGTAGACAGGTATCGCAATCATTCAATTGAACTTGTAATCGACCGTCTTCGTGTAAAGGAAAACGATATCCAAAGACTACGTTCCACTGTAGATGAAGCCTTGCGTCAAGGTGGAAAACAAATGATGGTTATTGATGTCGATACATCGCAAGTACGTCACTATAGCCAGCTCCTTATGGACTCTGAAAACGGTCTGTCGTACCCTGAAGCAGCACCACATAACTTTTCGTTTAATTCTCCACAAGGCTTTTGTGAGAAATGTAAGGGATTAGGNACTGTCAATATAATAGATGAAGAGAANGTAATGCCTGACAAATCCCTGTCGATTTACGACGGTGGAATACTGCCATTAGGGAAGTANAAGAACTCTCTCATATTTTGGCAGATTGAAGCGATTTGTAAAATGTATGGTGCTACCATTAAAACACCCATATCTCAGCTCCCGACAGAGGCTATTGATGATATAATGAATGGTACGGATCAGCGTCTTGAAATCCAAAACGCCACGATGTCTACAAGCCACTATCCCTCGTCATATGATGGCTTAGTGAAGTATATTGAAATGCAACAATCTGACGATGCCGGGTATGCTGCCAACAAGTGGAGCGGGCAATTCTTCTCTAAAGCAGTCTGTCCAGTCTGTGAAGGTAAACGGCTAAATAAAATAGCACTCAACTATTTTATCGACAACAAGAGTATAGCTGATGTTGCTTCAATGGATATTGCCGAACTATACGAATGGGCGAAAACCTTAGAAGAAAAGATTGAACCATCTCGTAGAGTTGTGGCACACGAAATACTTAAGGAGATTAATTCGCGCCTCCAGTTCTTGATGGATGTAGGTCTGGAATATCTTTCCTTAAACAGAAGCAGCGCAACCCTCAGCGGTGGCGAAAGTCAACGTATCCGTTTGGCTACTCAAATCGGATCTAAGCTTGTGAACGTTCTCTACATTCTCGACGAACCATCAATCGGACTTCATCAGAGAGATAATGTAAGACTTATCAATAGCCTGAAACAACTTCGCGACACTGGCAACTCCATCATAGTGGTAGAGCACGACAAAGATATTATGGAGGAGGCTGACTATATTGTTGATATAGGTCCCGGCGCAGGCAGACATGGGGGAGAGGTAGTATTCCAAGGAGAAGTGAGTGATCTTAAATCTACTCACACATTAACTGCATCTTATCTGAACGGAGAGAAACAAATCAAAGTTCCCGCTCAAAGAAGAGAGGGAAATGGTAAATTTCTTGAGATAATCGGTGCCTCAGGAAATAACCTTAAAAATGTGGATTTAAAACTTCCTTTGGGTAAATTTATATGTGTAACCGGTGTGAGCGGTAGCGGTAAATCTTCGCTCATAAACGGTACACTTCACCCGTTATTAAGCCAGAAGTTTTACCGTTCTATCCAAGCTCCGTTACCGTATAAAGAGGTAAGAGGTATTGAGAATATTGATAAGATAGTCACTGTTGACCAATCTCCGCTTGGCAGATCACCTCGTTCAAATCCGGCTACTTATACCGGCGTATTCTCCGATATCCGTAAGTTATTTGTGGAGCTTCCTGATTCAAAAATCAGAGGCTATAAGCCGGGACGTTTTTCGTTCAATGTCTCAGGAGGACGCTGCGAAACATGTAAGGGTAATGGTTATCGTACAATCGAAATGAACTTCCTCCCTGATGTATTGGTGCCATGTGAATCATGCCACGGAAAGAGATATAATAGGGAAACTCTTGAGGTTAGGTTCAAGGGAAAATCAATTGCTGATGTGCTTGAGATGACCGTCAACCAAGCTGTAGAATTCTTTGAAAATGTACCGTCAATTTTAAAGAAAATCAAAGTTTTACAGGATATAGGCTTAGGATATATCAAACTTGGACAGCCCTCGAGCANATTGAGCGGTGGTGAAAACCAGCGTGTCAAGTTAGCCACAGAGTTAGCCAAGAAAGATACTGGCAAGACACTCTTCATCCTTGACGAACCGACTACAGGACTGCATTTTGAGGATATCAATGTTTTGCTGAATGTGATAAACCGTCTTGCTGACAAAGGTAACACAATAGTTGTAATCGAGCATAATCTCGACATAGTAAAGTCTGCCGATTATATTATTGATCTTGGTCCTGAAGGTGGTAGAGACGGTGGTAGAATCATAGCAGAGGNGACACCGGAGGAAGTTGCCAAACTTGATACGCATACAGCCAAATTCCTGAAGAAAGAGCTTGAGCTGTCGTCAAACCAANCAGCTACGGAANCCGACAAGNCAAAGAAATCTAAACGCACTAAAGCAAAANCNAAAACCGCAGAATAACTCCATACTCATTAGTAGAATTATTATCAACGCAGATAATAGTACATACNTAAGTTGCAGAATAAAGCCCGAATCACTGGTTCGGGCTTTATCTTTGTATAGAATTTAAAAGCCAAAGGTTTCGAGCNACANATCACACGGCTATAGAATTCAAAATCTGTANAACACAAAATCTATAGATTAGATTACTTGAGTAGCAAAACTTAGAATTTGTTAAAACTACAACTAATATTTGCCGGACAAAATAAAGATGAGCTGGCTGCCAAAAACAAGGCAAGATCAGTAAAAATCAGTATCTGGTTTGGCATATGTCTATTTACCCATAATCTATATTATGTTAAATAGACTATTTCCAGATNATNACNTCCACCCATTTATCCATCATATTTCTAATTCTGTAATCTTTTTCTTATTATCATATTGCCCGTACATTTTAATATTTCGATTAATTTGACTAATTTTGCCTTGAGATATTTTTACNTCTCACAAATCAACTAATAATCTAACCTTAAAAATTTCATTATGCTTTCAACTGATTTAAAACAAGGTCGCACCTATCGGTTCGAGGTCTTGAAAGAGTTATCCACGCGTAAGTTTTTTAAGATTCGCATTGACGACGAGCTGGAATACTCCTTGCCTAAATTTAAGTTTCAACATAATCTGCCACTACCCGATTTCCTGGATTGCTACGTCAAGTCTTTGGTCCCTCTTTCCATCGGTCAAGACATTACAGTATTTATTAATGATTTTTACGAAGTCGGAAAAGATTATGATTTCATTATTAAGGATGTTAAGACAGACACTGAAACAGTTTATGAGCTGCAAGATGACCATGATTTATGCTTTAAACTTTACAATGCTCCGGAGTCTTTATCTAAAGGTAGCAAGATTAAATGTAAAATATTAAAAATTAACGGTATAAATGTTGCTTTAAAGTATGTAGGAACCTTAGCCACAAAACTTCCGCTTGAATTTCTTGATTTTTCAGAGTGGCTCACTCTTATGGGCTATACACGCAAACATGACTATGTGTTACGTTTACTCGAAGGCTATCCCCAATTTGAAACTGCCCTTATAAAATATGACAACGACGACCCTGCATGGATTTTTGAAGTCTTACAGACTGTTTCACTGCACATAACTGATTGGCTGATTGAATGTAAAGACAACAGAACGCAACTCGCCCGCACTGTCAGAAGAATGAAATTGGCTAAGAAATTAGCACTGTTTATACTTGAAGAATCTGATTATCTGCGCAATTGTAATCCTGAGCAACGAGCAATGCTCCAATCTCGTCTTTCTAATTATGTGGAGCAATTTACGCAATATGGACAGGCTGCCGATATGATTCTGGATAAAACCTACATTGACTTTATCGATAGGATGTTCTTACGTTTAAAGGAAGCCGGCTACCTTTACAGACCTCGAACCCAGTTCAGAATAATGATGACCATTCTCAATCTAAGACCTGAAATGATCAACTCTCGAATGGGTGAACTTTTTGATGCTTTACATAATTGGGAGGTCAACAACTGGCAATCAGAACCATTTCGCTCAGCACTTGTGCAGCAGCTTCAGATCTTTATCGAGGGGAACAGCCGTCAGATAAACCTTTTACCCGCCCACGATTCCAGTGAGGATAATAAGACAATTGTCAGAATGATTCTCGCCATTGCAGTGCAGAGTATTCTTGCTACGGACAAGGATATGATAGACCTTAAGATTAATCGAGCTATGCTCTACCGCTACATTTCCTATCTTAATGTCGACAATGTTAATATCCTACTCGATAAGGGCGCAGAAGCACTATTAGGCATAGAGCGACCTTGTGAGTTTACTTGGAGCGACACAGAGCACCCTACCCTCCTTATTCTGAAGTCGTCGCATCCATGGCCCGATGCTCCCGACACAGAAGCAATGGTAAAGACCTACTCCACATCGCAAGCTCAAGTGCAACTGCGGGCAAAATCACTTCATATCATCGCTAAAGGTGCCGACCCTCAATCTACTGTTATTCCAAACAACCTTCTTGATTGGCTTAATCCTGTAATTTCTCTCGACGAAGACTCCAAAATTTTTAATATCAAAAAATCAAAAGATCTTGGCTCTTACGATAAGATGTGGTCTGATATTAGATGGGCAATTTTCGGACACGAAGAATCAACCGGTGAAAGAATTGAAAAAACCAAACCTTATGGCGGCGAGGAGGTGAAAGTCTTAATCGATGACGTGAGAGTTCTTAACACGGGCAACGAGAGACAGCGACTTCAATTTCATTGCACAATTCACGATGAATTATATGTAGGCGAGGNATGGNNNCCATGCGANACTTACCATNTGATANNNTGGCNTTCATANCGNGACNTTCCGGGCAACTATGATGGCTCCCTCTCATTTGCACAAGCTGACGATGGCTCTCCCCTTTTGTTTGACGCCACTGTCATTCGAAAGAATGATGAACTGGAATTTTCAATGAAAAGTCAAATTGAAGATTTCCTGCTTGAAAGCCTTTGGCCCGGTCGGGAGTCGGCTGCTATCGTCACTCACTTTGATCGTCTTAATAATGCTTGGCTATGTCTTTCCGATTTAGGATGTACTTTTAAAGTGCCCTGCGATGAATCCACAGCCGGTCTATCAGAGGGAAATTTGGTAAACGTGAGATACCTCGAACCTGACCGTTCCGGCTCGATAATCCAATTCTTCATAGGTGAACTTACAGAAAACCAAGAGAACCTACCGATAGGCCTTAAAAAATCCGATTGTCTTTCTGCTCTCATGAAGTCAATGGGACAAGCTTGCGCCGACGACAAAACAGAAAATTCAGCTGTGGTTGAGGTTGAGGAAGTGATGTCGCGTGAAGAGTTATTTGAGCTCATTTATATGCTTCAGCGACGTGCCCATTCCGAAAGCGAATATATCAGGGCATTCAATTACCTTGGCTTAGCAACCGTATTATGCAAAATAGTTGAGGCTCCCAAGCTCTTGTCAGAGCTATTGACTCATATGGAATTGTTGAGACTTCTCCAAGATTTCGGCAAGAATCAGAAAATAAACCGAGAATGGCTCGAAACATGTGAGGATAAGGTGAAGATGACTCCAAAATTAGAACGTATCTTTACACGTCTCAAGATTGTTGCCGACTTGGATGCCAATGAAAATGCAGATTGGCTTTGGGAGGTAAGGCAGAATCCACGTAACGAGACTGAAGAGCGTCTGGCATCTCTTGTGTTATCCTACAATATGCTTCCACGCATAATGGATACAGCCCGTAAAGACATTTTAAAGGAGATCTCCACCCTTCTGAATGTCAACAGTACTGCGCCCACCTCCAAATACTATGGCGACGAGTCGCAGACAGTGGAATTCAAAAGCAGCTTGATTTATTCTACCCGTGGAGGCTCTCGTCCAAACATAAAAGAGCAGCTACACGAGATTGCACACATCATTTGTGGCTTTATGAATGCCCGTGGAGGTCTCCTTTATATCGGTGTTAACGATTCCGGTTATGAAAACGGTCTCGACGATGATTTGGCTTATCGCCAATCTCACGGCCACAAAGCCACCATCGACAGTATGATGGTTGATCTTCAAAATTATCTTGACCGCACCATGCCTGCGCACGCCAAGGATCATTGGGAAATAATGTCAGATCCNGATTCTAAAAAGGGTGTCATCATGGTGAAAGTGGCTCCTGTTGAGATTCCTGTTGAACTCGACGGCATAATCTATGTAAGATCAAGTTCAACCACCAAACCGAGATACGACAAGGAACGTGATGAGTTCGTAAGGAACAGAAGTCATAACTACCACCTTCTGATGAAGCTTTGGGGTGTTGGTCAGGAACAAAACAATAATAACATCGAAGCCTACCTGCAAGAAGATAACCAGACTAAACCTTCTGTTCCAAAAATTGCACCCAAGCCCGAACCACCCGTGGCAGCGGAACCAACACAGGAACCTGTATCAAAGAAAATCGAAACCGGAAGACACCGCCTCAATGTGCTCCATTCTTACGAACCGAATTTCTCTACACCCTCTCTTTATGCATATTTCATTGAAGAATCCAAACTTCGTGTCACTCCCGATGATGCCTATTTGGATTATGAACCGGATTGTCTGTTGGCATTGGCTGTGAAGCAAAGAGAGAAAGGTTGGCTGGTATTCTCATATGACAATGGCGATGTTGCCAAGTTCTCACTTGANATCCTTACCGAATTTTCTCCGAATGAGACACGACAACATTATAGTGGAGCACAACTCAGATGTGTGAACATAGCAGGAGAAAACGACTATCTCCTCACTGTGCTGAAAGCGTCTTACGGAGCCTTGTTCTACCGCTTAGACCTTCTAAATTCTCTCCCCTCTCACTCCGACATAAAAGATAAGGGNGATACCCTTTGTGACAATAATCACCATATTCTGGCTCAGGAAATAGTATCTTCAGATAAACTGATGTTCTTTGATTCGGATGCAATCAATAAAGAGCGCCGCTTCTTTGGAGTACCCCTCCCTGTCGGTGACGGCACACTTACAGAAGAGGAACGTATATACGAACTCCTACGTCCATTGAAAGTAGGAGAATAATTATTAAAGCCTTTATTTTGTCACACATATTAAAATTCAGAGGTTCCAAATCGCCATGATTCGGAACCTCTGAATTTTTCAACTTAATTCTAAACTATTNAGCTTTAGAANTGATTNCNATTGCTTAAATCTTGCTGTTAAAAAGGTGACCTGAAGCTTATTTAAACGTGTCAGGAAGGTCGTTCTCATAAAGGACTGTATCTCCACTTGCCAATAAGGTGCCAAGCACTTGCTGAGCCTCTGAGAAGCTGCTAACCTCGTAAAGGTTATCCTCGTTGAAGCCTTTCTTCTTTATACCTTCAACCAGGGCTTTTCGGTTATATTCCCCAACAATGATAGCCACATCAACACTCTTTGCTATTTCTTCGCCAAGTGCCTTGTTAAGCTCTTCTTGACGCTCACCAAGCTCAATCATACCGGGAGTCACCACTATCCTTTTACCGTTTTTAAATCCAGCCAATACTTCAAGAGCCATCTTAGAACCCGCCGGATTAGAATTGAAGGCATCGTCAATAATCGTCACGCCTCCGGGAGTGCGTTTGATGCTGAGTCTATGCTCAACCTGCTCAATCCTGCCAACAGCATATTGAATCTTCTCTTTTGACATTCCCAAATGGATTGCTACTATCACTGCTCCCAAAAGGTTTGATATATTGCAAGCTCCAACCAATCGTGTAGCAAGAGGGAGTTCATACCCATCAGGACCTTTCACTACAAACGTTGTGCCTTCTGATGAATAAGTTATATCTTCTGCTACATAAGCCACCGCTTTACGCTTAGAAGAGGAGGGATTGAGAGCATATCTCTTAGTCTCAACATTTGTCACCACCCTATTCGCACAATATTCAAAGTCATTGTTCACCACTGCAAGACCATCTTTAGGAAGCGAGTCGATAAGCTCAAACTTTGTAGCCTGCACATTCTCCATAGTCTTGAACGATTCAAGATGCATAGGACCCACTGCAGTGATAATACCGATATTGGGATGTACAAGATCACATANCTCTTTGATATCACCCTTCTGCTTGGNTCCCATCTCACAGATGAANATCGAGTCATACGGTTTCATCATCTCCCTCACAGTCCTTATCACGCCCATCGTTGTGTTATAAGAACCGGGAGTCATNAGCACTTCAAATTGTTCNGAAAGGATTCTGTAAAGATAATGTTTGGTGCTTGTCTTGCCGTATGAACCCGTAATACCAATGACAGTGAGGTCNGGCATNCTTTTCAAGATTGAGGCTGCCTCATTCCAATATTTCTTATTGATAAGCTTCTCTACGGGAGNAAGCACTATCACAGCNAACATAACCACTACCCAAGAGAAAATAGTCATAAGCAAAAGTGAGCCGATAGCTAAAGCCACCCCGTTGTAGCCCATCACCTCTGTATGTCCGGTACCTATGGTTAGTATGACCGCTAAATATAATCCTGTNGCTATGCCNGCTGTAACACCGTAGATGCGCCAGACTCTATTGGTAAAGACCAAAGGCTTTTTGAATTTCTTTTTAAAGATCAAGAAAATCTTGGTAAGGCATACCACACCTACAAACAAAAGTGCGAGCCGCAAATCAAGCAGAGTGGCAAACACAAGAAACAACATAGCCACATCCACCAAACGCCAAGCACTCCCNATATCATTTTTCAAATACTTCCAATATCGCTCCAGCCTATAGCTGTTTTGCTGCAACATATGTATGTCATGCTTGAAATTCATTATCATATAAGCCCAACATACTACGTAGATAACAATCAAAAACGCACTCATATAATTTTATTTCTTAAATTGATCTTTAAAAAACTCCCTTATCACTGCCTTAAATCCTATCGGATTATCCAAAAAGCTGTAGTGTCCACACTTCGGNAAGGCTACTNAGCCGGCATCCGGAATCAACGATTCCATAGTTTTTGCATCACTTAGTGGAGTGGCAGTGTCATCTTCTCCCCATATAAGAAGTGTTGAAGCCCCTATACGAGGCATCACATGTTTCAGGTCTTCATTTACGCACTTCGACATCACGGCTCGCATCACAGGCGAAGAGTTCTTATAGTCTGCCGATCCTTTCTTTCCTCTTAACTCCTCAATTTTACGAGAGCCTTTCTCCTTGCCATAAATCAGCAAGAGTAACTTTTTCATAGTCTTGAAAGAGTAGACTTTCCAATAATAGCTCAACTTTCTCTTAGGCTTTATTCCGGCAGCATCCACAAGCACCATTTTTGGAATCTCATTTCGCGAAGCCATTAATATAGCAATCCTTCCACCGAAAGAATGACCAATCAGGCTCGGCTTCTCCAAGTTCAACCTCTCGACAAATTTCTCCATCAACGAGGTGAAATTTTCCACACCCCACACTGCAGGAGGTTCAGAACTCTGTCCATGTCCGGGGAGATCCACATTGATAATTCTCAGCCCTGGTTCCAAGGTTGCTGCAATGCTTTTCACAGTCTGGTGATTGCATCCCCAGCCGTGCATAAGCAACACAGGGTCACCCCCATCCTTTCCCGTATCATCATAATGAATCTTCAATCCATCAATTTCTATATCTTTTTCCATAAG
>WFLX010267093.1_pt1 | contig 12266 bp, 10 predicted proteins | sample 4967041 | NCBI WGS metagenome assembly WFLX01 (sample SAMN12857096, study PRJNA449069) | gut metagenome | isolation source: stool from male and female vole | host: Microtus ochrogaster | place: USA:Florida | collected 2017 | reverse complement strand
CTGCCGGAGACCATGACATAAATAATGNTCNGGGGGATACTGCGNTTCTTAATGACCTNNTCTCANAANNCGGGATGGNAGACAATTCGATNTTGGTGTTCCNATGTCNTAATCCGGCATGTGCTCAGATGATAANGCTAAGCCGCCCGGCGAGATCAGGAGTATACCCTGTGACCTGCCCTTATTGCAGGGTGCAGAAGAAGATGAATATCAAAGGGCTGGATGCTTTTTCAGGAAATAACGGTGAGGGAGGAGTAAATCCGCAGCAGCGTCCGGGAGTTCCGGATAATTCAGCCGCACCGGTAAAGACACTGAAAGATGACTTCCTCGTCGGGGAACTTTATAAATTTATGTGTCCCCATTGTGGAAAGCAGGAATTGGGCATCAATTCCCCCAAAGCAGGTAAACTGGAATTTTCCTGTCAGTTGTGCGGGGGAAGGATTGAAGCCGGAGTCAGAGCCAAGACGANATTCATACATGATGATGAGACATGCTNTCTTATCAAGGGAAAATNGGTGTTGCTCCGCAAAGGGTGGGTGAACAAGGATNATNCTCTCGGATTAGGACAGAATGTGGTGGGAAGGTATGATGAGGAGGATATGCCCGACATAGCTGTCAAGAAAGACAATACCATTTCCCGAAAGTCTGTAAGGATCACAGTTGAGCAGACAATCAAGGGGTATACTTTCAAACTTACCGTCTTGAAAGCTACAAATCCGGTGCTTCATAACAACGTCCCTCTCTCAATCGGGGAATCCATTTCCCTTAATTTCGGTGACACCCTGATATTGGGTAAAACTAAATTCCGGTTTGATAAAGATATATAAATTTCAATCGGATTAAACTCATGGAAATATTTTTAAGTCAGCCATACTCCTTTATAGATCCGGGGCGGCGTTCTAATCAGGAGGATGCCCGTTACCCGGATCGAGATGCCCCGCAATCCGGAAATTCGGTATTTGTAGTCTGTGACGGTGTAGGGGGGCAGGACAAAGGTGAGGTTGCAAGCAGCACGGTTGCTACCACGATCGGTAAATACATGGAGCGTCATGATCCTTCGAAACCCTTCTCGGCGACCGATTTTGAGAAGGTGCTAAGAAAGGTGCATAGAGAACTTTATGCAGCTGCCTCAGGAGGAAGATCGGAGATGGCTACAACAATGACGATGGTATATTTCCATTCGGGTGGTGTTTTTACAGCTCATATCGGTGACAGCCGTATATATCACGTACGGCCTGGAGTCGGGATACTACACCGCAGCGATGACCATTCGTTGGTGAACGCATTGGTGCATTCCGGGAATCTGACCCCCGAAGAGGCTATCGGTCATCCTCAAAGCAATATAATAACCAGATGTCTGAGTCCCGGAGGAAATAATGATTCGACGTCTGTACCTACGTTGCAGATACGGGATATTGAACCGGGTGACTACTTCTTCTTATGCACGGATGGGGTGACAGGATGCATTTCGGATGAGCGTCTGTATGAGATCCTTAACTCAGGTTCCTCCGATGAGGTTAAAATCGATTTTGTTAAATCGATGAGTTCCGGCAGTTCGGACAATAACACCGCCTATCTGATCGGTGTTAAGGATGTGATATATGATATTGATGAGGAGATTGAACAGGAGTTGGACTATCCGGCAAATCCTCATCAGACCGCTCCCCTCAAATCCCCGCATGAAGTGGTGGTTGAGGCGGAGAGGAGGAAAAACTCGGGAATATCAGGTTTCATAAAAGGAATGTTTAAATAGACCATTGTAAATCATATAGATGGCGACAAACGATTCAACATTGGAATTAGGAACTATCCTTGATAGCGGGGCAACACACTATCGAATAATAGGTGTCCTTGGGCAGGGTGGTTTCGGAATAACATATCTGGCAAAGGGTGAATTCAAGGTAGGAAATGTCACAACCGAGGGGAATTTTGCGATTAAAGAGCATTTTCCCTCGGCTTTCTGTAGCCGGGAATTCGATAAGGTTATCCCGGATCCGGCTCATTTCTCGGAATATGAGCTTAGTAAAGCGGATTTTATCTCGGAGGCAAAAAAGCTTCAGATCTTAGGAGCCCAAAATGACAATATAGTTAAAGTGAATGAGGTTTTCGAAGAGAATGGCACTGCCTACTACGTGATGCAGTATATTAACGGCGAATCCCTCACTACCTATGTGAATTCACGCGGTAAATTGCCTTATGATGAAGCGATTGCGCTTCTGGCTCCTATCATTGATGNTGTTGAGTTCCTGCANCGTTNACGAATTAANCANCTTGANATAAAACCCGACNATANCATGCTCCACNCGGGCATAGATGGTCTGCAACCGGTTCTGATCGATTTCGGATTGTGTGTAAGGTTCAAGAAGAATGGTCAGCGTACCACTCCTAAGGGTGTGCAGGGGGTAAGTGAAGGCTTCTCACCCCTTGAGCAATATGCGGGTATAACAACTTTCATCCCGGCAACTGATATCTATGCACTTNTGGCAACCCTGCTCTACTGCCTGACCGGGAAAACTCCAAAGAGTGCGACCGAACTGAGGGTGTCGGATGTGCGCGAAATGCTATCTAAACTTGTTCCGGCGGAAGTTATACCTGGCATAAGCAAGGGATTGAATAAGTCGTATGAAGACCGTACCTCATCAATCCCAATGTTGAAAACGGATCTCGGATTGGTTGCTTCGGATAATCCTAACCGTAAGACGGTGGTGATAGGGTTGGAGAAGAATCAGGCAAAGAGTACTGTTATCCCGTGGAAAGGGATAGCCGTTGTTGCATCGTTTATATTCCTGTTCGGAGTATGCGTTTATTTTATTCCTCAGATATTTAAGGGGAAGAAAGGTCATTCCAAGCATAAGGCTGAGGTTGAGGTGGTGGAGGAAGTTCAGGAACCTATACCTGCAGAGCACGCGTCGAATGTGCATGATATTAAACCTGCTGTTCCCGTGAAGCAGGAGGGTACTGAGGCAAAGATTAATGAACCGAAACAGGCGCCGGCAAAAAAAGATGATAACCAGGGGAACCGGATATCCAAGGAGAGCAGGCAGGAGTCAGGTCATGCATCTACATCTCAAAATACCTCGCCGAGCGTATCAAAGTCGGGTACACTCTCTTTAGGATATGGCACATGGACCGGAGGAATACGCAATGGAAAACCTGACGGGTCAGGAACAATTGTATTCCACTCCGCTCATCGTGTAGATAAGAGCACTTCTTATCAGGCGAGTCCGGGCGACTATTTCAAAGCTCTCTATGACAATGGCAGCCTGGTAAGCGGAAAGCTTTATGACAGTGAAGGAAATCTTTTAAAAACGATAATCCCATGATGAAACATATTTTTGCGATCGCATGTATTGCATTGAGTATGACCCTTTTTGCTCAACGACAGGATGTGACCCCTGCAGTTGGAGAATCACTTGCGAAGCGTATAGAGAGTCAGAATTGCGACACTCTGGTGAATATGAAAGGATATTCAGTTCATATTGTCAAACGAAACGGGAAGCTGCGTCATGCAGGTCTGAATCTCTTCCCGAATGAATTGAAACGTTCAATGGATCGTAAGATGATGGAACGGATAGAATCCGAACTGCTTGAACGAGCCGGCAATCCGGATATCGGAGAGGCTGATCGCCTGATGATCTACGGGGGCACCATAGAGGATTTCAAAAAAATTGATCCTACCTTACCCTCCACAGTCAGCAACCGAAAGGGAGAGGAGTATGTGGNNGAATGNGAACTTGACGGNAGGATTGTAAAAGNTACGCTCCCTNTCGGATATGATGTTGTCCAGAAAGGTTCGCGCGGGGATATAGAGACGCGGTTCATAGAAAAAATTAAGAACCACAACGGAGTTAGACGGGATGGTCCGGATATCAATCCGGATGATCTTGAAGCTTATGGAGAAGAAAAATTCGCTTTGCCCGGTCCAACCTATCAGAGCAAATATATACTGAGCAGCATATACTTCAATGATGATGTGGAGTGTGAGCCGATCTGGGATCTTTCGTTTCCTACGGAGTCTGTCGCCAATATGTTCATATACCCCTCTGATGTATATGGAGAGCATGACCTGACCATGACCGTGCTCAAACATGAATATGGAGAGAAGGAGGTTGTGAAAGTGAAACTCAATCAATTGCTTGGAGCTGCCGAGGAGGAGGGATGCATCCCCTTCTGGGGGATTGAGAGGTTTGAGAATGGCAAATTGGAGGGAGCTCTGTTCTTGTATAACAAGGCGCATGGATATGACCATGTGTTCAAGATTGATTGTGTGCCTGCCGATCTTCTTGCAGGTAAGGGGGAGATAAAGGCCCGTGCGAGTCTCTATGTCCCGACCAACAATGTTGACAATCTTTTCGAGAAATATAAGAAAAAAACTGAAAAAGAGAGGATAAAGTATGATAAATAACCGATGTTTACTCTCTCTGTTTACTCTTCTGCTCTCTCTCTTCCTCCTGCCTGCTCGCGCTCAGTCGGTCGAGGAGATGGAGGTAAAGATGAATAAAATCAAACTTGATGGTAAGAATGTATTCGGGGAGGATACAAACGGCAATAAAGACAAGGCGTTTCAGAATGCTCTCTATGATCTTCTGGTCACGGCGAATGAGAGTCGCGGGGAGAACGGTTTACCGAATCTATCGGTAGAGGACATTCAAGGAATTGTTACCNAACTTAATTATAAAAACGGGAATAGGTTTACATATCTTGTCTATCTACCTTTGTCGCAGGTGATGAAAATTCAACCGGGTAGTCGACAGGAGGATACGGCCTACACTCCGCCACCACGCAGGGAAACGTCTACCGAGACTCCTCAGAGAACATCACAGGTTCCGACTCCTCCCCGTCAGGAACCTCCCCGTCAGGAATCCTCATCCTATCCTGTAATGCCCACGGCTCAGAACACTCCTCTTTCAGGAGATGTGCAGGAGATACTCAGCACTCAGGATAACTGGGTCGAGATAAAAGGANTTTTAGGGACATTCAAGAAAGAGGGTAAGATCTCAGAAACAGGTGCGGAGACCTCATTTTCCAAGGTTCCGGCAGATGCTTATTCGATCTTGATCGATGATAAAGGTGGAATTCTATCCATCCTCTCTCCCAAGAACAGTGCGTATAGAATCAATTATAAAACTAACAAGGAGGATCACGAATCCAACTACAGCGATTGCAAATTTATAGTATGGTACAGATGAAATCTTTTCGACTCCAGCTGCTGTTGGCGTCGATTTTAATTTCTTTTTCAGTATCGGGAAGTGTCTCGTTCAGATTCTCTCCGGGAACTATCGGGGAGGGGGCTCTTAAAAACCGTATGGAAGAGAATATCTCTGCAGTGCTGACGGAGATAGACCGTGCGGGTCGGACTGGAACGGCGCTTAATCTTACCGGTGTTTCCATGGAACCCGGGGCAAAGAACCGTCTGACGGCTCTCTGGGGAGACGCACGTTTCACCTGCGACAGGAGTGAGAATGTTTCAAAGTGTCTGAACGATATGCAGGGGTATCAGGTGCGAGCGATTCCAATCACTATGAAACCGGTGGATTCATCCTACGACGGTTCTCTGAACCGCGAGCTGACGCTTTCCCTCAATAAAAGCGGTGTTATAACAGGTATCCGTCTTGCATGGGAGACCCAGGAGGATATATCTAAGATATTGACGAGTCCCGGGGGTGTTGCCGATACTCGTCAGAGACGCGAGATTCTAAAATGGGTCGAGGATTTCAGGTGCTACTACAATGAGAGGAATATCAAAGCCTTGAACCAGATTTATAGCGATGATGCCTTGATCATTACCGGAAGTGTGGTTCAAACCCGTAGAAATGGTGATGGCGTCCAGATGGATGGAACAGTTAAATACAAGGTTCAGAATAAAACCCAGTATCTTACTGCTCTTGAAAGGTTGTTCAGGAATACCAGAAGAATCAATGTTGAGTTTGATCATATCTCAGTGATGATGCATGGTGCCAAACCGAATATTTATGGAGTGACACTTCATCAGAAATGGCGTACCTCCGGATATTGTGATGANGGCTGGCTCTTCCTCCTTTGGGATTTCANTGNTCCGGAGAATCNTCAGATACATGTCAGGACATGGCAGGATGAACCGGCTGTGGCTAAGGATGGTAAATTCACACTTGATGATTTCTTTATTCCATGATAGATTGCGTATGAAAATTAAATATTTGANTCNGATATTATNCCTGCTGACGGNGATCNNTCCGCTTAATGCTGANGAATTCANGNTTGCNGCGNGGGCTNCTGTGGATAGTAAGGATAAAAAGTTGATTGAGAAAAATATTTCCCTTCTCCTCACCGAGATGGGTAAGGCTGCGGATGCCAACCGTCCTCTTAATCTTTCCGAGATTGATATGACGAATGATGCGGAGGAGCGTCTGGTGAAACTATGGAATAATGTTAAGTTCCGTCCCTCACAGAGTGCCATAGTTTCCAAAGGAGTTAAGGGGTTGAATGATGTGCAGGCGCGTGCCATACCGGTAAAGATTACTAAAAACGTCTCTGTGGTCAGTATGCCGACAGTAAATAAGATAAATGTATCGGTAGACAATGAGGGATATATAACCGGAGTCACTTTCGGAGTCCTCGATAGGGAGAATATCATGAATATCCTTACAGGAACAGTGCCTGATATTCAGCAGCGTTCAGATATGGTGCGGTGGCTTGAGAATTACCATTCATATTTTTTAGAGAGGAATGTAGGAAAACTGGCCGACTTCTTCTGCGGAGTAGACGGTGTGGAATATTCCTTGGTAAAGAAACCGGGAGGTTCGTCGGAATATAGACAGGTTGCCGGTCCGCTGAAGGATGAGTTGAACCGGGCGGTCGATATCTGTCATGGGAAAGATAAGTACAGTGTCACCTTGGATTCCGCCTCAGCTGTGATGCATGGTGCAAAACCGGGGATATATGGTTTGAAATTCCGTCAGAAGATAAAGAACCTGACAACCAAAACAACGCGCATCGACTGGGTTTTTCTGATCTGGGATTTTTCAAAGAAGGGGAATCCTGTGATTCAATATCGAGTGTGGCAGCCGGATGTCGATGAGGAGGATGAGTGTGCTGTAAATTTGGGAGATTTCTTTATGCCTTAAATTTAAAACTGACTTATAAATATGAGAAGAATATATTCTGTATTATCCACATTATTGGTGATTTTGGCAATTGGAGCAGGTGTGAATGTCTATGGCAAGACCTTGAATGTAATAAGTTGCAAAGGAGATCAATTTTATGTGGGTACTGATATTCCTAAGGATCTCAATGGTAACAGTTGCGCATTGATACGCATTATGCCTCCCGATGGAGTGGATATAACCAAGGTTCAGCCGCGAGGGGGAGTTTTCAAATATGAAAATGATGGGTCGGTGGTGAAATGTTATGTGACAGCCGGCACCAAACGGGTTGATATAAATGTTCCGGGCTATGATCCTCTGACTATCATCCTTAAGGATTATGGGATCGAGGATCTTCAAAGCAAGCAGGTGATCAATCTTAAGCTCGGAAGCGGAAACCGGTATCAGCAAATTGAAGATGGAGACGGTAAGACACCGTTAGTAAAGATTTCTTGGGTTGATCATCTGACTATTGTATTCTTTTTAGGTTCTGATCTAAGTGATATAAACTACTATGAAGCAAAAAAAATTTGCGAGCAGATGAATTCGGATGCCAAGGGTGGATATACCAACTGGAGATTACCGACCTATAACGAGATGATGTTTTTTTTCCGGGATTATCCGGAATATGCGGATGATGAGCATTGGGTTGATTATGATGGAGTGATCATCAGCGGGAAAAGTATTCCGGAGGTTGAGCGTGCAGGGTCGATGCGCTTTATGCCCTGCGTTACGGGTACGTTACTGAAGGTGCACCAATACAGGGTTAATACGCGAGGAAAACTTGTGCAAGGGGAACTTTACAACCGCTCTTTTGTGCCTGTGGCCGTGATTCCAAACGAATGATGACAGGATATTTTCCATGAAGTTGTTACGATATTCAGGTATATTATTCGGGATATGTGGAGCGTTGATTTTCAGCGGTCTGGCGGATGCTCAGCCGTTGAAGATTGATGGAATACGGTGTCTTGGAGGTGATCTGAGTGCCTCGGTGTATCCGAGGAATGATTTTACCGGTAAAAAGTGTGCTTTGGTAAAGGTGGCATTGCCTGTATCGGGAGCTGAATTTGAAGGAAATGTGATCGGTTCGGTGGAATATAAGGCAGGGGAATATTGGGTGTATATGTCAGCCGGTTCGAAATTTCTCAAGGTAAAACATGAGAGTCATCATCCCTTGATGATTCATTTTGATGATACAAATATAGGCTCGGTAGAATCCAACAGGACCTATCTTGTTAAAGTGTCCGGTGGTAAGGTGTCCGGAATTTCAGGTGGCATACCGGTTACATTCAAGATCACCCCTCGCGACGCCATTCTCTCGGTTGATCAACAGGAGTATGAAACGGTAAACGGTGTAGTGGAGATTCCTCTTTCGGCATCAGAACATAACTACATGGTTGTGGCTCCCGGTTATAAAGGACAAGGGAATAAATTCATGGTGTATGAAGGTAACACCAATAAAATAATCGTGGAACTTGATCCGAAAACGTCCTCTGCCGCGATAACTGAGAATTGGATAAATAAACCAGAGGAGAAGACGGGTGGATATGAGGAAGCTCGTCAGAGACGCGAGATTCTAAAGTGGGTCGAGGATTACAGGTTAGCTTATATTGAGAAAAATATTAATAGATTAAGAGATGCCTTTAGTGAAGGAACTCGGATTATAACGCAGAGTCAGAATATTAATTCTTCTTTATATAAAACTAAGAGCCAAGCTAAGAGGGATTACCTTGAATCGATTGAAAGATTATTTCGTAATGCCAAGAGAATCAATGTTGAGTTTGATCATATATCTGTGATGAAGCATGGTGCAAAACCGAATATTTACGGAGTGACACTTCATCAAAGAATCCAAAGCTCAGAATATAGTGATGATGGTTGGCTTTTTTTAATCTTAGATTGTAGAGATTCTGAGAATCCTCAGATACTTGTCAGGACATGGCAGGATGAATCAGCGGTAGCCAATTATGGTATATTTACATTTGATGATTTTGATATGGATTGAGTGTAAGAGGCGGCGGTTCCACCGCTCGTTGTCGGCAACTCCGTAGCTGATATGCCCTGCCTTATTGCCGGGGGTTTTCGCTGCGCTTCTCCCGCGGTTAACTACAGTATCGCGGTTTCACTGCTCTTCCGGATACACACAAGCGTCTGTCATTCTTCCGGGTACATACACGCGCTTGTCCGGGTGCCGAGAGCGAGATGTGTGATCATGATGAGTTAACTGATGAGAGCACTGGAATAGATGCCGTGAAGTTGGGTGGTTTTGTAGGTTCGTCAAGGAATCCCGTGGGTTCATACAAGAAGGGGGGAATTGTTTGATTTCATAGAGAGGATGGTTTAACTTCGTAATCGGAAGCGGAGATTATGTGAGCTTACCTCATCAGACTCGGTCTCTTCCGCTAATTTAAATCGAAATAAACCACTTCAATATGAATTCGGAAAGTATCAATATTGCTCCTTATTCCGGCGCTGTAGAAAACAAGTCGGAGAATAAAGATAAAGCTAAGAAGTTTGCCGGGAAGTCTGCTCAGTTTGCGGCAGCGGCCGGGGTCGGAGTAGCCGGCGGGATGGCTGCAAGCGCCATGAATCATCAGGAACTGGCTGATGATGTCGTAGCCGAAGCGACTATGGGTGGAGCTGCGGTGAATCCTGCTCCTGAAAAGACTACCGATGCTGCAGCAGCGGATGATAAGATCGAAGAACCGACTGAGTTCGATCCCAACGAAATCAGAATTGATGATGTGGAGGAGGCAACTATATCAGTAGGAGCTGCTGATCACCATCATGGTATGGCTATGAATGATGGGCCGGAACCGATCTTGGGTGATCCGATCATCGCGTCGGCCGATGATATAATGATAGCAGGTATCGATGAGTCTGATGATTGGGGCGCTGTTTGCTCAGGGTCTGATGATCACGGTTATGACGATTTTATGGCTCAGAACGAACCGACGATTGATGATACGGATGTGCTCGATGATATCCTAAACGCTTAAGTGGCTCCTAAAAATACTATATCCGATGCGTAAAGTTTTATTCTCAATAGGCGTGGCTTCCCTGCTTTTTCTTTCTTTGGAAGTGAAAGCACAACAGACTCTCTCGGAAGCTACCGACAGTATTAAAAATATCCTTGCTCTTGCCAAGAAGGGTGATGCCTCGGCTCAGAATGAGGTGGGAGGCTGGTATTACAAGGGTAGACATGTGAAACAGAGCTATTCCGAGGCCTTGCAATGGTGGACAAAATCTGCAAAGCAGGGGGATGTTCGCGCAATAGGGAACATGGGTCTCTGTTATGAGACGGGTCACGGCGTAGCAGCCGATTCCCTGAAGGCGAGCAAGCTGTATCTCCGTTCGATCAAGGGTGGAAACAAGGCTCTTTTCAATCAGAATGTGGAGCGGGCAAACAAGGGTAATATATTCAGTAATATGTTGATAGCTGCATGCTATCAGAATGGGGAGGGTGTATCGAAGGATCCCGCAAAAGCTCTTCCCTATCTTAAGAGAGCTGCTGAGAAGAACAGTGTGCCGGCTCAGCGTGACCTTGGAATTATTCTCCTTTCGGCAAAGAAGATGCAGGAGGCTGCGTCATGGTTTAAGAAGGCAGCCGGGAATGGAGATGTTGCCTCCTCTTTCTATTACGGTAAATTTCTTGTAGAGGGAACCGGCGTGAAACAGGATAAGAAAGAGGGAGCCAATTTCCTTCTTAAGGCTGCAGAGGGCGGTTTCCCGTTGGCTATGCTTTATGTAGGCAACTGTTATTCGGAGGGTAATGGCCTTACCCGCAATGAGGAGCAGGCCGTGAAGTGGTATGAGCGTGCAGCAGCAAAAGGGGTTGCCAAGGCACAGTGGGATGTGGCTCAACGTTATCGAGAGGGTAACGGCACGGCTGTGAATTACGATAAAGCGCTGTATTGGTATTCTGAGGCAGTGGCAAACGGAGAGGGGAATGCGTTCAGGACTCTGGTCCAGACTTCTTTACAGAATACACCCTTCCTTGCCTATCTGAAAGGTATGAAAGCCTATGCCTCCAAGGATTATGAGGCAGCAATCAAAGAGTTCAAGACAGTGGGAAAGGCGAAGATTACCGATGGAAAGGTAATGGAGGCAGCCATTCTCGCGAACGCCGGCTATGCGAAGCATAACATGAAGAAAGGTGTCAAACTTTTGACGGATGCGGCGAAGAGTGATCCTCAGGCTATGTATATCCTCGGGGGACTTTATGAAGCGGGGAAAGGGGTAGATAAGGATATGGCCACCGCCGTGGATTATTTCACCAAGTCGGCTGAGGCCGGTTATGGACCGGCAGAATGTGCCCTTGCCGATATTTATTTTGAAGGTCGTGGAGTGGATCAAAACTATCAGAAAGCTGTCGAATGGTATGCAAAGGCAGATCTCCACGGCCAATTGACCGAGAATGCGGCCAAACGCTACGCCTCCTGCTATGAGGATGGTAAGGGTGTTCCTGTGGCCGACAAAGATAAAGCCGAAGAGATCCTAAAATCGGCACACAAGAGCCATATCGGAGATTTGCTGAAGCTGATTTAGAATTCAGAAACTTCGTTTCAAACTTAGTGTAATTAGAGGCAGTGCCGGAGTCAAAGTATTCCGACGCTGTCTCTTATCAAAGATAACACACTTGATATATGAAGAGTAAAATATTATTTCTAATCTTATTGCACTGGTGTGGGTTCGTTGCTCTCTGTGAAGAAACCGGAACTGAGGCTCCGGAGCGGACTTCTGCGGAAATCAGGGAGATTCTGGAGCGGGGGAAACAGGCTTATAGGGATAGCTTGTATGCGGAGGCGCGTGATCTGTTTCTGAGTATTCAGGAGGATGGTGAGGCTCAGTATTGGCTGGGGGATCTGTATGGTTTGGGATTGCTCGGAGGGGATTATAAATACTTTGAGAAGGAGGGGTTCAGGTGGTACAAGAGATCAGCGGAGAATGGTTATATCCCGGGAAAGAGTAGCCTCGGCTATGCCTATTACGATGGAGTCGGTGTGAATNAGGATCTCCGCGAGGCCGAGAAGTGGCTGCGTATGGCTGCAGNGGGNGGGGNTAATGATGCGTGTCGCTATATGGCACTCATGTATAGTANTGGGGATGGGGTGCGTAAAGATTATGTGGAGGCTGTGAATTGGT
>WFLX010264119.1_pt1 | contig 12268 bp, 12 predicted proteins | sample 4967041 | NCBI WGS metagenome assembly WFLX01 (sample SAMN12857096, study PRJNA449069) | gut metagenome | isolation source: stool from male and female vole | host: Microtus ochrogaster | place: USA:Florida | collected 2017 | reverse complement strand
TGGTGATTTCAGCCTCGGCGGCCTTGAGTTCCTTTGCCGTGCGGGCCATTTCCTGCTCGGTCTGCTTGCGCTGCTTTTTGGCTTCAGAGCTCGTTTTGGGGNCTGTAGAGGTCTTTTTNTTCGCCTTGGTTTTGTTAGCGGGTGCTTTTGCCTTTGNTTTTTTTTGCGGAGCGGCNGCGGCTACAATGCCNAGAGGCTGCCGCACGAAATCGCGCGCCGCGTCAAANCGNCCGGTAAAGCCNATTAGCGANATCNGTAATATGAGCAGCTTACTTNCCAAGGAGCTTGGTTTTTGCGCTTTGGAGGGTCATTTTCTTATAGTTGCTTCCCGGGGCAGTGAACGCTGCCGGACGCTCAACATTCCAGCGCGCGTCGTCGCGGTTCCATCGCAGAGTAAGGTCGATGTTTCTTCCGGCGGCGGTAGTTTTCAGCGAGTATTCATCGTCGTCGAGCATCATCTGCTGCAACTTTTCGAAAGTCAGGTCCATGGCTGCGAGCTTGTCGCCAACCGGCTCCTTGAGCCAGATTTTTTCGGGCTGCTTGAGAACGAAGTCCACCTCGTCGGGCGTAAGATTAGCTTGCGCAACCTCGAAGCCCAAAAGGCGGAACGACATGTAGATATACCGGTTGTTGACCATGGTTGCCGTTCCGCTCAGGCTCATTCCCAACGGCTGGTTGATAATCAGGCTCACGGGCATCTGCACGTTGCGCCACTTTTCAACCACCTGCTCTTCGGGCGCGGGCTGAACGCTCGTTTCCACTGCCTGCTTAGAGCGGCAGCCGGAAAATCCTACGGCCAGCAGGGCCACGAGGGCTATAACTTTAGTCGTTGCTTTCATGTTTGCTTCTTTCTCTAAATTCTTTAGCTTTTTCGAGTTGGCCGAGCGACTGATAAATGTCGGCGGCATGCTCAAAAATTTCGTCTATGCCTTCGCCGTCAGACTTATCGAAGAGAATCGCCATGTCGATATAGCGCTTGGCGTTTTCGAGGTCGCCAAGGCGATAGCACACCCAGGCGTAGGTGTCGTAGTAGGTAGCCGAACCGGGCTCGTTGATAACCGCCTTGGCAATCAGCTCCTTGGCGCGCAAAAGGTCGCCGCCGTCGGTGGTCGACAGCCAGTAGGCCAGATTATTCATGGCCAGATCATCGTCGGGGTTCAGNTCAAGGGCGCGGTTATAGTAGCCGAGAATCGAGTCGTTGGGAGCGCCTGTCTGCTGGGCCACGTCGCCCATCGAGCGATAGAGGTCGGCCTGCTGCTCGTTAGAGAGCGAATCGACTTTCAGGGCATCCTTCAGCGTTTCCAGCGCTCCGGAATAATCCTTCTGCCGCGATTGCGCCGCCGACAGGAGCGTGAACAGGTCTATCTCCTGCGGGTGATGTTCGAGGCCGCGACGCGCCGCGCGCATAACGCCGTCAATGTCGTCGGCCGAGCCGTAGAAGCGGGCCAACAGCTCGAAATCGCCGGGGTCGTCGGGGCGGATGGCTATTGCGTGCTCAACCTGGTCGGCGGCCGCGAGCCATTGCTTGTTGGTTGCCAGGTAGCTCATATAGAGCATGCGCAGCTCGTAGTCGTTGGGATATTGGTTTACCAGCGATTCAAACAGGTTGCCGGCGCGGGGCGACAGAGTGTCGCGGCGCATTTCCGACGCCACGCTATAGCGCAGCANCTCAACCTTGTCGTCNCGGTCATAGTCCTCGTCGGTAATCGCGTTGTCGATGCGTTGNTCAAAATCCTGAAGCCTGTGGCTCANGCCGAACTGNGCAGCAGCCGTGGCCCCGAGCAGCAGAGCCTCAACGTTGCGCGGCTGCGCGGCNATAAGGTCGTCGATTTCGGCCATTGCGCCTACGGTGTCGCCCTGCCANACCATAACGTTGGTTATGCGCTGGGTCAACGCCGGATTGCGCCCTACCGACTTTTCGAGATTGCGATAAACCTTTATCGCTTCGTCGAGTTCCTGCGTGTGCATCAAAATGTCGGCATAATTGGCAGTCAGCGCCGGATTGTTGGGTTTGAGCTTGACCAGGTGGTCGTAGATCTGCTTGGCACGCTCCACATTGCGGTTGCTAACATAGAATGAAGCGAGATAGGAGCCTACGAAAACATCGTCGGGGTGAGCACCATAGTAATCCTCGCAGAGTTTCACTCCCTGCTCAAAAAGTAGCGAATCGCGCTCCTGACCGGCAAAAATCATTGTGCGCGACCCTAATTCGTAGGCCTCGCGATCGGTTTTCGACGCATCCAGCTCATAGGCGCGGCCCATCATGGCGGTTGCCAGGTCTTCATGGCCGAGCGCACGCTGNCGCAGCGCTTCCAGGAAGTAATAGTCGCTCTTGCGGCNCCGCGATTCGGAGTCGTAGTTATCTTTGGCCCAAAGGGTTGACCNCAAGGTGCCGGCGATAATCAGCAATATGAGGCGCAGGCGGGTCAATTCGTTCCGGAGTGGCCGAAGGCCCCGTCGCCGCGTTTGGTTTCGTCGAGCCTTTCGGCAAGCTCCCACTCAACGCGTTCATATTGTTTAACAACAAGTTGGGCTATACGCTCGCCCGGAGCAATCGTAAACGGCTCTTTGGAGAGGTTTATCAGAATAATGCCGATTTCGCCGCGATAGTCGGCGTCGATTGTGCCGGGAGTATTGAGCACCGTTATTCCCTTTTTCAGCGCCAGGCCCGAGCGGGGACGCACCTGACATTCGTAGCCCGAGGGAAGCTGCATGGCCAGGCCGGTGGGCACCAGGGTGCGCTCGCCCGGGCCCAGGGTAAAGGGCTCGGAGTAGTTGGCGCGCACGTCCATGCCTGCNGCCTCGAAGGTTTCGTAGGCGGGCAGGGGAAACGGACTTTTATTTACGATTTTGATTTTCAGCATTATCGACGCGGTTTAACAGCCAGTTTCAGGAACACTTCGGTGGGAAAGTGGTCGGAATAACCGTCGAGCCATGCGCCGGCCGAGAAGGTGCGCTTCGGGTAGCCCTGGCGGGTGCCCTGACGGTCAATCAGGAAGTCGTGGTTGTGGACCACGCTCTTATAATACTGCAGTTCATCTTCGGTGGAGTTTTCCTTGAGCAGGTTGCCGGAAATAACGATCTGGTCAAAGAGGTTCCAGCCCCCCTTGTAGGCGAGAGTGCCTATGCCGCGGTCGCGCAGAATCGACCACCAGGGNTTGTAGAATCCGTGGGGNTTGGCGTCGATAGGCTTCTTGACGGCGCCGAGATTGTGGGTAAGGCTGCGGTCGTCGGGGTCGTCGTTAAGGTCGCCCATAACGAAGATGCCGCGGTCGGGGTCGATGGCCCAGATTGAGTCGGCAATGTGTTTGCTCAGGTCGGCGGCAGCTTCGCGCAGATAGCTGCTCTGCTCCTGACCGCCCAGGCGCGANGGCCAGTGGTTAACGATAACCGAAACGCGGCGGTTGCCCAGCATGCCGGTTACGCACATCTGGTCGCGGGTGCGCAGACGCGGGTTNGACTCAACGTAGAGGCGATGGTTNGTAACGCTTTCGAACTTAAANTAGCGCGGATTGTAGAGAAGGCCNACGTCAACGCCGCGNCGGTCGGGCGAATCGTGGTGAACCACCTGAAGGTTCCAGGCGCGAATCTGAGGGTCGTTGACCAGGTCGTCGAGCACCGATTTATTCTCGATTTCGCTGACGCCGATAATGGCAGGGCCGTTGGGGGTCGTTTGCGACTTCATCTGCGAAATAGCGTAGGCCAGATTGTGGATTTTGCTCCAATATTTATGGCCGTCCCACTGGCGCGCGCCCTGGGGCGAGAACTCCAGGTCGTAGTTGCCGTTATTGTTGATGGTGTCGAAAAGGTTTTCGAGGTTATAGAACGCCACGCCATAAACGCGATATTGCGTTTTCTGCTCCTGGGCAGCGGCGCCCATAACCGCAAATGCAACCAAAAGGGCAAGGATTGTCCGCTTCATAATATTATTCGGCTTCTTTGTCGGTTTCTTCTTCGGGGTTCGAGAAGTCGGTAATGCCACCGGCAATGAGGGTGTTATACCAGCTCAGGAGTTTGCGGATGTCGGAAAGGTGAACGCGCTCGCGGTCGTAGTTGGGAAGCACTTTGCCGAAATATTCGCGCAGGCCTTCGGTTTCAACGGCCTTGATGTCAACTTCCTTGCCTTCGGCCACTTCGTAGAGCGAGGTCATAACGTCGCCCAGGGGCACGTCTTCGCCGTCGGTGTACATTGCAACGTCGGCCAGCGAAATCACGCGGTCGCGCTGTTGCACCGGAAGGCGTTTTCCGGTCTGAAGCTGTTCAACAATCAGCGAGCCGCGGCCGCTCTGCACTAATTTATAAAGGCCGGGGCGACCGGCAATGCTGAGAATACCCTTAATCATAGTTGGTGAATATTTTTTAATGTTAATTGCCCACAAAGTTACAATAAAATTCTGAAACTTCAGCCGCCGGCCGGCATTTTTTAAGGTGATGTCAAAAATTTTTCGTAACTTTGCAGGGATGAACCAGGTCAGTCACGAAGAAATTATTGCCGCAAAACAGCGGCTCGGCATCGTGGGCCATTCGCCGGCCCTGATTGAGGCCGTGGGGCGTGCGCTCCGCGTGGCCCCGATTGACCTTTCGGTTCTGGTTATCGGCGAAAGCGGCACCGGCAAGGAGTTCTTTCCGAAGCTCATCCACTCCTACGGAGTCAGGAAACATGCGCCATACATTGCCGTTAACTGCGGCGCAATTCCCGAAGGGACAATCGATTCCGAGCTGTTCGGCCACGAAAAAGGGGCCTTCACCGGCGCCATAGCCTCGCGCAAGGGCTATTTCGAGGAAGCAAACGGCGGCACGATTTTTCTTGACGAAGTCGGCGAGCTGCCGCTAACCACCCAGGCCCGCCTGCTGCGCGTTCTGGAAACGGGCGAGTTCCTGAAAGTGGGTTCCTCGCAGGTTCAGAAGTGCAATGTGCGCATCGTTGCCGCAACCAACGTCGACATGGCCCGCGCGGTTGCCGAAGGGCGGTTTCGCGAAGACCTCTACTACAGGTTGTCGACGGTGCAGATCAACGTTCCGCCGCTGCGCGACCGTGGCAGCGACATTCTTTTGCTGGCCCGGAAATTCGCGGCCGACTTTGCCGAAAANTACTCCACNCCCGAGCTGAAGTTCACCGATTCGGCGCAAACCATGCTCGAAGCATATCGCTGGCCGGGCAACGTGCGCCAGCTNAAGAACGTTGTTGAGCAACTGGCGCTGTTCGAGGCCGACAAGCTCGTTAGCGGCGACACTCTGCGCTCATATCTGCCCGATGCCGTTTATGCGCCCGCNGTCATCAGCCCGACCGGCGGCGGAGCGACATCCGATGCCTACTCGCGCGAGCGCGACATGCTCTTCAACCTGATATTTACCTTGCGCAGCGAAGTTGACGAGCTGCGTGCGCGCCTGTCGGAAGCCCCGCGCCAGGTGCCCCTGCTCCCCCACTTCTCGGAAACCGCCCGTCCCGAGCCCGAACCGGCGCCGTTCACTCCCTTTACGGAGGCAGCTCCGCGCTCGCTCGAAGAAAACGAGCGCGAAATCATTCGCGAAAGTCTCGAACGCAACGGCGGCCGACGCAAAGCCACGGCCGACGAGCTCAACATCAGCGAACGAACCCTATATAGAAAAATCCGCGAATATGGCCTTGAGTAAGTGCAAATTATGGTTGATAGCTTTTGCGGCAGCAATCGGAATGACCGGTTGCATACCCTCCTATAAGCTCAACGGCTCNGCCATTGACTACACGATTTACCACTCCATTTCGATTGAAAACTTTCCGATTCGCGCAGCACTGGTTTATCCGCCGCTGCAGGTAACTTTCGAAAACGAGCTGGTTGACTACATTGAGCGTAACACCCGCCTGCGCACCTCGGTGGGCGACTCCAAGGCCGACCTTCAGCTCGAAGGCGAAATTACCGGCTACGCCCTGTCGCCGGTGAGTGTCGGCGCCGATGCCTACGCAACGCAAACGCGCCTGACCATAACCGTTCGCGTGCGCTATATCGACAACCGCGTNGAAGGAAAAGACATCGACCAGACCTTTTCGGTGTATCGCGACTTCGACGCGAACCAGATGCTGACCGACGTTCAAGACCAGCTGTGTAGCGAAATCAGCAAGGAACTCGTAGAATTGATTTTTAACGCCACCCTGGGCAACTGGTAATTAACTATGGTAACGACCGACGAAATCCGCCAATGGCTCAACGGCNCCGCCCCCGATGCCGGGCGAGTGGCCGAGCTTGCCGANAAGGCGCCCTGGTTCGCGCTGCCCGCAGTGTGCCGCCTGCGCAACGGCAACGTCGACGAGGCCGAACGCCGCGAGCTGTCGGCGCGCCTGGCGCTTCTGGCCGCCGACCCCGAGCAGATGGCCATGGCCGCCAATGCCGACCTGGAGCTCGACCTGGCATCGTTCTATCCGGTAGAGGAGGTTTCCACTCCCGACACAACCGACACCATAGAAAAATTTTTAACGACCTACGGAAATTCTTCGCCCGCCGAAGATGAGCTGCTCGAACGGCTGATTTTCAACCCCGTTCGCGACTATGCGCAGATGCTGGCCCAAGAGGAAGAAAAAAGTATGCCCCACGCAGGCGATGCCCCCGAAGGCTCGCCCGACGACCTTATCAACTCGTTCATTATCAAGAGCAAAGCNGCCGGAGGNCAATTCCCGCCGGTAGNNCCCGAGCCCGAACCCGAACCGGCGCCGAAGCCCGCCTCGGAGGTAAAAAAACCGACTCCGACCGACGACTCGCTGTTCTCCGAATCGCTGGCCCGCATCTACATAAAACAGGGCAAATTTTCGAAGGCTCACGAAATTATAAGTCATTTAAATTTGAATTTTCCNGAAAAAAGTATTTACTTTGCAGACCAATTACGCTTCCTCGAAAAGGTCATGGCCATTGAGGAGCGCAAATCATTGCGTAAAAATAAAAATAATAACTAACTATAAACCAAACGATTATGATTTACACCCTGGTTATAATCCTGACCATTATCGCCGCAATTCTGCTCATTTGCGTAGTGCTCATCCAGAAATCTAAAGGCGGCGGCCTGGGCTCGACCTTTGCCAGCTCGAACTCTATTCTTGGCGTTAAACGCACCAACGACGTTATCGAAAAAGTTACCTGGTGGCTCGCCGGCATCATNTGCGNNCTNTCGATTCTGAGCGTNTTCGTNGCNCCCGCCCTCACCTCCNCCACCGGCATCCGCACCCACGTTGAACAGACCCCGGCTCCCGCCCTCGAAGTAGAACAGCCCGCCGCTGCTGCCGCTGCTCCTGCTGCCGAAGAAGCTCCCGCCGCTGCCGAAACCCCTGCCGAAGCCGAATAATTAAATCCCAAAGGAAGTGATTACTCAAGAACAATTAAAAGAGACCTTTGAGCGCAAGCTGGCGCTGAGGAGGTATCTTTGACATCGACAGTAAGAAAATAGAAGTCGAAGAAGAAGAACTTCGAACCCACGTGCCCGACTTTTGGGAACACCCCAAAGAAGCTCAGGCACAAATGAAAAAAATCAAAGACCTGCAGGCCTGGATTAAAGGCTATGAGGAAATTGAAAAAGCGTGCGACGAACTCCAGCTCGCCTGCGATTTCTTTAAAGAAGAACTCGTAACCGAAGAGGAGGTCGACGCACTCTATGCCGACACACTGTCGAAAATCGAAGCCCTTGAGCTGCGCAACATGCTGCGCCGCGAAGAGGACAAGATGGACGTAGTGCTGAAAATCAACTCCGGCGCCGGCGGCACCGAAAGCCAGGACTGGGCGTCGATGCTCATGCGCATGTATCTGCGCTGGGCCGAGCGCAACGGCTACAAAACCTCTATAGCCAACATTCTCGACGGCGAAGAAGCCGGCATCAAGTCGGTGACCATCAACATTGAAGGCGACTTTGCCTACGGATACCTCAAGAGCGAAAACGGCGTTCACCGCCTGGTGCGCGTAAGCCCCTACAATGCCCAGGGCAAGCGCATGACTTCGTTCGCATCGGTGTTCGTAACCCCGCTGGTCGACGACACCATCGAGGTTAAGGTTGACCCCGCGCTGCTCAGCTGGGACACCTTCCGCTCCGGAGGCGCCGGCGGCCAGAACGTCAACAAGGTGGAATCGGGTGTGCGTCTGCGCTATCAATACACCGACCCCTACACCGGCGAAAAAGAGGAAATCCTCATTGAAAACACCGAAACCCGCGACCAGCCCAAAAACAAAGAGAACGCCATGCGCCAGCTGCGCTCGATTCTCTACGACAAAGAGCTGCAGCACCGCCTTCAGGAACAAGCCAAAATCGAGGCCNGAAAAANGAAAATCGAATGGGGCTCGCAAATCCGCTCCTNCGTTTTCGACGACCGGCNCGTAAAGGACCACCGCACCAACCACCAGACCTCCGACGNGGGCGGCGTGATGGACGGCGACATCGACGAATTCATCAAGGCCTACCTCATGGAATTTGGCGGCGATTTGCAAGAATAAAAAATTTTTTGTAATTTTGCGCGCTGAAAATAAACCGTAAACAATAAATCATCCACCATAAATGGCAACACTTGAAAAAATCCGCAGCAAATCGGTGCTTTTGGTAAGCATCATCTTCGTTGCACTCTTCCTGTTCATTATTACCATTATCGACAACCCGCTGAGCCTCTTCATCGACCAGACTTCAGTGGCTAACGTTAAAGGCGAAAAAATCGACTACGAAAAATACAACGAACGCGCCAACCTGGTTCGCGAACAGAATCCCCAGGCTGCCGACGCCGACGAACAAGCACTGAACTCGCTCGTTACCGAAGCCCTCTATAAGCAGGAATTCAANAANCTCGGNNTGGNTGTNACCGACTCCGANCTCAANGCNCTNATGNNNGGCGACAACGCNCCCTACCCCGTGCTCGNCGCAGTTCTACCAGCAGTTCGGCGCAGCTCCCGCCGACGTGCTCAACGCACTGTCGAACCCCGACGCCGCCGGCCTGCAGCCCGAACAGATCGCCCAGATTTCCAAGGCCTACGCCAACTTCGAGCAGAATCTTCAGGACCAGCTGCTGACTCAGAAACTCATCAGCCTGCTCCAGGGTACCATCAACGCCAACAAGCTCGACGCACGCGCCGCCTACGACCTCGGCAACACCACCTACACCCTGGCCGCCGTAAGCAAAAACATCTATCAGACCACCGACTCGGTAACTCCCGCCGAAATCGAAAAATATTATAAGGAACATCGCGAAGGCTACAAGCTCCCCAACAAGGTGCGCTACGTGCGCTACGTAACCCTGCCGATTGCCGCAAGCAACGCCGACCGTCAGAAAGCGGTTGAAACCGTGCAGATCGACCTCGGCAACGTTCAGGAAGCCGAAAGCATGAACCCGCTCACCGGCAATGGAGCCTACGTTATCGAACACTTCACCGCCGACTCCGCAGCAGTTGCCCAGGCATCGGCTCCCGGCCTGAAGGACTTCCTTGAAAACGCCGAAGTTGGCAGCGCTCAGATTCTCAACGTCAACAGCGCCTACACCGCCAACCCCCAGCTGGTTATCGGTCGCCTGAACTCGCGCGAAACCAAAGTTAACGGCGCTAAAATCGCTCAGGTTGCCTACGACGGCACCATCGGCGCCGACACTATCATTGCCCAGCTCAACGCCGGCGTAAGCCCCGACTCAATCGAAGGCGTAGCCCAGGTGTTCCCCGCAACCGAAATGTCGTTCGAACAGCTCACCAACGTTATCGACACCCTGCAGGCCATCGGCGCCGGCAANTACATCGACCTTGGCCAGGGCGCNATCGCAGTTGAAAGCTGGANCGCNCCCGAGCGCATTATCGAATACTCNACCGCAACCTACGCCGTTGANCCCTCGCGCGAAACCATCGACGGCCTCAACACCCGCATGCGCGAATTCCTGATTTCCGCTCCCACCGCCGCNACTTTCAACAACGAAAACGCCGCCCTGCAGGGCCTGATGGTTCAGGAAACNCTCGTTGACCCCTCCACCTTCAGCCTCGACGGCATGGAAGACTCGCGCAACATGGTTGCATGGGCCGTTAACGACGCCAAGAAGGGCGAAGTTAGCCGCCTCTACACCGACAGCAAGAATACCCGCCTGGCNGCAGTTGCCGTTGTTGACGAATACAAGGACTACATCCCCTACACCTACCCCGGCCTGAACGCCTCGATTACCCAGGGCGCTCAAACCGAAAAGAACGCCAACATCGTTATCAACGAAGTTAAGGGCAAAGGCAACAGCCTGGCCGACTACCAGAAGCTGCTCNANGCNCAGCGCGTCGACACCCTCCGCGGCGTNAACCTNGCCAACAACTACTANGCNCAGCTNGGNNGCATCAANGGCNNCAANNCCGGCGAANTTGTAGGCCCCGTTCGTTGGAACTCTTCGGTAATCGTTTACCAGATTCTCGACGAAAACGAAGGCTCGATGCCGTTCGACGAAAAATCGTCGGCCATGCAGTTCCAGCGTCAGGCCCAGAGCCTCGTGCTCGGCCAGAACCCCGACGCCCTGCTGCTCGGCGACGGCAAAATCAAATACAACTTCCTGCGCTTCACCCGTCAGTAAGAACTAACTCCACTAAACAAACTATATTTCCCCAAAACATCCCAACCGGGGGCGCGTCGACGCGATGTCGCTGCGCCCCTTTCTTTCCCTCTTAAACCATTCACCTGCCATGATAACTCTTATAATCGGCTATTTGGCCTCGATATGCATGGTTTGCGGCTATCTGCCGCAAGCAATCCGCACCATACGCACACGCGACACCTCAGGCATTGCCCTGCCGACCTTCCTGGCCCTCGGCGCCGGCTCGGTGCTGTTTGTGGCCCAGGGCATATTGCTCGACAACATGCCGCTGGTCATCACCAACGTAATAACCACCGTCTGCTCCGCAATAATCTTCGTTATTAAGATACGCAACGACCGGCGGAGCCGCTGACCGGCCCATAAGCGCGGGCTGACATTTTGTCAGTTGCAAACTTTTTTGGCACGATGTTTGTTAGTTCATTGCATAAACAACGAAAATAATCAATTAAACTAACTTAAACATAACCGAAATTATGGGAAAAATTATTGGTATCGACCTTGGCACGACCAACTCGTGCGTGGCCGTTCTCGAAGGTAAAGACCCCGTTGTTATTCCTAACAGCGAAGGTCGCAACACAACCCCCTCTGTAGTGGCATTCACCGACGGCGGCGAACGCAAAGTCGGCGAACCCGCCAAACGTCAGGCTATCACCAACCCTAAGCGCACAATCTACTCGATCAAGCGTTTCATGGGCGAAACCTGCAAAGATGTTGAAAACGAAGTAAAACGCGTACCTTACAAAGTTGTATGCGGCTCTAACAACACCCCCCGCGTCGACATCGACGGCAAAGAATATTCTCCTCAGGAAATCTCGGCCATGATTCTTCAGAAAATGAAGAAAACCGCCGAAGACTACCTCGGTCAGCCCGTAAGCGAAGCCGTAATCACCGTGCCCGCCTACTTCAACGACGCCCAGCGTCAGGCAACCAAGGAAGCCGGCGAAATCGCAGGCCTGAAAGTTGCCCGTATCGTTAACGAACCTACCGCAGCCGCTCTTGCCTACGGCCTCGACAAAGATGGCAAAGACCAGAAGGTTGCCGTATTCGACCTCGGTGGCGGCACATTCGATATTTCTATCCTCGAACTTGGCGACGGCGTATTTGAAGTTAAATCGACCAACGGCGACACCCACCTTGGCGGCGACGACTTCGACCAGGTAATCATTGACTGGCTCGCCGACGAATTCCAGAAAGAAGAAGGCGTTGACCTGCGCATGGACCCCATGGCCCTGCAGCGTCTGAAAGAAGCCGCCGAAAAGGCCAAAATCGAACTGTCGAGCTCAACCTCGACCGAAATCAACCTCCCCTACATCATGCCGGTCAACGGCCTGCCCAAACACCTGGTAAAAACCCTTACCCGTGCTAAATTCGAGCAGCTCGCCGACCTGCTGATTCAGGCAACCGTTGAACCCTGCCGCAAGGCCATGGAAGACGCCGGCCTCACCCCCGCCGACATCCACGAAGTAATCCTCGTTGGCGGTTCAACCCGTATCCCCGCCATCCAGCACAAAGTAAAAGAAATCTTCGGCAAAGAACCCTCAAAGGGCGTTAACCCCGACGAAGTGGTAGCCGTTGGTGCCGCAATTCAGGGCGGCGTACTCTCCGGCGACGTTAAAGACGTGCTTCTGCTCGACGTAGTGCCCCTGAGCGTAGGTATCGAAACCCTCGGCGGTGTGATGACCAAGCTTATCGAAGCCAACTCCACCATTCCTACCCGTA
>WFLX010078121.1_pt1 | contig 12268 bp, 8 predicted proteins | sample 4967041 | NCBI WGS metagenome assembly WFLX01 (sample SAMN12857096, study PRJNA449069) | gut metagenome | isolation source: stool from male and female vole | host: Microtus ochrogaster | place: USA:Florida | collected 2017 | reverse complement strand
ATGGCGCAGGCTCTCTACCGCTCAACTTTTCTGGAAAGTTGGGGTAGCGGTATCCATCGCATCATCGAAGCCTGCCGCGAGCAAGGGTTAGAAGATCCATCATGGCGTTGGGACGGAGGCTTCGTCTACGTCACCTTCAAACGCCCGTCATACGGGGGTTCAGGTACGATAGAAAGTACCATAAAAAATAGCGGTAATACACAAGAAGGAGATGAAAGTACACAAGAAACCGCCAATGGTACACAAGAAAGTACACAAGAAAACAGAATAAGTACACAAGATAAAATCCTGAATATTCTGCGTGAGAATCCGACATTAACTACATCGGAGGTCGCATCTAAACTTGGAACGACAAGAGACGGCATTCGGAAAGTATTGGAGAAACTGAAAGCGGATGGGAGGCTTACTCGCGAGGGTTCAACCAAAGCCGGGCGATGGATTGTTAATGAGAATTCTTAAATTGGAGCTTATACGATTATTCCTTAAAGTTCGTTATATTTGCAGATGGCAAGTGAGAGAACTTTAGTATAAAAGAAATAGTGTGTTTCCCAAGTGGGGACAATATGAATATACCACACCATGCTAATTCATCATCTCAAAGAAGGAGTAATTGAAGCCGGATGCGACGAGGCAGGACGTGGATGTCTCTGCGGACCGGTAGTGGCAGCCGCCGTTATCCTGCCACCCGACTTCTCCTGCGATATGCTCAATGACAGCAAGCAACTCTCCGAACAGAAACGCAATCTTCTACGCCCCATAATCGAGCAAGAAGCCGTCGCTTCGGCCGTCGCTTTTGTCTCACCGCAGGATATTGATGAGATCAATATCCTCAACGCCTCAATCCTCGCCATGCACCGCGCCCTGAAAATGCTTATTGATAATTACAAACAGAAGATAGAGCATATCATCGTAGACGGCAACCGCTTCAAGCCTTTCCGCGACATCCCGCACACCACCGTCGTGAAGGGTGATGCCAAATACATGAGCATCGCTGCCGCTTCAGTACTCGCCAAGACTTACCGTGATGAAGAGATGCGCCGACTTGACAGTTTATTCCCGGGATACGGCTGGGCTAAAAACATGGGATATCCCACGGCCGAACACCGCGACGCACTCGCCCGTCTCGGTCTCTCGCCTCACCACAGACGGTCATACAAACCATGCCAACCATACATCACCAATGAGTAAAACCGCTGATACTCATACCTCCCACGTCTCAANTACAGCCATATACATCNCCGNCGCAGTGGCCCTGATGCTGGCTATCTTCGCCATCGCTGCTGCATACTGCTATNTGCTGGCTGACCGCCCGATGCTGCATGATGACCTCAACTACATGACCTCATCGCTCCAATGNGTGAATACCCACCATCCTGCCTGGCTGCGATTTCCTACACACATGGTCGGGAGCTGGCTTTCCGTCAACGGACGAATGGGAGAACTCACCACCGTCATCTTCTATGCCATCCTCCCGCGATGGGTACACATCTCTCTTATCGGCGTAATGATGGCCGGCATGTATCTGATGGTGTGGGCGTGGGTAAGAAGACTCCGTGGCGGATTGATTACAGCCGCGCTCTCACTCGCCTTTCTCTTTTGGGGCATGCCCTGGTGGGACAACTTCAATCTCTTCATCATGCAGAATAATTATGTATGGGGAGCCACACTCTCCCTGGCCGCCCTATGGCTCATAATCTGCATACCAATGCGTCGTAAAGTCGCACTCTTATGGATGCTCCCCGCATTCATAGCCGGACAATGGCATGAAGCCGCCGGCATACCGCTGAGCGCAGGACTCGTGACCTATCTCTGGCTAAATCGCCGCGACATACCGCTCCCCCGCATCAATCTGTGGATACTCGCTGCCTTTATCCTCGGCGCTGCATTCTCTATGCTGAGCCCGGGCATACTGCGTCGCGCCGCCGGACATAACGTNCCCGATGNGAGNCTGTGGTATATGCTCCTTACGAGTGTCTGGATGGCAGGCATCTTCATCATCGCTCTGATAATTTTTGCCGTCTCCAAGCGCGATACCCTCCGCCAACTCTCTCACTCCCCGTGGATTATATTCGCAGTCTCGGCTATCCTCGGCGTCGCCGTATGCGCATATAGCGGTTCGTATGGACGCACCGGATGGTTTGCACAAATCTCTGCATGGATAGCCCTCTGCGGACTCATCAATGCCCTCAACCCTACGCGACGGAACACCCGCCGATACTCTCTTTTCAGTACCGATATCGCTGCAATCGTAGCCATTTACATAATCCCGGCTTGCTTCTCTATGGCGAGATATCAGCATCGCCTCAACGAGCAATGCCGGGATATCATAACGCAATACCGCAATAGCCCCGACGGTGTCGTCTTTGCCGACCTCCTCACTCCCTCTCAAGCTCCCTATTATCTGCTCGGAAGAGCCTGGGGATGGCAAGGACAATACGACGGCTGGAACAGATATCTCATAGAGCGTACCTATTCCGGAGAGGAAATGAAGCCGCTCACAATCCTACCACGCTCGCTATCCGGTCTTTCTCCGGCCGACACATTGAGCCAACAAAAAATCAAAGTAAATGCCCGTACTGCCACTATCTCATATCCCGCTCTGCCGGACAGTAGATATAATAACGCATACCGCAGCCAACTCCCTTCTCGCGTCTATGCCTTCCGCGGGGCTGACGGCAGTATATACTATCGGCAGAAATTCTTCTATAAAGGCGTGTATGGCATAATAGATATGCCGGCTGACCTCGCACCGGGAGAACGATTTCCCAACATCAACATCCCGATGCAAAACGACCCCGTCGCGCCCGGCAAATATTACGCTCTTCCTCCTGATATCCTATGAACACTTTAACCCCAACTCCGCAGCAAGTCGGCTGACAGCGGTATCTATAGCCTGACGCGACTCTAAATCCGAGCAATCCACGCGTCTCTGTGCCGCTTCATAATACGGACGGCGCTCTTCAAGATGACCGGTCACAAACGCCGGCAACTCCTCCGCGCTATATTTCGCCGTAATAGGGCGTTTTGAGCCGCCTTGCAGCAGACGGCGAACTATCACCTCCACCGGCGCCTCAAGAAATAGCGTCACACCACGGCTGTTCATATACGCCATGTTATCATTATGACACGGCGTGCCTCCTCCACAAGATATGATAACATCCTCCAGTTCTCCCACTTCGCGAAGCATCATCGACTCCATCCGGCGAAATTCCGCCTCTCCTTTCTCAGCAAATATCTCGCTCACCTTACGCCTGAAACGCTGCTCTATGCAGAAGTCCAGATCGTAAAAAGGCATACCCGTAGCACGCGCCAGCGCCCTGCCCAACGTCGTTTTACCCGAAGCCATATAGCCCGTAAGAAATATTGTCATCTCAGAATTGTTTTATAGATTTTAATTTCCCATCCCCCACACACTCTTCCGTCTAACGTCCGTAGCGCGCTTTGCGAAGATTTTTTGACGTCATGACATTTCGCAGTCTCTTCGGAAGCGCCTCCCGATAGCGATACCACTCGGCATAGCGCGCCGCCTCACGGTCGCGCAGCCGCTCTCCCTCCTTCACGGCTGCAGTATCGCCCAGTTCCCGGCCGGCACGTAATATTACTTCCGAAAGCTCAAAGCCCTCATGATGTGTCGAGTCAGAATCATATATTATCTGATATTCCCACACTTCCGGCGGGAAGAGTCGCTGCGACTCCCGGGCCAGCCGGAGCGCTGCCTCCGCTTCGCCTGCTCTCAGCAATCTTGCAGCCATTCTCACCATTCCCATACGCTGACGAGAAATCATCGTCCCCGTAGTGGCATCGGCATAAAAGCCTTTACGGTCTGCGCCTCCGCTCTCCATGACAAATCCGGAAGCCTGCAGCATATCATTCAGCGTGTCAGGATGAAAAGCAAATTTGCGGGTCTGCATCTCCCTGACCGTATACGGATACATTCCGGCGTATGATGATTGGGGAAGCAGGTCATGCCAATATATCGGACGGGGGTGAGCCGATGAGGCGTTGGTCGCTACGATATCAAGCATCATGAGCGATGCGGCATCTATCGAACCCTTGCCGCCACTCACAGCTGAAGCAGCCACTAATATAGAGTCGCCCGCTGCAGAGGTAATCTTCATCACGGCCGGAAGTGACGGATATTTCGCTCCGGCTCCATACATCTCTTTCAATGCCCTTACTCCATCCTTGGCCTTCAGCGTGTCGACCGCCACAGGCTGACGGAAATAGACGTGAGAGAAGGCCCCGTAAGCGATATCCTCCGGACGGGCTTGCGTAGCAACCGGACGCGATTGCTCGCCGGGGCGCATCATCTGTATCTGATACCACGGGGTGGTGAGATATGCCATGTTTATCACTGTCACATCGCGTCTTACACCCATCACCTCCTGCATATACCAGAGAGGGAAGGTATGATTGTCGCCGTTTACAAAGATNANGGCANCCTGCNCAAGNGANCGCNACAGATTGCNGGCGTAAGCCTCCACAGCCTTCCGACCGTTACGATCATGGTCATCATAATTCTGATAGAGCATCCACAGGGGTGTCGCCACAGCGATGACAATTGTGCTCCACCCGGCAATTTTCCTCCAAAGTCGCCGGTGGATACGTCGGCTACCGCTCCACATTCCGGCCATACCGGCTCCTATCCATAGCGCGTAAGCCCAGAGCGAACCGAGATAGGAATAGTCGCGCTCACGCGGCTCGCGAGGACTCTGGTTGATATAAAGCACGATGGCCAGCCCTGTCATAAAGAAAAGTATGAATATCAGGAAGTTCACACGCGACTTTATCCGGCCATCCCTTCCTTTGCCGCCACTCAGACAGAAAATACCTGCTATCCCTAACAGCAGAGGTATCATGAAATATACGTTATGCCCGGCATTGCCATGCCCTATCTCCTCGGGCATCAACGATTGCGGGCCGAGCATAGCGTCATCTATCGGAGCAAAGCCCGTGAGGAAGTTGCCGTGCTCCACCTCACCGACTGCAAAACGGTCATTCTGACGCCCGCTGAAGTTCCACAACAGATATCTCAGATACATATACCCTATCTGATAGCATGTAAGATATTGCAACTGCTGCAGATACGTCGGCCTATACGCGCGCTCCTTTACTCGGGTGCCGTCCGGCTGTAACTTACCCACCGCGTTGCCCAGGCTGTCAAGCGCATAACTCACCTCCACGCTTTCCATAGTCTCCGGCGTCATACCCGCCCAATCACCATAGGCGGCCATATCGTCGGGATTGCTGCTCACAAGGCGTGGAAGCACCATATTAAGTTCCGGGGGATAGATATATTCTATCCGCTCGCCATATTTCACATAGCAGGGATAACCCTCTTCCGACGTTGTCCGCGCGATACGGTCCTTCAGTTTGCGAGTGGCATAACGATTATAAGACGGATTTCCCAATGAGTCGATAGCTTCTATTCGCAGAGGCCTGCTGTAAGGCGTCCTGCCGTAGAATAACGGCACTTTGCCATATTGGTCGCGGTCAAGATACGAGGCTAAGGAGTAGATATCGGAGGGTGCACCCTCATTCATCGGAGGGTTGGCAGCTCCCCTTATCAAAAGAATAAAAAACACCGAATAACCGGTAAGAAGAAGCACAGGCACCCATGAACGAGTCTGTAAGCGTGTGCCACGGAACGCTATAGGAAGCGAGAGAGAGATTACCGATAGAAGAGCCATGCAGATTATCACACCGCTATGATAAGGCATGTGCAGATGATTGACACACAGCCACTCACATTCTCCGCATAGCCACATCACGCCCGGCATCATCACTAATAGTATCGCGCCCACGAAGCCGAATGAGATGAGGAGCCAAAGAGCCGTGCGCCATGCTGTCCTGCGGGCATTACGCCGGAAATACCATATCAGCACAAGCACCGGNAGCACAAGCAGATNGANCTGATGCACACCCAATGAGAGGCCGGTAAGATACACCACAAGAAGAAGATATCGCCGAGCCTTTAGCCTATCACGCATAAGAGCCCAGACTATCATCAGACGCACACTCAGGGCCGTGAGAAAGAGAGACATGGCGTATACCTCCGCCTCCACAGCAGAATACCACGGGGAGTCGGCCCAACCGAAACAGAGGGCTCCGCATAGACTGAAGAGTGCGGTAAGGCGAAGATTGAGAAGGTTGCGGCGGCGCAACAGCGTGAGACGCAGTGTGTAGAAAAGCGTCGAGGCAAGTATCCCCACACCCCCGGCCATAAAGAGAGCAGAGGAGAGATTAACGGCAACGGCGGCATTCTCCGCAGTTACGCCGAGTATCGTAAACATTCTGGCAGTCAGCGTCCACAAAGGATTGCCCGGGGGATGACCCGGCTCAAGACGCCACGCCGTCACTACATATTCGGGGCAATCCCAATACGACGCGCCCGGCTCGAGAGTGAGACAATACACGAGCAGCGCCAACGCAAAGGCAAGCCATGATGCAAGCCGGCGCCACATCTTTGACTGTCGCGCCATTCCTTCATACGATTTTTCCACCAGTATTGCTTGCACTTTAGATCCCATTCCACAAAAGTAATGAAAAAAAAGGCATCGGATGATTCAATTTCTAAAGATTTTGTTAAATTTGCTATTGAAACAGAAATAAACATCGCCATGGACGAGAAAATTATCGAGATACTGGAGACAGAACTCAAACCGAGTGATATTGAAAATAAGAATGGTGGCACCTCTATAGGCTTGCCGGCCAATTATGCCGACACCGAAGAGACCCGCTTCCTGCTCACCCCGGAGGCATGCGGCATGCTCACCTCTTCCGGACTCACCCTCATCATGGAGGCCGGAGCCGGCGTGGATATCAGTTTCTCCGACATGGCATACGCTGAATACGGCGTCACTGTCGCCACGCGCGAGGAGTCGCTCAAATGTGACGTAGTGGTAAGTTTCGCGCCGCTCAACGCCGCAGACGTAGCCAAGNTGCGNNGNGNNGCCACCCTNCTCTGCATGATGGGCGACGAGCTTTTCAAANCCGACACCATCAAGGNGCTGCTCGACCAGGANATCACACTCGGCTGTCTCNACAATATGTATAGCCTCAATAATGAGCCCGTCTTCGCTGACATCATCAACGAGATAGANGGCAGGGCGGNTATCATGTATGCTCAGGATCANCTCTCGTTCCTCGGTGGAGGAAAAGGCGTATTGCTGGCCGGCGTTGCCGGTATCAATCCCTGCGAAGTGTTGNTCATCGGGCATGGCACCACTATCAATGCGGCTGCATCTGCGGCCATCGCTTCCGGAGCCATCGTCACCCTTATCAATAATGACGTCTCCGACCTCGCTTACTCACAGCGCATCTGCGGCCCATCGCTAATCACGCTCGCGGTTCATCCGCGCGTGCTATACAATAAAGCCAAGTCGGCCGACGTGCTCATCATCGGTGAGACCACACGACCCTTCACCTTCCCCAATAAGCTGACCCGCGCCATGAAGGATACTGCCTTCCTGCTCAATTTCAAAGACTCTCATCCCTCCGTCTCCGTGCCGCGCACCGTCGCCATGGCTCTCAGCAATGTCCTGGTCAACTTCATGCAGGAGATGATAATCAAAAACGGATTTGAAGGTATGCTGATGTCTACCGACGGCGTACAGAGCGGCATCGTCACCTATCGTGGCCGACTCTGCGACAAGCTCATAGGAAGCTATCTCGGACTCCCCTCCATCGACATCAAAATGATGCTCGCAGTCAAAAATTAAGTAGCCCTGCATGAGGCTGATACACATCATTGGCGCGGGAAGCATAGGAGGAAGGGAAAGATACGCTCTTGACATCTGCCGGCACTTCGCCCGGAGCGGCAATGAGGTTATCGCACTCACACGCGATGCCAAGGCTATAGACGACCAGTTCGGAAGAGACGGTATCAAGCTGCGACACGCCCCGTTGCGAGAATATCCCGACATCTTCTCTGCGCTGACGCTGCGCAAAATCCTTGACGAGGCTCCCGATAAGGAGACGGTAATACACGTGCACCGCTATATCGACGCTCTCTCCGCCATCATCGCGCGTCGTCTCGCCAAGCGACCGGACGTAAAAATCGTAGCCACAAGACACAAGGCTATGCCCGGTAAGAACAACTGGCTCAGACGTCTGATTTACCGCAACGTCGATGCTCACATCTTCGTGTCGCGACTCACCAAAGATACTTTCCTATCCTCCTGGCCCGACGGCAGATACCCCTTTGACAGCCGACGGCTGTTCGTAGCGCTCAACAGTCGGCCCGACCTTCCCGAGCGACTCCCCGCGCCCTCGCGCGGAGCCATCACCGCCATGTATCACGGCATCATACGCCCGGGCAAGGGCATCGAAACCATCATCCGGGCATTGGGCATCATCAAGCGCCGTAAGCAAGTGCGCCTCCGACTGCGCATCGCCGGCACCGGAGATACCGACTATCTGGACACACTCCGCCACCTCGCATTCCGTGAAGACGTCCTCGACATGATCGACTGGAGCCGAAATATCGACGACCCTTCCACCCTCATAGCCAACTGCCACTTCGGAGTCTTACCCTCCGAAATACCGGAAGCCGCCGGAATGGCCAATATCGAATACATGATGTTCGGACGCCCGCAGATCACCACCTTCAACGGCGCGCAGAGAGAATACCTCACCCCCGGAAAGGAGGCCCTCCCCGTAGAGCCCGGCGACGCCGACACACTCGCCGACCAAATGACCCAACTCGTCAGCGACCCCGACCTCCGGACACGCATGGGAGAGGCCTCAGCAGATAAGTATGACTCCATACTGGCATGGCCAAGATACATCAAGGTAATCTCGGCCATATATGGTCTGAAGCTCCGCTGATAAGACGCGACCGGGATTAGACGGCGGCGTTTAGGGTTGGGGTGAGGGGTTCGTCGGCGCAGAGCACGGCTAAGAGATTGCCTACCATGGCGGCTTTCTGTCCTTCTGTCAGCTGCACTACGTCTCGCTGTTCAAGTGTCTTGAGCGCCATTTCTACCATTGAGACTGCACCCTCCACTATCTTTTCACGTGCTGTAATGATGGCCGTAGCNTGCTGACGGCGAAGCATTACGGCTGCANTCTCCGGCGCATACGCCAGATAGTTNATANGCNCTTCAATCACCTCTATGCCTGCCATCGCCAGACGCTCGTTGATCTTCTTCTCCAGAAGGTCGCTGATATCCTGACGGAGTCGCGCAAGGTCATCTCCTCGGGATGACGGCTGTCTGTCTGATCGTAGGCAAAATGACCGGTCACCTCCCTTAGAGCCGCATCACTCTGGATACGCACAAACGTGGAGAGTGCGTGATTATCAATTGATGACTGCGCTCCGAGACTCTGAGAGTCAAGATCGAATACTACCTTATACGTATCCTTGATGCGCCACACCAACACCATGCCGATCAGCACCGGGTTGCCTATCTTATCATTCACCTTAATAGGATCTATGTCCATATTGCGGATACGCAGGGAGAGCTTCTTGCGGTCAAGAAACGGGTTTACCCAGTAATATCCCACCTTCTTGCACGTGCCCTTGTATTTTCCGAAGAAAATCATCACGCGGGCCACATTGGGCTCCTGCACGAAATAGCCCACGCATCCCAAGATGAATATAACGGCAAGGATGACCGTGCCACCTATTGAAAGCCATAGATTATCCTCACCGCCGCATATCAGACAAGCCGCTATCAGACATGGCACAAGGATAAATGTGAAGAATATCATGAAGAAACCGTTCAGGCACATCCCCTTGTATTCATACTCATGATTTAAATTTTCATTTCCTTCCATATCACATCATTTTCAGTAAATTTATATTCAAATATTTATACTAACCTTCTTTGTAGTAACACCTTCCTCGCTTGAGGTCGCAAATTGCGACCTCAAAATCCAACCGAATACATACCGTGGTTTAGTGGGCTTCGAGCCAGTTGGGGGCGACGCCGGCGGAGGCGGTCAGGTGTACGCGTCCGCTGTAGGCTGCGGACATCAGGCGCTCCACCATCTCCTGGAGCACAGGCAGCTCTGCGGGCACTACATCGAAATTCAATTCGTCGTGCACCTGCATGATCATCTTCGATTTAAGCCCTTTCTCCTGCATCTCGCGATAGATGTCCACCATCGCTTTCTTGATAATGTCAGCGGCCGAACCCTGCACGGGAGCATTGATGGCGTTGCGCTCGGCATATCCTCTCACTACGGGATTCTTGCTGTTGATATCCGGCAGATAGCGCCGACGCCCCATCTTGGTGATGGCATAGCCCGTCTCGCGCGCCTGCTCCACTGAGTCAGACATGTATTTATGTATCGTCGGAAACGTCGCAAAATAATTATCTATCAATTCTTTGGCTTCACTGCGCGGAATGCCGAGACGGGATGCCAGGCCGAATGCAGATATGCCGTAGAGAATACCGAAATTGGCAGTCTTGGCAGCGCGCCGCTCATCTGCCGTCACATCCTCAAGATTATCCTTATGATATATCTTCGCAGCGGTGATGGCNTGGATGNCTTCACCGTGTCGGAAGGCATTGAGCATCGTCTCGTCGCCNGCAAAGTCCGAGACAAGACGGAGNNCTATCTGCGAATAGTCGGCGGAAAGAAAGAGATTACCCGGAGATGCGATAAATGCGCGGCGTATCTCGCGCCCTACACTCTCGCGCACCGGTATGTTCTGAAGATTGGGCGCTGATGAGGAGATGCGCCCCGTGGCCGTTACCGTCTGATTATACACCGTATGCACACGCCCGGTAAGCGGATTGACCGACTCCGGAAGTGCCGTAAGGTAGGTAGTAAGAAGCTTCTTCAACTGTCGGTATTCCAATATCTTACCGACAATCGGATTCTTATGGGCCACCTTCTCTAAGATATCCTCCGAGGTGGAATATTGGCCGGTCTTGGTCTTTTTGGCCTTAACATCAAGTTGCAATTTGTCAAAGAGTATCTCACCCACCTTCGACGGCGACGATACGTTAAATTCCTCCCCGGCAAGTTCGAAAATCTCGCCTTCGAGCGCAGCAAGTCGTTCGCGGATTACGTCGGCCGCTTCATTGAGTGCCGTCACGTCAAGACACACGCCGGTAATCTCCATCTCAGCGAGCACACGGCTCAGTGGCAACTCTATACCTTCAAGCAGCGACCATTCGCCCTGCTTCTTCACCTCTTCGCTCAATGGCTCGGCCAAAAGCACGGTAGCCACGGCCGCGCGACACGCCCAGGGCATCAATTCCTCGGCCGGAGTCTCCGCAGCAGCGGCGTTTTTGCCTCGCGATGCGCGCACACCGCGTACACTAAGCGCAGGCTCCGGTCCGAGCGACATGCCGAGATAGCCCGATGCCAGGTCGGAGATGCCATGACGCATGTCGGGCTGCAGAAGATAATGAGCCAACGAGACATCAAAGTAATTGACTACGGCTTCGGCATGGTCAGTACGGTAACGAGAGGCTATCACATAGTCGCGCTTCGACGCGCATGACACCTTGCGGATATCCCGACGCGCCAACAGGTCGAGCAGAGCACCGCGTCCCTCATCAAATGCCGTAGGGATATACCATGCCCTGCCATCTCCCAAAGCCACAGCAGTGCCCGCCCAGCGTGCCGTCATGTCATTCTCACCCTCGCTGAGCATCATTATGCCACACTCCTGAGCATCTCCCATCGCGGTCTGCATCTCGACCAAGGCCTCCGGCGTGGATACCATCCGGAAATTCTCCGTCACCTCTACAGCAGCCGGTTTGGCGACACCGGTCTCTCCATTATCCTCATCGGCAAAATCAAAGAGAGAGGGGGTGACGGTAGCAGTCGGGCGCGTAGTCTTGCCGTTTTTTTCTCCCGCAAGACCTTCGAGCCTACGACCCACACGGTCTATCAGCGACTTGAATTCAAGCGAACGGAATATCTCGAAGAGCTTCTCTTTATCCGGCTCTACAAATTTCAGATCCTCCGGCTCTGCATCTATCGGCACGTCTGTGCGGATGGTGGCCAGATATTTTGAGAAGCGTATCTGCTCGGCGTTATCCTCCACCTTCTTGCGGAGCGCCCCCTTCAGAGTGTCTGTATTCTCCAGCAGATGCTCTACGTCTCCATATTCCTGTATCAGCTTGACAGCGGTCTTTTCACCCACTCCCGGACAGCCNGGAATATNGTCGATCTTATCTNCCATCAGNGCCAAGAGGTCTATCACCTGCGACGTGCGCTCTATGCCGTATCGCGCACACACCGCCTCCTCTCCGCGCAGTTCGAAGTCCTGACCGCGATAAGCCGGCTTGTATTGGCGTATTTC
>WFLX010316207.1_pt1 | contig 12270 bp, 9 predicted proteins | sample 4967041 | NCBI WGS metagenome assembly WFLX01 (sample SAMN12857096, study PRJNA449069) | gut metagenome | isolation source: stool from male and female vole | host: Microtus ochrogaster | place: USA:Florida | collected 2017 | reverse complement strand
TTCCTATAACGTCGTCAATAATCGCACTGCTTAGAATAAGCGTTCCGATATTTTCCTTTAAATGACCGAGTTCTTTAAGCGTCTGAACGGTAATTCCGACGGAAGTCGCTGTCATTATAGTACCTATAAAGACCGCTCTGAAAAAGCTTTCACTGCCTATTGAACCGAATCCATAAAAACTGCCATAAAGAACCGTTCCCCCCGCAAGCGGAACAAATACGCCCACGCAGGCTATCAGCAAGGCTTTAGGTCCTGTTTTCAGCAAGTCTTTCATATTTGTTTCAAGACCTGCTTCAAACATCAGCATTACAACACCGATTTCCGCAAGAAGTGAGAGATAGTCCGCACCTGCATAATCTGCACCGCCTAAAATTTTAAAACAACTCGGACCTATCAGCAGACCGGCTATAATTTCGCCGACTACCTGCGGAGCTTTGAGTTTCTGTGCAATAAGTCCGCATAGTTTTGCCGATACAATTATTATCGCCAAATCCCTGAAAAATGATATTCTGTCCATAAAAAACCACTTTCTTTCTATAAAATTTTTATACCGCAAACTATTGTATCACTTTTATTTCCGTATTTCAATACCTATTTCAAAATTTCTATCACAAATTTATTGCATACAATTAAAATTTATGATATAATTATATCAGCTATGGAGGAAAAATTTTTTTAAAGGAGTGAAAATATTTGCTTTTAACAATCACATACGAAGGAAAAAACACGCAGGATTTAGGCTATTTACTGCATAAAAATCCTTACCGTTCACAGCAGTTTGAACTTAATTCCGGAATGGCTTACGTCTTTTATCCGGAAGTGTCAGACGAACGCACTACAGTCGCTTTACTGCTAGACATCAATCCGATTGACCTCGCAAGAGGTAAACTCGGTTCTAAGGACGGCGGTCTTTTTGATTACGTCAACGACCGTCCCTATACTGCTTCTTCGTTTATGAGTACGGCAATTTCACGTATTTTCGGCACTGCCATGAATAGTCGGTGTGACAAAAAACAGGAACTCGCAGACAGTCCCATTAAACTCACCGCCTGTATTCACATGATTCAGGGAAAAGACGAATTTGCACGCAAAATTTTTGAACCGCTCGGCTATACCGTGAAAACTTCAAAAACAATGCTTGACGAAAAATTTGAGGAATGGGGAGAAAGTCCATACATAAACCTTGAAATAAGCGGTACGCTGAAACTTTCGGAAATGCTTAATCATATTTATGTGCTTATTCCTGTTTTTGACAAACAGAAACATTACTACATCAGTGAGGACGAAATTGACAAGCTTCTTTCTCACGGCGGTGAATGGCTCGCCGGACACCCTGCACGAGATGAAATAGTTTTCCGCTATTTCCTTATGAAAAAGAGTTACGCACACAAAGCAATTGACCGACTGCTTGAAAGTGAACCGGAAGAAGAAACGGAAGAAGAAAATTTACCGGAAGAAGTAAAGGAACGCAGGATTTCGCTTAACAGTCAGCGTATGGAAACCGTAAAGAATGCCGTTCTTGAAAGCGGTGCGACAAGTGTTATAGACTTGGGGTGCGGAGAATGTCGTCTCACTAAACTCCTGCTTAACGAAAAGCAGCTACAGAAAGTCACCGCCGCAGACGTTTCCGTTAACGAACTCGAAAAAGCTAAAACAAGACTTCATTACGACACCATGCAGTCGTACAGAAAAAACAAACTCACTCTTATGCAGGCATCGCTGACATACAGGGACAAACGCTTTTCCGGATATGACTGTGCCTGCGTAATTGAGGTAATAGAACATATTGAACCCCTGAGAATACCTGCTTTTGAACGTTCGTTATTTGAATTTGCACAGCCTAAAACGGTCGTTCTCACTACGCCAAACAGAGAATACAACGAAAATTACAGTTTTCTTAAAACTGACACACTCCGTCATAATGACCACCGTTTTGAGTGGACAAGAGAGGAGTTCAGAAAATGGACTGAACATATATGCGAAAAATTCGGGTATACGGTTAAAATAAGCGGTATCGGTGAAATGGACGAAAATTACGGTACACCGACACAGATGGGAGTGTTCACAAAATGCGTATAGAAATTCCAGAGTTTGCTCTCGTTGCAATGGTCGGGGCAACTTCAAGCGGAAAGACAACCTTTGCAAATACAAAATTCAAGCCTACGGAAGTAATGTCATCTGACTTTTTCCGTGCCATGATTTCAGACGACGAAAATAATCAGAACGTTTCCCGTGAAGCTTTTGACCTGCTTTTCTATGCAGTGAAAAAGCGTCTTGACCTTATGAAACTTACTGTAATTGACGCTACTAATTTACAGCAGAGTGCAAGAAAACAGATAATTGACCTCGCCCGTGAAAACAATGTCCACAGTGTTGCGATAGTTCTCAATCTGCCGGAAAAAGTACTTATGGAAAGAAATAATGCCCGTGAAAACCGTGGTTTTCCTGAAAGAGTTATCCGTAATCACTGCAACGACCTGCGGAGAAGTATACGTAATCTTAAACGTGAGGGATTCAGATATGTGTATGTTCTGAACTCTATTGAAGATATCGAAAACGCTGAAATAGTCCGTACAAAGCTCTGGAACAACAAACAGGACGAACACGGTCCTTTTGACATTATTGGTGATATTCACGGCTGTTCAGGTGAACTTAATGAACTTCTTGACAAACTCGGATATATCAGAAACGAAAACGGCGTACCCATCCACCCCGACGGCAGAAAAGCTGTTTTTCTCGGAGATTTCTGCGACAGAGGTTCGGATAATACCGGAGTTCTGAAACTTGTCATGAATATGGTGAAATCGGGAAATGCACTTGCGATTACGGGAAACCATGACGTAAAACTTGTAAAATATCTCAAAGGGAAAAAAGTCGGTCTTACTTACGGTCTTGACAGAACGACAGAGGAACTTTCACAGCAAAGTGAAGATTTCAGAAAAGAAGTTCATGACTTTATGGACGGTCTTATCAGTCACTATGTTCTTGACGACGGAAAACTTGTTGTATCCCATGCCGGAATAAAACAGGAATATATCGGACGTGGTTCTTCCCGTGTAAGAGAGTTCTGTATTTATGGCGAAACCACCGGAGAAACTGACGAATTTGGTTTACCTGTGCGTCTTGACTGGGCTTCCGACTACAGAGGACGGGCAACTATTGTATACGGTCATACTCCGTCAAAGGAAGTACAGGCTGTAAACGGTACTTTCTGTATTGATACGGGCTGTGTTTTCGGTGGAAAACTCACCGCCATGCGTTATCCGGAAAGAGAATTTATAAGCGTTGACGCACATGAACAGTACTACGAACCCGTCAAGCCTCTTGATACGGACGAAAATTCCGACATGGGCGATATGCTTACAGTCGGGGATTTTCAGGGAAAAATGCATCTCACAACCGAACTTATTCCGTCAGTAAGCATTGACGAAAATAACGCCGCTGCCGCACTGGAAATAATGTCACGCTTTTCGGCTGACCCTCACTGGCTTATTTATCTGCCGCCTACTATGTCACCTTGCGAAACAAGTAAAATTGACAACTGGCTTGAACATCCCCTCGAAGCTTTTGAATATTACAGAAAAAACGGTATAAAAAATGTAGTGTGTGAAAAGAAACACATGGGTTCAAGAGCTGTAATAATTTTATGTCACAATATGGAAACTGCTCAGAAACGTTTCGGTATAAATGACGGTACTGCCGGAATTATATACACAAGAACAGGCAGACGTTTTTTTGACAACGCAGAAACTGAAAGAGAACTGCTTGAAAGACTGGACAAAGTTTTGACAAATAATAATTTCTGGGACGATTTCCACACAGAATGGGTCTGCTTGGATACCGAACTTATGCCATGGTCGGAAAAGGCACAGGGACTTATTAAAACTCAGTACGCACCCGTCGGAAATGCAGGTCACAGCGTACTCGGTTCGGCGGTCGGACTTCTTGAAAAAGCCTGTCAGAGAACCAATAACGCCTATGAAGTAGGTGAAAAAACTTCCGGACAAAATACAGACCTTAATGAAGTTCTTGAAAAGTTCCGTTTCAAAAAGAACGCTATCCACAAGTATATTGACTCCTACAGGGAATACTGCTGGACTGTAAAATCAACTGACGATTTCAGAATTGCACCGTTCCATATACTTGCGTGCGAGGGAAAAACTTTTGACAACCAACAGCATATATGGCACATGGAAACAATTAAAAAATATATTAGCGGAAATGACCCTGTTTTTATGATTACTCCTTATATATGCGTTGACACAGAGGACGAAACAAGTATTGAAAACGGTGTAAAATGGTGGGAAGAACTCACTTCTTCAGGCGGTGAGGGAATGGTTGTAAAACCTGAATACTACACAGCAAAACAGGGTACAAAACTTCTTCAGCCTGCCGTAAAATGCAGAGGACGTGAATATCTCAGAATCATTTACGGTCCGGAATACCTTGAACCGTCCAATCTGAAAAGACTGAAAAAACGTTCCCTTTCAAGAAAGAGAAACCTTGCATTGAAAGAATTTTCACTGGGTATGGAATCACTGAAAAGATTTGTGCGGAATGAACCGCTTTACAGGGTACATGAATGTGTTTTCGGCGTACTTGCGTTTGAAAGCGAACCCGTTGACCCGAGACTGTAAGAAGGTGTGACACATGAATTTCAGAGATGTTAACAGACAGATTTACTTGAAAAATAATCATTCGGAAAAAAATTTTTCATACAACAGCAGATATTCTTTCCGTGATATGAACAGTACAAAAAATGCGAAAGAAAAAATTCAGACCGAAAACACAGTAGTTCCGGAACAAAAAACGGTAAATATTACGGATAATATTAATATCAGTCAACAGAATCAGAGTATGTACTCTCAGCAGATGAATTTCCCACAGAATCAAAGTATGTATTCTCAGCAGATGAACTTTCCACAGAATCAGAGTATGTATTCTCAGCAGATGAATTTTCCGCAGAATCAGAGTATATACTCTCAGCAGATGAATTTTCCGCAAAATCNAAGNATATACNCCCNACAGATGAATTTTCCGCAAAGNCAAAACATTTATCAACGTCAGAACAATATACCGGTTGCTCCGGAAAAACCACAGGATAAGTTTTTGTATTATACAAACAACAATAACAGTAATAATACTATTTCTGTTCCGCCACCGCTTCCCAAACCAGACCCACCACAGCCTCCGAAACCCGAAACACCTACTCCGACACCTCCGCCGAAAATGGTCAAAGCTAAACAACCCGTTGTGAAAAAAATCGACGATTTCAGCATGGATTTCGGAGCGTTCGGGGGAACGTTCGACGGCAACCCCGACCAGTCAACACCTATCGCAGATATTCCGGTGATGAACAGCATTGATGACTATAAATTATAACTCTCTTGACTGTGATTTTCTGTGTTCACGGTTTCCGGAACTGAAAGATTCTATAGTTGCGGAAAATGAATGGCTCGGAGAAAATCTTCCGCACTGTCTTTTCGGAAACATTCTCAATCCGCTCGTTGCCGGACTTCTTAAACAAGACGACTATAAGACAAATTCCCTGCTTGAAAGAGTTTTCCATATGTATGAGGAATTTGCGGAGTACGGGGACACGGAAACGAAAAATCTTTTGCAGGTAACTCTGCTCGAATATCTGTGGGACGAATATATCACATACTCACGTTCTTTGGAGCTTATGGGAGAACGCACCAAAACTATAAACAATAATATTATCGGTTACTTATACATTCCGAAAGGGGTGAATTATGGACATAATAAAAGAAAAAATAAAAGGACTTGAAAAATTTGCCGAAGCTGATGACCTTGAATACTGGGAATATCAAGTCTGCGATTTGCTTGAAACAGCAGACAGCAAAGAAAAATATATACCATACATTCTTGAACTCATGGAAAATAATCCGCTTGCTGAATGGGGCTGTCCGGGAGGGCTTGTGCATTTTATGGAATCATGCAACAGTGATATATATGAAAAACTTCTGAAAGAATCCGTAAAAAGATGTCCTACTTTAAATACGCTTCTTATGCTTAACAGGCTATGCAACGGAAAGACAACCGAAGAAATTCCGGAATATATCAATATACTATGTAATATTTGTGAAAATACTTCTATACATGAAATTATAAGAGATACTGCTGAAGATTTCATGAACTATCAGTTTGAAAAAATCAGTGAATAACATGACAATTTCCGACAAAATACGTCCTTGATTTTATATCAGTACCATGCTATAATTTAACTATCGGGTAACCGAAATAATTTAAATTTCCTACACAGCACAAAAAGCCGTCCCCTGTTCCATTTCAGTGGGGACGGCTTGCTGTTTTTATTTACGCAACAACAAACTGACTGTTATATAATTCTGCATAGAAATTTCCTTTTGCAATAAGTTCGTCATGATTACCCTGTTCAATAATATCGCCGTCTTTCATTACAAGAATGATATCAGCGTTTTTGATAGTTGAAAGACGATGTGCAATTACAAATGACGTTCTGCCAACTGTAAGTTTATCCATAGCTTTCTGAATGACAAGCTCTGTTCTCGTGTCGATAGAAGAAGTAGCCTCGTCAAGAATAAGCATCGGTGCGTCCTTTATCATGGCTCTTGCAATTGTAAGCTGTTGTTTCTGACCGTCTGACAGATTAAGTGCTTCATTGAGTTTGGTGTCGTAACCCTGCGGAAGTGTTTCGATAAAGTGCTTAAGACCTACAGCCTCACACGCCTCGTCAAGCTGACTGTCCGTAACGACCTCTTTATTGTAGACGAGATTTTCACGGATAGTACCGTCAAAAAGCCATGTGTCCTGCAATATCATATCAAACATATCATGCACATATTCACGCTTTACGGACTTTGTGGACACTCCGTCAATAAGAATGTCACCACTGTTTACTTCATAGAAACGCATAAGCAGATTTACCATAGTCGTCTTGCCTGCTCCGGTAGGTCCTACAATAGCGACCTTCTGTCCTGCTTTCAGACTTGCGGAGAAATCATGTATAATAGTCTTTTCAGGAGAATAGCCGAATCTTACATTTTTAAATTCAACATCACCCCTGACGTTGCTGATTTTTTCAGTCTTTGCGGATTCGTCGGACTGTTCCTCTGCTTCGAGCATCTCAAACACTCGTTTTGACGCTGCGGAAGCTTGCTGAATGGAAGTGAGCGACTGTGCAAATGTTCCGAGAGGCTGTGAAAAAAGTCTTGCATAGATTACAAATGCCATAATAGTACCCAGTGTAACGGCTGAATTGTCATTGACAATAAATATAACTCCTACAATAAAAATCATCGCATATGCAAGGTTTCCGACAAAGTTCATAACAGGGTGCATCATGCCCGAAAGCCACTGTGATTTCCAGTTTGAATCATAAAGACGTTCATTGATTTCGTCAAATTTTGCCTTTTCCTGAGACTTTGCACCGAAAGCGTGGACAATGTTATGATTAGTGTAAATTTCCTCAATCTGTCCGTTCATAATGCCTAAATCCGTCTGCTTACGGTTAAAATACTTCTGGGACGTTTTCAGAATAAGTGACATAAAAACAAATCCCAACAGTGACGATACTATTGTAACAATTGCAAGAATCCAGTTTGTATGGAACATCTTGTATATTACTCCGACAAAGAGAGCAAGTGAACTGATTAAGTTTGCAGAACTTTGTGAAAGTGTCTGACTGATAGTGTCAACGTCGTTTGTAACTCTTGAAAGAATATCGCCCTTTGTAGTGGTATCAAAGTAACTGAGTGGCAGACGGTTTATTTTTTCGTCGATATCAGTACGGAGACGCTTTGATGTTTTTTGAGTTACCGTAGCCGTAATAAACTGCTGTCCGTAATTGAGAACTGCACCGGTCGCATAAATAGCNACAAGTGTAAAGCATATTTTTTCAACTGCATCTATATNAATNCCTGTAATGATTCCTGCTGTGATTTCGTTCATGAGGTCACTGATTTTTTCAGGTCCTATAATAGTAGCCACTGAACCTCCCACGGCAAAAATCAGTGCAATAACAATTGCAGGAAGATAACATTTACAGTATACAAGTATTTTCTTTATTGCTCCCATGTCAGCCTTTTCTGGCGGACTGGACTGCATCATTGGTCTCATAGGCGGCATATCATGCACTCTCCTTTCCTGCTAATTCTTCTTCGGATAACTGCGAAAGTGCAATTTCCTTATAGATAGGACAATTTTCAAGAAGTTCGTCATGTTTTCCGATACCTGCAATCTCACCATCATGAAGAACAAGTATTTTATCAGCATTCCTGATAGTGCCTATTCGCTGGGCAACTATAATTACAGTCGTATCGGAAAGCTGTTCACGGAGTGACTTTCTGACAAGCATATCTGTTTTGTAGTCAAGTGCCGAGAAAGTGTCATCAAAAATCATTATGGGTGAACTTTTGAACACGGCTCTTGCAATCGAAAGACGCTGTTTTTNTCCNCCTGAGTANNTTGTACCGCCCTGTNCGACTTTGGNATGTATANCGCTTTCAANGTCNTTCACAAAGTCCGATTTCGATATATCAAGAGAGCGTTTTATTCTCTCGTCATTGTCCTCAACTTCTTCCTTACAGCCGTAAGTTATATTGGACTTTATATCACCTGAAAAAAGAATTGCTTTCTGTGGTGCTACGGAAACAACCTTTTCAAGCTGTTCTTCAGGATAGTCCTTTATATTTTTTCCGTCAATGAGAATTTCACCGTCTGTAACATCATAATATCTCGGTATGAGGTTCACAAGCGTTGATTTACCCGTACCGGTTGCACCGATAATTGCAAAGGTTTCTCCGGCTTCAATCTCAAAACTGATATTCTTAAGACACGGTTTTCCGGAATCGGAATATGCAAAGGAGACATTTTTAAATTCAATTTTTCCCTGTCCGGAAGNGCTTACTTTTTCATTTTTATAGCTGAGTGACGGCTCTGTTTCAAGAACTTCATTTATACGCTTTGCGNAAACCATAGTCCTCGGCATGATAATGAATATCATTACAAGCATCATGAATNCTCCCACAACCTGAANTGCATACTGTGTAANTGNANCCATATTTCCTATNACTTCGGCACGTTCCATTATTTCGGCTTTATTGATAAGATATGCACCTACCCAGTAAATTGCAAGAGTAAGTCCGCTCATAGCCATAGTCATGAGTGGCATCATAATACCCATAATACGACTTGTAAACAGATGATTCTTTGTTATTGCCGTATTTACTTCATCAAATTTCTTTTCCTGATACTTTTCAGCGTTGAACGCACGCACAACCCTTACACCGCTTATGTTCTCACGGGTTACGTCATTAAGATTGTCGGTGAGTTTCTGAATTGACTTGAATTTGGGATAGGCAAGCAGTACAAGCATGGAAATCGTAACAACAATAATTCCCACACATATAAGTATAGCTGTTGTCCACTCTACACTTGATGCTGATATTTTTGCAATAGCCCATATTGCCGTTACGGGTGCTTTAATCATCATCTGCATACCCATTGCAATAAGCATCTGTAACTGTACTACGTCATTTGTAGTTCTTGTTATAAGGCTCGGCGTGGAAAACTTNTTTATCTCTGCNTTTGAAAATTTAAGTATGTGACCGAAAAGTCTATCACGNAGAGTNTTTGCAAAATTCGCNGCAACCTGTGANGCAAAAAATCCGCAAAACATAGCCGCCGCCATGCTTCCGACCGCACAAAGAAGCATCATTCCACCGTTTTTCATGACCGTTCCCATATCTATATCACCCGCAGAAACCGATTCAGTAAGTTTCTGCGTATAGTCGGGCATAGTCAGGTCAAGCCATACCTGAGTAAAAACAAGCACCACACATATAAGTATAAAACCTACATCACGGGATTTCAGATTCCTGAAAATCTTAAACATAAATATCCACCTTTCCGATTGCTAACTTAGTTAGACAATCTGTTAAAATCAATCTTTTATAAGCTTTTTCATTTCCTCGTCCACAACACTTTTTATCTCATGTGAAACGCTTACAAATTCCTCCATGCGTTCTTTGCCAACTCTGTCAATAATCTTACCGAAAATACCAATCATTTCCTCCCTGCGTCTCAAACATTCTTCCCTCCCCTGCTCAGAAAGCGAAATCATCAGCCGTCTTGCATCTTTTTCACTGTTCTCACGGATTATAAAATTCCTCTCCGACATCTTGCGGAGCAGAACAGAAACCCTTGCTGTACTTACGTGCATATGTTCACTTATTTCTCCGGCTGAAACTGGTCTGTCAATTTCTTCAAGATATTTCATAAGACAGCTTATACCGGCATTGTCATCATTGAATTTTCTGAAAACATCATCAGACGGTTTTTCATGAAGTTTTTCCATAACACTTATTACATACTCACGGGTCGCCATAAAATATCCCTCCTTTTTATTTAACTGGGTTAGATAGTATAGCTTTTACGTGTAAAATACAAGTTAATACTATGACAGCTTTGTGAAAAAAATAACATTTTCCCTGTCAATTCAGTATCTTCGATATCTTTTACAAAAAACACTTGACTTTTTACATTAAAAATGGTAAAATATTATAAGCACTATAATAAATCAATCTTAAAAATTTTCAATCTGGAGGACATTTTATGAATAAAACTGTCGGTTTATTATCTGCATTGATTTTAATCGCCTCATGTCTCGGCGGTTGCGGTATGAAAGAAACAGATTCCGTTAATATTACAAATGCTGACGACCTTAAAGGTAAATCAATTGGTACACAGACCGGTACTACCGGATATATCCTCGCCAATGATATAACAGACGCAAAAGTTGAAAAGTACAAGGACGGAAGTGCCGCTGTTCAGGCTCTTGCACAGAAAAAAGTTGACGCTGTTATTATTGACGAACTCACCGCTCAGGAACTCGTCAGCAACAGTGAAAATCTTAAAATACTACCCGACCCTTTCAATGAAGAAGAATACGCTATAGCCTATAAAAAAGGTAATACAGAACTTGGTGAAAAACTTGATGACGCTATCACCAAATTAAAAAAAGACGGAACTTTTGCAAAAATTTCAAACCACTGGATTGGAAATAATCCTGACCATCAGTCATATACTCCCAAATCAGACGTACACCGGAGCGGTACTCTTGTTATGGCGACAAACGCCGAGTTTCCACCTTATGAAAGTGTTGAACAGGGCGAAATCGTTGGTTTTGACGTTGATATGGCAATGGCTATATGTGATGAACTCGGCATGGAGCTTAAAATAAAAAACATGGATTTCAGTGCGGTAATAACAGCCGTTACTTTTGATGAGGCTGATATAGGAGTAGCAGGAATTTCAGTCACTCCCGAACGCTCTGAAAATGTTGATTTCACACAGAGTTATGCAGTTTCAAGTCAGGTAATTATTGTAAGAAGTGAATAAAATCAGAAACCTGTACTGTTATCAGTGCAGGTTTTTATAATTTGTCAGGATATAATAATAAAATAATGTCGTATAATAATATTTTGTGACTATTAAATAATAATTCTGTACTCTATTGACAAGTATTTCATAATATTATAATATGTTAGTATAGAATAATTTAGGAAAGCAGTGATATATTTGACCCTTAAAGAGCTGAAAATAGGAAAATATGCCGTTATAACGTCCGTAGGCGGTGAGGGTGCGTTAAGACAGCATTTTCTTGATATGGGAGTTATTCCGGGAACAGAAGTAACAGTTGTCAAATATGCCCCTATGGGCGACCCTATGGAACTTCGTATTCACGGCTATGAACTTACTCTCAGGCTTGCCGATGCAGACCGGATTGAAGTACAGCCGATTGAAGAAAAGAAAGATATTCCCGAAAATAACGTAAAATCCCGTAAATCCGAACACCCCGGATTCGGCGAGGGCGGAAAATTTCACCCGAAAGGAAGCGGTAATCCCCTGCCCGACGGTACAGAACTTAAATTCGCCCTTGTCGGAAATCAGAACTGCGGAAAAACTACTCTTTTCAATCGTCTGACCGGTTCAAATCAGCACGTCGGAAATTTTCCGGGCGTTACGGTTGACCGCAAGGACGGTTCTATTAAAAATCACAGCAACACTAAAGTTACCGACTTACCGGGAATTTATTCAATGTCGCCGTACAGCAGGGAAGAAATTGTTTCACGTAATTTTGTACTTAACGAAAAACCTCATGCTATCATAAATATCGTTGACGCTACGAACATTGAAAGAAATCTGTACCTTACCATGCAGTTGCTTGAAATGAATATCCCTATGGTAGTCGCTCTGAACATGATGGAC
>WFLX010020893.1_pt1 | contig 12270 bp, 12 predicted proteins | sample 4967041 | NCBI WGS metagenome assembly WFLX01 (sample SAMN12857096, study PRJNA449069) | gut metagenome | isolation source: stool from male and female vole | host: Microtus ochrogaster | place: USA:Florida | collected 2017 | reverse complement strand
CCATTTTCCATCGAAAAGATCGGGATCTTGACGGTCTGAATACCAATTTGGACCTAATTTAATTCCGTCAGATGTTTTTGGACCTGGCCATATCTCTGATACAACCAGCGTGCCAGCCTGACCATCAATTTCTTTGATTTCGGAAGAAACCTTATAATCCAACACTGCAGGTTGCTTTGGAGAATACCTAACCGCATATTTGCCATCNCCAATATACACTCCATCCCAATCCTGCTTGTCGATTGTGAAAGTAAAATATTTTTTACCTATGGCATTGTCATCCTGAATCGGACCATCAAATCGAAACTCTACTACTGAATAAGGGGTTACAGTATCTGAATCGCAAGTGTTTCGATTATACACAGTATATGGGCTTTCAGAAATCCGCTCAAAGCTTCCTCCCCAACTTTCTCCTTCCGGATCGGAAGGGTCACCATTCATCATATAGAGCAGAGACGGCGTATCGCCCATCTTCACTAAACCATCATAATAATGAATAAAATCTGCTCCCATATGCCCTGCGCCTTTCACATAACGGTCATAATAGCCAGCGTTATACTCATCATCTATGTTTTTACTCCCAATCAGTCCGCGATATGATGCATTATTCTCAATCATCCATAAATCGGGAAAATTCTTCGCAACATATGCATAGCTATTTACGCCCCATTTCTTATTGGGGCCTCCAATCCAATATACCCTAATCTTATCCTTAATATCCGGAGCATCATGAAGTGCCTGTGCCACATCCTCAAGTGTACCCCAAACTAATACATACAAAGGACGCTCTGAATCTCTCCGAGCACATTCTACAATCCATTCTGAACCCTCAGTTGTGACATCATATCCGGCAAAAGATGCCAGTCCACTTCGACCTTGCTTGCAAATAGACCTCAATGAATCAGGACTCATTAGGCCGCTATAGGTCTCTTTTAAAACAGGATAGTCTTTTTCATATAGATCTATCTCTCGAAGCAGTTCCTTTATAGAGCCGCTTCCAAAAGAAGGAGATGAGACAAGCCCTTCGATATCAAAACAGTCGCTATACATCAGAAGATGAAGTATCGATTGATTGTCGTCAGGGTCTGTACCACCGATATCTGTGCTAACCAGTATCCGGGGTTTTGGAGAATTGTCTGCGTAAATGCAACATGCAAAGAATGAGTTGCAAACCGCAACTGCTATCAAATAAAATAGATGTTTCATTAGTCTTTGTCAAAACTTTCGCTATAATGATGAATTGAAGGGTTGTCGCGCCAGCCTCCGCCAAGGGCTTTGTAGATGTTGACGAGGGCTGTATATTGGTCGCGGATGGAGTTGGAGAAGGCAATCTGGGCATCAAAGTAACTACGCTGCGCATCGAGAACATCAATGTAGTTGATCATACCGGCACGAAACTGAAGCACTGCCAGTTGCATATACTGAGCAGAAGCCTCGCGAAGTTCTTTGGTGCGCTTATAGGATTCCTGAACATGATAATATGTATGAAGGATAGTGTTGACTTCTGTAAAAGCCCTCAACACCACATCCTCATAGTCAAGACGTGCTTCCTCATACGCAGCAACAGCCGCCTTATATTTTTTCTTTCGTCTCCCAAAATCTATCAGAGGTCCTGCCAATGAACCAACGACGTCGGCATACGGTGATTTCAAGAAACTCGCAAGGCTATTGTTTTCCAAACCCGGAAGTAGGTTAATTCTGAACGACGGAAATCTGTCGGCATAGGTCATGCCGACATTGGCACGCGCAGCGTTAAGTCTCTGCTCAGCAGCCCGAATGTCGGGACGACGCTTTAATAGGTCGGATGGTAGCCCGGCAGGTAGTTGGTCAGGACCTACGAAAGTCTGTGGCAACTTTCCTATCTGATCAATATCGTGCGGCACCTCTCCCATAAGCAATGTCAGCCTATCGCGAGTCTCAAACCACTTCTGTTCCAGTTGAGGCACCAAAGCAGCTGCAGATGAATACTCCACCAGCGTCTGATTATAAAGCATTTCCGAGGTCAGTCCCCCCTCATAGCGGAGTTTTGCTATCCTTACAGACTCTTCCCTGGTCTCCATGGTGCGTCGCACTATAGAGAGTTCATTCTCCAAAGCCATCAGAGTGTAGTAAGCATCAGCAGTCTCAGCAATGAGTTCCATTTTCAGTGCACGGCTTTCCTCTTCTGTGGCATGATATTCTGCTTCCGCGGCCTTCCTCGCCCATATTTGAGAACCCCAAAGGTTGATTTCCCACGAAACCGGTATCTTAACACTGTAGGTAGGACTCTTATTCACACCCTTACCTCCATAATCAGAGACTTCATACTCAGCCGAAACATCAAAACCGATATCCGGAAGCAAATTGGTCTTGGATATTCCAGAAAGTTGCCTTATCTGCTCTAATCTCGCCTCAGACTTTAGAAGGTCGCGATTGTTGGTGACAACTCTCTCTAATAAAGAGCATAATGTGGAATCGGAATAAAACTTCCACCATTCCAGATCAGCAAGACATAAGGAATCTACATAATCAATCTTGGAGAAATCTCCATAATTGTGCACATAAGGCTCTTTAAGACCCTTCACTCCTGAACAAGCTGACAATATAAATATTGTCAACACCCAAAAAGCACCCAAACCTCTTTTCATCTTTTCCCCTCCGACGGCACTGCCGATTTTTTAGAATTTTCTTTGACTTGAATGCCAATAGGCTTTACCTTCTCATTTTCAATAAGATCATCAAATTTATCAGTAGCCACCATTTCACCTGCGATTAGCCCTGTCTTGACAATTATCCTATTTCCAACTCGTTCACCGACTGTCACCTGGCGTTTATCCACCAATCCGTCGCCCGACACAACAAAGACATATTTCTCATTTTCTTCTTCTCGCAAAGCAACAGCAGGAATGGTCATAGCACCTTCCAAAATATCAAGAAGCACCTTTACTTTTGTACTTTCACCGGGAAGGAGCCGACCCTCCGGATTAGGCATCTCTGCACGCACAGTGAAGGTGCCGGTTTTTGTGTCTACTACCGGATCTGCAAAATCTACCAGACCATCATATGGGTATTCCGAGCCATCAGCAAGAGTTATGTTGACAGATGAGGGGATTTTATCGAGACACTCACTGCCATCGTTGCATAAAATATTGACCTTTCTATCTTTACTTTTGAGATATTCTAAAGAAGTCATCGGGAAATCTATTAAGACAGTGTCACTTCTTACAATTGTGGCAAGAAGCGATTTGCTACCNGGCCCGACCAGGGCTCCGACATCTACCATCCTTTCAGATATATACCCTGAAATTGGGGCAACCACACGGGTATATCCGAGTGTGATTTTTGACTCCAGGAGGTCAACTTTACAGATTTCTACGTCTGCCTCTGCGCACTCAACTGCAGCTTCTGCATTGTCGAAATCAAGTTGAGAGGCGGCTTTCTGAGTATAGAGGGGGCGGATTCGGTCGAGATCCCGTTGAGCTTTGTCAAGGAGAGCTTTCGCACGATCAAGTTGCGCTTGCGAACGATCCACTCTTGCCTGATAAAGCTTTGGGTCGATGACAAAGAGGGTCTGACCTTTTTTTACATATGACCCNTCCTTAAAAAGCATTTTTTCAAGGATNCCTTCAACGCGCGCTGTCACTTCTACCGACTGGCTTGCGCGGATACTGCCGTCATATTCGCCGTAGACTTCCACCCGGGCAGTGTCTACATAAGCTACTTTGACTTCCGGAATCTTATCTGCCCCGACAGATGGACTGCGCTTCAACAGCCAAATTGACAGTCCAACCACAATCACTACTCCAATTAGAAGAAAAATCCACCTTCTTTGTCCTTTGAAAGCAAAGGAATCATCTGTCCCACTTTTCATATCATTCATTATATTCAAATCAATATATTTATGCCAAATTCCTAAGTATCCACCAGAGGAATATAGATGCCAACAATATCCATATCATCCAAGGAGAATGAATCCAACCGTAGACACGCGGATATTTCTCCCGAAAAACCTCAAACCACAGCAGAACCGCCACCACAGGCAGCATGCAGATGGCGAATGCGTTTGCATGCCAAGCCCCAATGAAATCGCCATGCATCAGAGAATGCGCCATGCGCTGGGAGCCACATCCCGGGCAGTCTGTGCCCGTAGCCACTTTCCATAAGCATTTTGGCATCCATTTTGCCTCCACCGGATCAAAGAAATAATAGGCCATCGCCAATAAGACAGCCAATATTATCAATGAGATGGTCCAATATATTCTCTTACTACGCATTCTTCATCTTAAGGCTCCATGCAGACTTTACCTTTCGACTCACTGCCAGAATATTAACGAATATNACNATTAACGCAAGCCCNGATCCTGTCGCGATAGCNCATGGAAGGCCATCCGAAGCCAAACCGAGACCCTCAAGTGCTCCAGAATAGAACGATCTGAGAATCACCAATGAAATCATCGCCAAAATCCATGCCACTGCGCAGCCGACAAGAATCATCTTGCAATATGGGGCTGCCACATCGCGGAGAGGAGCCCCGAGCATAAGCAGACGATGGATCACTTGCCTATTTTTTTCCATTAGTAGTGAGATAGAAAGCATTAATACGAACACGGAGAGCAATGTGATTAATATTCCCACTGACACGACTATGCCAATCACTACCTTAAGCAGATATGCCGCTGAACTNCCAGACTTATCTCCACCTACTTCAAGTCCATTGGCAGACAAATATTCAGAGATGGCCACATCTCCGGGAGATGATACATCAATAATAAGCCTGGAAGGAGCTGTAGATGATCCGTTGCNGAGTTGGGAGTTGGCGTATTGCATAAATGAATCAGGCACAAGCACTGTGTTAAGCCGATTGCTGAAGCCAACTATATTTGCTTCCATCGACATAGATCTGCCTCCATCTTCGCTGCGCATAAATAACTTCAATGGTATGCCACTCAGAAGTTGCTCACTCAGTTGTGGCAGACCGGCAGAGCCTGCNAATCCGAAATTATAGAGAGCAAGGTAATCTTTAGGNATCATTATTGGCACTACTGCCTGACCTGGCTCGAATCTCCAGTCGCTCTCGGGAATATCTACAAATGAATCAGGCACAGATTCAAAGAAAAGGGCAGTTTCCATGCCTCTTCCGCCATGGCTGATCGAGGCATATACCCTGAAATCAGATGAACTGAACTCTCCAACTCTTCTTACCCATGGCTGAGACTTGAGGTCGGCGATTTCAGAATCTGAAAATCTGGTAATATCTCGGTCGCCAAATGTGCTTGCTGATGTCACTTTCTTATTTATCACAAGATAGTCTGTATTTACAATGCTGTCATCATCGTCCCATATGCCACGNGCATCCATATAAAACATCACCGCGCCTGCCACAATCAGCAGACCGATGAAATTTGACAAAGCAAATCCTGCAATGCGTGCTGGAGATGTATTCTTTCTAAGAAGTTTTGAAATCAGACCCATCAGAGATTCAATTTATCAGGATTGTCAATTAGAAGTGGATTTCCCACTGAGAAAGTTATAATGGCAGCACCTTGTCGATTAGCCTCTTCCTCCACAATCGAGGCGGCNATTCGGTTATTGGNCTCATCAAGATGGCTTACAGGCTCGTCGAGCAAAATAAAATCGAATGGTTGGCAAAGACTTCTGATGAGTGCCACTCGCTGTTGCTGGCCAATGGATAATTTTCCGGCAGGATAATCTCTCCTTTCCGTAATTCCAAGCCGATCGAGCCAATTATCCACCCGAGCAATGTCGATATCGCCTGAAATATCAGCCTTGAGCCTTATATTGTCAATGGCAGAGAGTTCCGGAAAGAGTGCCAATTCCTGAGGAAGATAAGCAATGTGCTTCCGGCGAAGATCTTGCCAATCATTAATCGACAAGGTGCGTGCTTCCCTTCCATCAAACTTCAAAGTTCCTTCATAGTCGTTACGGCTTCCCATGATAAAGGCCGCCAGACTTGACTTTCCTCCACCGCTTGCCGACTCTACAAGATATCTTCCTCCACGATGGAACACAACTTTTTTGCGCCACACTTCAGAATATGGCAACTCCTCCCGCATGAAAACACGCGGAAGGAGACTCTCCAAAGTAATTTCTTCTATGTGTGAAATCATTGTGTTATTGCATTGATAAAAGCGTCTACGCCGCCTTCTGCCTCGAAATCGAGACGCAAGCTTTTCTTATCAACTGTAAGTTTTGCAACTGTTGTCACATCTCGCGCTAAAAAGCCTTCCGACACGACACCAACCCAAGCACCCTTAAGCCTATCGGCAGCCTGTTCAGGAGTGATATTGCCTGAGAAATCCTTTTGTCCATATACAGCAGTCAAAATATCTCCATCGCGTGTGACAACAAGACCGAACAAGGATTGCAGCACTGAAGAAAGCTCATTGACATTCTTACCCGACGTCTGAACGAGTGCTTCATACCCCGACAAGCCGGAATTTGCTCTTATTGCAACTGTGCCATCTACAGCATTCAGCACCGAAGCCGCAATCTCTGAATTTGACCCCATAACTGTGCTTGCAAGATCAGAAATCTTCTTCACCAATTTTTTTGAAATGCCGGCAGCAAAATATATGTCACCTCCATTGTCAAATTTCTTAAGCAGAGATGCATCAATTTTCTCAACAGGGATGAGCAACTTAGCCGGCTTCATATCAGAGTTCAATACTGAAGCATATCCCACGATGCTGTTCTTTTGAATGTCGGCACTTCCTGCCACATAAGCCATGTCATCGAAAATCAATGACGACACCATTTTGGCATAACCTGCATTGGGAACGAAAGCCAGAGATCGGCTTACATCAGCCACATAAGTCACTACTTTTTTCTCTTCAAGCAATAACTCAGCCGCATCTGCAGATGCATACGACTGCTTTTCATTGAGTTGCTGATAATATTTCAGTTGCTCTACATCGGGAGTGCCAGTGGTNCAAACCCAAAACTGATTGCCGATTACGGCAACTTTGNCTATGACNTTACCGCCATTTTCCTCTTTGACTTGAGTGCCTGTCTCTTTCTGCAAATATGCTAAAAATTTCTCAGGGTCATTCAGCAGCCCTGTCACATATGAGCGTGCAGAAGAAAAGAAAACTACAGAACTAATGGAAATTCCTGTCTCGCCATTGCAGATATCCTTGAGATGCTGCTTATCTTCCGGCTTCACTGCTTGACTTTCATCAATCGTCTTCTGAAGGTCTTTAGAAAGTTTTATCTTAGAGCCGTCAGTGCTTCCACCAAGTCTCTCCACAGCATGCTCAACATTCAGCATCACTACGCTTGAGGCATCTGCAGGCACGGTGCGAAGTAGAGACGACGCATCATCATTGGAGTTTTTCGAACACCCCACCACCAATATCATCAAAGCAATGATCGACAGGAAACTATATGTTAATTTCTTCATAATGCAACAATGAAGTAATTTAAAGTTAAACTCAAATTCTTAGGAATGTCCCCATTCTGAGGGCAGCCACTGCAGCTTCTGCACCTTTATTGCCAAGTTTCCCTCCAGCCCGGTCAAGTGCCTCCTGAAGGTTGTTGACAGTTAGTACCCCAAAGATGACAGGGACTTCCCCTTTGCAATTCAATCTGCAAATGCCATCGGCTGCTTGAGAGCAAACATAGTCGAAGTGAGGGGTGTCGCCCCTGATTACAGTTCCAATTGCAATGATGGCATTGTANGGCTTTGGGCTCTTCATGATTCGAGCGGCTGCATAGACCAACTCAACAGCACCGGGAACACGATAGCATTCCACCATGGAGTCTTCAAGACCAGCATTTTTAAAGACTTCGAGTGCGCCAGCGAGAAGGCGATCGTTGACTTGGCTGTTCCAATCGGCGGTCACGACAGCGACCCTGAATTTTTGAGGNTCACTAATTTTAGGAATCTCAAGCAGAGACCCTTCTGTATTCAATATAGTAGACATGGTTTACGATTTTTTGTTGCGGAAACCACTAAGCCAGGAGACCTTCATGTTTTCCTGCAATTTAATCATATCCTTGAGGGTATGGATATCTTGTTCGAGTTCTGATTCTGCAAGAGAGATTGCGTGCGGAAGCACAGCGTCAAGAAGGCGTTCGGCACGCGGGCGCATCGATTTCACGCGGATCATGATCTCCGCCATCTCCACCGTCATCTTAATTTCTTTCTTATTGACACGCCCTGAGCGCTTCTTGGAAATCCGTATAGCCTCAGAGAAGAATTTCATGGCCTCGCGATAATCGCCTGATGCAGCAAGAAGGCGTCCGACGGTGCAAAGAGAATCTACAAGTTTCTCAGTCGCACTGATGATGCCGGAATTCACTTTTTCCATAAGTGCATCAGCATTGAGTTGCTGCCTTGCAAGCATGTCAATGGTCTTCTTCTTTGAACGAAGAATTCGGGTGGATAGTTCCATTGCAAGGATATGGAGTCGGCCANANCTANCNGGATTCTTTGCCNAAAGTGGATCAANCACCTTGAAAAGANCATCGAGTTCCTTNTCGCTACGNTTGAAGTCCTNAAGTTNGTAATGTATCTCNGCCAGATCAAAAATAAGGGCTACAAGAATTGCTTTAAATTCTTCATTGTCATGGTCTGGGAAATCTTTCAAGCGCTGAAGAGCATTGATAGTCTTCTCCATCGCCTCCATATATTTTTCCTGTTCGAGCAGCCGGCTGATCTCCAATCGGGCTGCTACAACATTGGCAAGCACTTCGGCTTCTTGGCTATCTTTGCCAAAGGCTTCCATGCGAATATGAACATCTATCTGATTCATCTTATATATTTATTTAATTTTCGCAATTTTGATATTTTATATATAGATATAACAATCAAAGAAGAGAAAGGTATTAAAGGGAGTTCTAATCAAGTCCATTTCTTAAGACCTTCCACAATATGCTCGGGAATCGGCTTAGATTGTTTTGTGGCAAAGTCAACACTGACCATCACTGATTCGCACATTGAGCATATTTCGCCATTGGCAGTATTGCGCAGAATCTGCTGTAGCACAAAACTTCTGTCTCCAATTTTTTTTACCCTTGTGCGCACTTCCATAGGGTCAGAAAAATGGATCTGCTGCATGAATGTACAGTTAAGGTTCACGATTACAGCCTCTACTTTGCTCCAATCATCAAGTGTGCCGCGAAGGACATTGTAGAATTCGGTCTTGCCTACATCGAAGAGCGCCAANTGAGAATTATTATTGACGTGTCCAAGCACGTCAATATCATTGAAACGCAATTGCAGTGGCACAGCGTGTCTGAATGCCTCCGGATTAAGATGCTCAAGTATGTCGTTTTGNTGGCTCATATTCTATTGTGTTGTTGAAGTGTCAAATTATCAAAATGTCATTATTAGCGGAATAGGATTTCTTTTACTACATCCTTTTCCATTATCTCGTTGATTCCTTTCATGATCCTACCCCGGCTCATGTTAAGTTCGGAACGTAGCGACGCATTTGAAGTCTTGATTGTCATGATGCCATTTTTCATATATGGTCTTTGACAAAGTGAGGCAATCTGATTTCCCACTACGATGGGGAAAGCNTCGCAAGCNCGCACCTCNTCGAGGCGCCCTTGCATGCTGCTTTTTTCCAAGCATTCCCGGAGCACATCTCCTACTGTCACTGCGTCTTTTCTTTCCACCCTTAATTAATGATAAAATTTAAAATTATAAAAATCTCAATTATCCAAATTATCCGGATAAGTCCAATTAGTCCAATTAGTCTAATTAGTCCAATTAGTCTAATAAGTCTAATTAGTCTAATTAGTCCAATTAGTCCAATTTGACTAATAATTAATTCTAAATTCAAAATTCAAAATTCTAAATTAGAGAATTTTCCATCCTTGACGGAGAATAGCCGGCTTTCACCCTTTATGGCACCAAGGATTTCGTCAAGATGCTCGCGATTGGTGTCGGTGATGAAAATCTGTCCGAAACCTTCGTCGCCACTCACCATCTCCATGATTCTTCCGACTCGGCTTGAGTCCANCTTGTCGAATATATCATCCAGGAGAAGAATCGGAGTAAGGCTCGAGACTTTCCTCAGATAATTGAAAATGGCAAGACGCAAAGCGATTGTGAATGTCTTCACCTGTCCTTGACTCCCGAGCCGTCGCATGGAATAATCGCCGAGTCCGGTGAGCAGGTCATCGCGGTGAACTCCTTTGGAGGTGTAGCCAAGCACCTGGTCTTTTGCCCGATTGTTGTCCAAAACTTCACGAAGAGAATTGTCGTTGAGAACGCTTGAATATTTTATGGAAGCTTTCTCTGCATCNCCCGATATCTCGGAATATCTGGCACGGAACACCGGCAATATTTCTTCTACCCATTTCTTGCGCGTATCATGAATTATTACCGCAGACTCTTCCATCGAATTTTCAACTGATTCGTAAAGAAGTTTGTCTTTCACTCCGGCCCGAAGCATTCGGTTGCGGCTGTCGATGCTGCGATTATATCTTATTAGATTCGATAGATAGGTCTTGTCTGCTTGTGAGATTACCATATCCATAAGTTTGCGNCGTTCTTCAGCAGCCCCCGTCACTATGGAATGGTCGGCAGGAGTGACTGTGACAATAGGGAAACGTCCGATATGCTCTGAAATACGTTGATATTCCTTGCCGTTGCATTTCAAAGTCTTTCCTTTTCCTTTAATGATGCCGCAACTGACATTTTCGTTCACGCCGGTATCCATTGTGAATGAGCCTTTCACCATCATCATGTCGGTGCCATGTCGAGGTATGGAGGATTCAGGGAGTGTCTGCATTGTGCGGGCAAGACATAGGAAATGAATGGCCTCGAGAAGATTGCTCTTCCCCATGCCGTTCATGCCCAATAGGCAGTTGACTCCTCCTGAAAATTCGAGGGAAGCCTCTTCTATATTCTTGAAGTTTATTATGTCAAGCGTGTCTATCCTCATGCGTTGTCTTCCTTCTCTCCGTATGCAAGGTCGCCGGCATCGCCGAGGCCGGGCACAATGTAGCTGTGAGCATTGACTTCCGGATCTATGGCAGCACACCACAAAGTGGTCTTTTCATCCGGGAAATGATTCTTGACGTATTCCACAGCTCGCTGTGAGGCTATTACGGAGGCTACATGGATTTTAGCAGGAGTCCCTTTGCGAAGAAGAGCACGGTAGCCAAGTTCCATAGATGTTCCGGTGGCAAGCATGGGGTCAACGAGGATCAGAGTCTTCCCTTCTAAAGACGGAGATGCCATATATTCGACGAGAACATCGAAAGAATCACCTTTCTCGTGGTATTTGCGGTATGCGCTGACGAATGCGTTGCCGGCATTGTCGAAAATCTGGAGAAACCCATGATGGAATGGGAGACCAGCGCGTAGGATAGTTGCTACTACTACTTCTTCAGCCGGCTGCTTGCACACGCAGTCTGCAAGTGGGGTTTTGATTGTCACGTCATCGTATGCGATGCGCTTGGATATTTCATAGGCCATAAGTTGGCCGATACGGTCAAGATTTGTGCGGAAACGCATGCGGTCGCCTTGGATGGTTACATCGCGCAATTCGCGCATATACTGGCTCATGATCGAAGGCGTCTCGGCAAAATTTATCACTTCCATATGTAAATCTGTATTAGGGTCTACAAATTTAACAATTTAAATTGAGAACTGGAAATTTACAAGCAAGGAATTTCACAATATCAATAAAATTATTGCGTTATTCTAAAAAATAGACCATTATACTCTTAATAACGCTTTCCCGATATGAAGAAAATCCTCGTTGCTTTGGTATTTGTGATCTCTGCTATCTCCTCTTATGCCCAAGGAGGCTCCGGATGGGGCATACGTGCTGCTTTCGATATTAATATGCCTAGCAAACTTAGTATCAACGGAGTAAAACTTTTAGAATTCCGTACTGGCTACGGCGCGACTGTAGGAGCCGTATACTCTCATTGGCTAAGCGACTATGTTTTCCTTGAGCCNGGACTGTCACTCTACTATGATTCCTATACTTTTGAGGATATACAAGTTGATGAAAATGCAATGGCTGAGGGNCCATCGCTCTATAAAATGGGAGCAAGGGTTCCGTTGGTGATAGGATACTCNTATTATCTCCTCGATTCATTTCCGATGCGCGTTTACACCGGGCCTGAATTAAGTTGTGCGTTTGCCGGAAAGATTAATATTAAAGATAAAGCATTGGATGGAGCNTTTAGAACTGACATCTTCGGNAAAAACGGATTGATGAATCGTGTAGACTGTGCTTGGAAGTTAGGCTTGGGTGTAGACTTCGATATTGCTTCGATTTGTGTCGAGGCTGCTATCGGTATGAC
>WFLX010009357.1_pt1 | contig 12270 bp, 11 predicted proteins | sample 4967041 | NCBI WGS metagenome assembly WFLX01 (sample SAMN12857096, study PRJNA449069) | gut metagenome | isolation source: stool from male and female vole | host: Microtus ochrogaster | place: USA:Florida | collected 2017 | reverse complement strand
ATTTTTCATTTTCAGGAAAATTATTAAAATTTGGATTATGTGGCAAAATTAAAAAATTTTTTAAATATACAAGCAAAATCTGTAAAAAAACTTGTAAAATAGCGTAATAATCAACCAAATTTCCCTTAACAATCAATTGGGAATGTGAATTTTCAGTCCGTCATAGGCTGGATATACCGATGGCGGAAGGTGGGAGGGGATGTCGCGGTGGAAGCCTATATCGTGACTCATGTGGGTAAGATAGGCGCGCCCGGGATGGAGATCGGCTATGACGTCAAGAGCTTCGGAGAGCGACAGGTGTGAGTAGTGGGGCTTNAANCGAAGTGCGTTGATAACNAGAGTATTGATACCGCGNATCAATTCNCGCGACGGCTCGGGNANCGTGAGGNAATCNGTGATATAGGCAAGANTACCTATGCGGTAACCGCGTATCCTGAGGTTGCGGTGCATCACGGGAAAAGGCGTGACCTCGGTTCCGCACACCGTAAACGGCTCCNTGTCAATTATATGCAGGTCAAATTTCGGAACACCGGGATAGGGATGCTCGGCAAAGCAATAAGGTATGCGGGCTCTNAAGTCGGCAGCNACATCNGCAGTNCAATACACGGGCATGCGGTGGTCAGGCAGCANGGCGCAATATGGGCGCAGGTCGTCAAACCCGCCCACGTGGTCGTAATGNGAGTGNGTGACGAGCACGGCGTCNATGCGCTCTATGCCCGCGCGCAAGGCCTGATAGCGGAAGTCAGGGCCGCAGTCTATGAGGATATTTTTNCCACCCACCTCCACNAGGGCCGANGCGCGCAGGCGCTTGTCGTGAGGGTCGGTAGAGCGGCACACGTCGCAGTGACATGCAGGAGTGGGAACGCCCGTGGAAGTGCCGGTGCCAAGAAATGTCAGTTGCATTGTTGCGTGATGGTTTCAGCGACGGAATTGCGTGAGCACTCCGTCTTCAAATATTAGATAAATACCGTTGTCGTAAGCCCAGCGCTCGTAAAGGTAGCTCGACCCGGGGAGGCGGTCGATGGTGGCTGGCTTGCCCAGCGAGAGGCGACACTCGTCGCGAGTCATGCCTGCAGCGACCTTGCCGTCAATGATGTTTTCCCACACCTCATCAGTCACCGAGGAATAACGGCGGCGGGGATCGCTGACCGAAAGCACCGCTCCNAATCGTCGGGGCGATGACGCAGCCACGCCTCCGGGCATAAACAGATAAGCCTGCTCGCCCTTATCGTCAGTGAATGAAATCTTTATGGGGTTAACCGCAGTACCGGGCATCACGGAGTCGACCGTCACGGGCACATATCGCCGCCCTGCCACGATATTGTCGGCACTGTCGCGGCGGCTGCGGGTGAGGAGGTAAAATGTGCGTCCCTCCAGCACTTTACGAGCCTCATCGACTACCGATAGCTCGACCGTAAACGGCAGCTCGGCNCGCGCGTCGGCACTGATCTTATATTCCAGTGTATCACCGGGGTAGCGCTCGTCAGTAAACCGCAGTGTCACCACCGGCTTTCCGGCAAAATCAGTTGACCGCAACTCACCGGCATAAAGCAGCGTATCGCCCCGAAGCTCGCGCCCGGCGGGAAGAGTGTTGCCAAACAGCAGGCGTATTCTCGCATCATCCACAAGAAATCGCTTGCCGGGTGTCCACTGCTCGAATGGCTGCGGAAGCACCCCGGCGAGCACCGTATCTTCCACCACNGCCTGCGCTGTCTCCTTGCGCACCTCCCCCGCCCCTATGCGCGGAGTCGACTCCACTCCCGTAAAGCAGGAGTGGAGCACGAGCATGAGTGCAGTAGCGGCGAGTGATGACAGGTGACGGCGCATGACTTATTTCTTTATCTCAGGCTTGATGCCAAGGTTTTGATAGATAAACGAATAGATGTCGGTATACTCATCGATGACCTTCGACACCGGCTTGCCTCCGCCGTGGCCGGCGTTGGAGTCGATACGGATGAGCTTGGGAGCGTCGCCGGTATCGGCAGCCTGGAGCGCGGCAGCGTACTTGAATGAGTGGGCAGGCACCACGCGGTCGTCGTGGTCAGCCGTAGTGACGAGGATAGCGGGATAGGGAGTGCAGTCGTTCTTGATATTATGGACGGGCGAGTAACCGAGGAGGTATTCAGCCATCTCGGGCGATTCAGCGCTGGTGCCGTAGTCTGAAGCCCAGTTCCACCCGATTGTAAAGAGATGNTAGCGCATCATATCCATCACACCCACGCGCGGAATGGCAACCTTGAAGAGGTCAGGGCGCATATTTGTTACAGCGCCCACGAGGAGTCCGCCATTAGAACCGCCCTCGATAGTGAGCAACTCGGGCTTGGTCCAGCCCTCTGAGATCATATATTCGGCGGCTGCTATGAAGTCGTTAAACACATTGAGTTTCTGCATCTTTGTGCCGGCTTCGTGCCACTTGTCGCCATACTCGGCACCGCCGCGCAGATTGGTCTGGGCGTAGATACCGCCGTTTTCGAGCCAGAGCATACGGTTGGGGCTGTAGCCGGGATTAAGCGACACGTTAAAACCGCCGTAACCGTAGAGGTATACGGGGTTGCTGCCGTCGCGCTTCAGACCCTTTTTATATGTAAGGAACATGGGCATCTTCGTGCCGTCAGCCGAGGGATAGAATACCTGTTCGGTCACATAATCGTCGGGGTTGATGGTGGCGAGCACGCTTCCTTCAGGTTCGGCGGGCGTAATATCTTTCACCGCGCCTGTCTTCTCGTCAAAGTTGTATACGCGCAGCGGGGAGGTAAATGTGGTACATCCCACAAAGAAATCTTCGGGGTGCTTGCGGTCAACGCTTACNGCTATCGACGCGGGCGANGCNGGNAGCTGNGGCTCGGCTATCTTCTTGCCTGACTTGTCATAAACCACAAGTTTGTTGGCGGCATCCTGCTCGTAGACCACCACAAGATTATCGCCCGAGAAACCGGCATCGGCTATCACNCCCTCANCCTCGGGTATAAGTTCGNTCCAGTGCTCGCGCTCGGGGTGATTTACATCAGCNGTCATGATGCGACGCTTGGGAGCGCCANAGGCGGTGAGNAAGTAGATCTTGCCGTCGACCACGCCTAATATCGAGTGATTGTAGTCCTGCGATGGCTCGATAGTCACCCAGCGATCACCGCGGGCCATACGTATGCCCTCGCCTGTTCCTTCACCGGCATCTATCACGAAGAAATATTCCTGATTCTTTCCGGCCACCTGCGCCGAGTGGAAATGGAGCGGATGGGCGGGGTCAGTATACGCCACTTTATCCTCGCTCTGATCGGTGCCTATGCGGTGGAAATATATCTGATGATTTTCGTTGGCCACGGAGAACTCCTTACCGGCTTCGGGGCGGGGATAAGCGCTGTAAAAAAAGCCGTCGGGGGTCCACTGCGCGTCGGTAAACTTCGCCCAGTTGATATGATCGTCAAGGAGCTTTCCGGTCGCGGTCTCCATCACGTAGATTTCGGTCCAGTCTGATCCGGCACGCGAGATAGTGTAGGCCGTATACTTTCCGTCGGGGCTCTGTGTGACACCCGTGAGCGCCACTGTGCCGTCATCGCTGAGCTTGTTGGGGTCAAGAAATACCTCGGCATCATCGCCGTAAGGGGTTGAAGCACGGTAGAGCACTGACTGATTTTGCAATCCGTCGTTGAAATAGAAATAATACTTTCCGTCCTCGCCGCGCCACGGGAGCGAGCGCTTGGCATAAGAGTTGAGGCGGGTAAGGCGCTCCTTAATGTCGCCGCGGAAAGGAATCTTGTCAAGATACGCGCGTGTCACGGCATTTTCAGCCTTAACCCATTCGAGGGTCACGGCGGCGGTATCGTCTTCAAGCGGGCGGTAAGGGTCGGCCACCACAAGGCCGTGGATCGTATCGACTGTTTCCGATGTGGGGGCTGCGGGATATTTTCCGGCAAGCGAACCGGTACCTGAGCCGCACGCTGCAAGCATGGATGAAGCTACCATAAGAGCTACTGTGTTTTTTGAGAAGGTCATGGGGAGAAGATATTTTTCAAGTTTTCAATTTGTCATATTGTCGATGCGGAGCCTGCATGAGGAAATCACTCCGGCGATGAGTCCTGTCACTACGATTATTCCGGCCACCACAGCCACGTCACCCGCCATGAGCCTGACGGGATAGGAGGTAATGGACATCTGCGAGTGGTCGCCGCCGAGCTCTATGAAGCCGAAGTGCTGCTGGAGAAGCACGAGCACCACACCCGTCACCAATCCTACCGCTCCGCCCACGGCAGCCACGAGAAATCCCTGAGTGAGAAATATACGCTTTATCATCGCAAGCGGCGCGCCTATGTAAGAGAGAAGGGCTATACCGGGGCGCTTCTCGATAATGAGCATCGACATGGTGGAGAGAATGTTGAACGAGGCCATCATGAGGATGAACACAAGCATGAGAAATGTCACCCACTTCTCCACTTTAATCATGCGGAATGAGGTCTCCTCCTGCTCCAGCCGGTCGGCCACGCGGTAGTCGGGGCCTACGGCCTTGCTTATCACGGCTGCAACTTCACTATCAGCCACGCCCGGGGCGGGTGAAATGTCGAGCGCCGACGCCTCGGTAGTGTAATCGAGCAGCAGGCGGGCACGGTCAAGGGGCATAAACAAGCGGTCAACGTCATATTCCTGCTGGTCAGTTTCATACACTCCGCTCACCACGAGCGTATCGGAGCGAAACGAAGCGAGCGGCGCAGCCGGATTGATGCGACCGGTGCGTCGGGGCACGAGCAGTCTCACCAGACTGTTGTAAGAGGGTCTTACTTCAAGAGCTATAGCCAGCCCCACGCTCAGAGTGGCGTATGACGCCAACTCATCTTCGGGGCGTATCTCGCCATCGATAAGGGTAGATTCAATTCCCGATACCTTGCCGTAATCATCAGGCACACCGTGAATTATCACCGGCAACTGCTTGTCGCCGGCTATCGCCATGGCCTGCCCCTCCACCACCGGGCACACCTCCCCCACTCCGGGNAGNNGTGCTATGGCNGCGGCAAGGGAGTCGGCATCGGCTATCACCGCCCCATGGCGCGGGGTGAGCCGCAGCGGGGCGTCGATAAGCGATAGTCGCGAGAGGGCAAGATGAGAAAAGCCGTTGAATACCGAGAGCACACATATCATAGCCATCGCGGCCACGGCCACTCCGGCCATGGACACGAAGGATATCACATTGACAGCGCTGTGGCTTTTTTTTGCGAAAAGGTATCGGAGGGCTATTCTCAGTGAGAGCATTTATTTCTCTTCAAGCAGGCGGTCGATGTTCTCGAGATAATCGAGCGAATCGTCGATATAAAACGAGAGTTCGGGCGTCTTGCGCAACTGGAATCTCACCTTCTGGGCGAGTTCGTAGCGTATGGTCTTGGCGCTGCGCTTGATGCTTTCGAGCACTTCCTGGGATTTTTCGGAGGGGAAGATTGACAGATAGGCTTTCGCGATGGAAAGGTCGGGCGACACGCGCACTGCGCTCACTGACACGATAGTNNNGTGGGTCTTGGCGGTNTGTGTACGGAAGATTTCGCTTAACTCCTTCTGAAGCAGTCGCGATATTTTGGCTTGACGNGTTGATTCCATAAGTTATGATTTTTAAGTGTTGATGTTGATTTTCTTTAAGCGCCGGGNCNCGCGGTGGCGGGGCGTTCTAAGAANNCANCGTTGCAGCGGCTGAAATAGTTCTTTTCANCGGAGCTGCAACGCTATATTGTCACTTACGGGCACTCCGTCAGTTGATGATGTCAAATCCGGTGTAGCGGCGCAGGCACTCGGGCACCACGATACCCTCGGGGGTCTGGTTGTTTTCGAGCAGGGCGGCTACGATGCGGGGCAGGGCGAGAGCCGAACCGTTGAGCGTGTGNCACAGGTGAGTCTTCTTGTCCNCGCCACGGTAGCGGCACTTGAGGCGGTTGGCCTGGTAGGTCTCGAAGTTGGATACCGACGATACTTCAAGCCAGCGCTTCTGGGCAGCCGAGAATACTTCGAAGTCAAATGTTATGGCCGATGTGAAGCTCATGTCACCGCCGCAGAGACGGAGGATGTGCCATGGCAGACCGAGTTTTTCGAGCAGACCCTGCACGTGGTCTTTCATCTCTTCGAGAGCGGCATAAGAGTTTTCAGGCTTCTCGATGCGCACGATTTCCACCTTGTCAAACTGATGCAGGCGGTTCAATCCGCGCACGTCCTTACCGTAGCTGCCGGCCTCGCGGCGGAAACATGCCGAGTAGGCGCAGTTTTTCTTGGGAAGATCGTCGCCGGCGATGATCACGTCGCGATATATGTTGGTCACGGGCACCTCGGCGGTGGGGATGAGATAGAGACGGTCTTCGTTGATGAAATACATCTGACCTTCCTTGTCGGGGAGCTGACCCGTGCCGTAGCCTGATGCCTCGTTGACTACGTAAGGGGGCTGGATTTCGAGATAGCCTGCCTTGCCGGCCTCATCGAGGAAGAACTGGATGAGGGCGCGCTGCAGCTGTGCTCCCTTGCCTATATANACGGGGAAACCGGCACCGGTGATCTTCACACCGAGGTCAAAGTCGATAAGATTGTATTTCTTGGCGAGATCCCAGTGGCACAGCGCATCTTCGGGAAGCTCGGGCATGGGGCCACCGGTCTTCTCCACCACATTGTCGGCAGCGGTGCGGCCTTCGGGCACGGCAGCGCAGGGNATATTGGGCACGGTGAGAAGTAATTCGAGCGAGCGGCGCTCCACCTCGTCGAGGCGGTCAGCGATGCTCTTCTGCTCTTCTTTCAGGCGAGCCACCTCAGCCTTGGCCTGCTCAGCCTCGTCGCGCTTGCCTTCCTTCATGAGGCGGCCTATCGAGTCAGCATACTTCTTAAGCTCGGCGGCGCGGCCGTCATTATCGTGCTGGAGCGAGCGACGCTGAGCGTCGAGTTCCAGTATATTGTCTATCACCTCCTTGCCGTCAAAGCCCTTCACGGCAAGGCGCTCCACGATGTGAGCGGGATTTTCCTTGATTTGTTGCAGAGTAAGCATTGTGATATATTGAGATTAAGCGTTGAGGAGTTCCTTGACTTTCTTGGAGATAGCTGCGCCGTCGGCCTTGCCCGAGAGTTCCTTGGAAGCGATACCCATCACCTTGCCCATATCTTTCATCGACGTTGCGCCGGTGCGCTCGATGATCTGAGCCACCACGGCGGTAAGCTCCTCATCGGTAAGGGGTTTGGGGAGATATTCTTCGATTACGGCTGCTTCAGCAAGCTCATTGTCGCGCAGGTCCATGCGGTTTTGCTCATCATAGATCTGAGCTGTGGCACGACGCTGCTTAGCCATCTTGGCAAGGATTTTAAGAGCNTGAGCATCGGGCAGAGTGCCGTCGCTGCCCTCGGCAGTCTTGGCTTCGATAAACTCTTTCTTGATACCGCGCAAGGTTTCGAGACGCACCTTCTCGCGAGCAAGCATGGCCGCCTTGATATCGGCCGATATTCTGTCAAAAAGATCCATAGTTTCTTAGGTTGAGTATTTCAAACCGCAAAGATACTAAATTTTCCCGAATCCCCGCCATTTCATGCAGCGAATATTTTATAATCGCTAAATTAGCTACTTTAGCTATCATAGCTATTTAAGCCGTCAAGAATATAAAAAAATGTCAATTATACCATAACCCCGTTTTATCTCGGGAAAATTCACTATCTTTGTAGTTAATTTCTCTTATTAATGTAAGGAATCATGAAAATACGCCGCATATTATTACTCTTAACTATACTCGTCGGGGGGCTTTGCGCCAAGGCCGACGGACTTTTCCAATACCCCATAGTGCCCGACAGTATCTCCACACTTACCGGTAGATGTGACTATCAGNCTCGCCATTTCTGGGATTTCTGTGACCTNAAGAAGGTGTTTTCATCGCGCGCCCGCGTGGCCGAGGAATTCCGCGGGTATCTTGAGATACTCCAGCTTGCCACGCCTGACTCGGCTGTGGCTGCCGTGGAGACTTTCACCCGACGCCTCGAAAAGCAGCCTGCCGATCTGCTGTTTCTTGCCGAGATTGCCGAGGCTGAACTTTACAGCGACACTGCCAAGGTGTGGGCCGACGAGCTTTACATTCCGTTTGCTCAGGCCGTAGTCAACAACAAGAAAATCCAGAAGCCTTACAAGGCCCGCTTCCGCCAGCAGGCCGAGGTGCTTTCCAACTCGCTTCCCGGTCGCAAGATTCCGTCGATTCCCTATACCCGACCCGACGGATCGCAGGGCGATGTGGCGCTCGACTCGGCCCGAGTGGTATTGCTCTACATCAACGACCCTGACTGCTCGTCATGCCGCATGGCCCGCGTAAGGCTCTCAGGCGACGTGAATACCCGCGAGCTCATCAACGAGGGCGTGCTTAAAATTGTCGCCATCACCCCGGCCGACGCTGACGACAAGTGGCGCAGCGAGGTGGAAGGTTATCCCAAGGATTGGATCGTGGGTGCCGCGCCCGACATCGACATGTCGCTCGACCTGCGCGGAGACATGCCCGTATTCTATATCCTCGACAAGAACGGCAAAATCCGCTTCAAGCATCTCGACATCGATCAGGTGCTCGACATAATGCGTCAGCTTAAGAAAAGATAATCATTCAGTCACCCCATAATCCCCCACTCTGACATGAACGGCTTAATCCACTCGACAGTCAATTTCTATCTCAACACCATCGGCCGCAGCTACCCCAACATGGGACGGTTGTTTCTCCGCCTCTTTGTGGGCGTGATGATGATGCAGTTTGGCATCCGCCACCTGGTCAACTTCAATGAACTGTGTGTCGACTTCCCCACGGTGCTCAACATGTCGCCCATGTGCTCGCTCATCATCATGATTGTGATCGAGCTGGGGTGCTCGCTTCTAATCATGGTGGGATTTCTCACGCGCATGAGTGTGATACCGCCCATAGTGGCCATGATCGCCGCCGAGTATTACATACTCCACGACATGATACCCAATCTCCCGGCCTACGGCCTCGACAGCACTGACCCCGGCTATCTNCCCATCATGTTTNTNGGCATATACCTGTTTCTGCTCATCGTGGGACCCGGCAAGATTTCACTCGACTATTTCATCTCCCTCTATATAATCGACCGCCGCGGCAAGACTGAAGAAGAAGTCCTTGAAGAAGTATAAATGAAAGTAGCAGTATTGATATCAGGCGGAGTGGATAGTGCCGTAGCGGTGCATCAGCTCCTTGAGCAGGGTCACGACCTGCACCTGTTTTATATCCGTATAGGTCTCGATACCGACGAGGGCGATTGCTCGGCCGAAGAGGATATCGAGATGTGCCGCTTCATTGCCGAGCGCTACGGGCTGCCGTTTGACATCGTCTCGCTCCATCAGGAGTACTGGGACAATGTGATGGAATATGCGCTCCGCACCGTGCGCGAGGGCCTTACGCCGAACCCTGACATCATGTGCAACAAGATGATCAAGTTTGGATTCTTCGAGCAGCGCTGGGGCCATGAGTTTGACCGCACCGCCACCGGCCACTATGCCACCACGGTGGAGGGCGACGATGGCCTCGTGTATCTTGGCACGGCAGTTGACCTGGTGAAGGATCAGACTGACTTCCTCGCTCAGATTTCCTACGACCAGCTGTCACACCTGATGTTTCCCATCGGCTCNATGCCCAAGTCGCGCGTGAGGGAAATAGCCATAGAGACCCGTATGCCCAACGCTTACCGCCGTGACAGTCAGGGNATATGCTTCTTGGGCAAAATCAATTACAACGACTTCATCCGCCGCCACCTCGGCGAGCGCCCGGGCGCCATCGTGGAATTGGAGACAGGCCGCAAGATCGGCGAGCATCGCGGATTCTGGTTCCACACCATAGGCCAGCGCAAGGGTCTGGGCCTCTCGGGCGGCCCGTGGTACGTAGTGCGCAAGAATGTGCACGACAATGTCATCTACGTGTCGCGCGGATATGACACCGAGAAGCAATATGGCCACACGCTCCATCTTGCCGAGATGCACTGGATCACCCGCAATCCGTGGCCCGAAGCGTGTGAAAATGTGGAGATTACTTTCAAGAATCGCCACACCCCCGAGTTCATGCCCGCCACGCTCTCGCGCGTGCCCNGCACTGAAAGTGAGTATATCATCCAGTCGNCCGGANGGGTTCAGGNCATCGCCCCGGGCCAGTTTGGCGTAATCTATAATCCCGAAAAAACCATCTGCTTAGGCAGTGGAGTGATTTCGGGCGGAAATATTAATTTGTAAATCAATCCTACTCTACCACATATATTATAATGGAACAACGAATAAGATTGAAAGTCCTCGGGCTCTCCTACAGCCAGATTCAGCAAGGCGCCTACGCCCTGATACTGGCGCAGGTCAACGGCCCCTACCGCATCCCCGTGGTGATAGGCCCGGCCGAGGCACAGTCTATAGCCATGAGCATGGAAAGCATCAAGCCTCCACGCCCCATGACCCACGACCTCTTCGTATCGTTTGCCCACACGTTTGGCGTCAAGCTCAAGGAGGCGTTCATCTACAAGTTTGAGGACGGGATTTTCTCCTGCGAACTTACGTTTACCGACGGCGAGCGTACCGTAGCGATCGACTCCCGCACCAGCGACGGCATCGCCATAGCCATGCGCACCGGCGCCCCCATCTACACCACTCAGGAAATAGTCAATGAGACCGGTTTTCTCCTCGAAGTAGAGGGCGAGAATCGCGGCGATGGTGAAGGCGACGATGATGATGACGACGACACCGGATTTGACAGCTATGATGATGACGAAGAGGAGGATGATGATATTCTCTCAGAGGAAGTTGAGGAGGAGGAATCATCTTACACCCGCGAGCCCAAGCTCGAAAACTACGCCATCGAGGAGCTCGAACGCACCATCGCCCGCCTGACCGAGCGCGAGGAGTATGAGGAAGCTGCCCGAGTTATGGCTATCCTCAAGCGCAAGCGCGAGCAACGCGACGGCGAGTCATCAACCCCGCAACCTTAAAATCTCATAATACCACCTTTCAACTGTTTATTCCGCTATGAATGATTCAAATACGTTTCAGATAAAGGCCCGGCTCACGGTGATGAACTTCCTGGAGTTTGCCATCTGGGGTGCATATCTTATCTCGATGGGTATGTATCTGGCCAATCACGGACTGGGCAACTACGTGTTCTGGTTCTACACCGCCCAGGGTATCGTGTCGATATTCATGCCCGCGATTATCGGCATCATCGCTGACCGCTGGATACCCGCGCAGAAGACTCTGAGCCTCTGCCAGTTGCTGGCCGGTATATTCATGATCGCCACGGGCTATGTAGCCTCGGTTTCGGGCGACCAATTACCCTTTGCACCGGTTTTCACACTCTACGCCATTTCGGTAGCCTTCTTCATGCCNACGATAGGCATGTCCAACTCCGTGGCATTCAACGTTCTGGAGCAAAACCGCCTTGACACAGTCAAGGCCTTCCCGCCCATACGTGTATTCGGCACGGTAGGTTTCATCGTGGCCGAACTNGCCGTGAACTTCATCTCGATAGGCGGCGTGGAGATTCAGCACAGCTACACGCAGTTTTACCTCTCAGGAGCGCTCAGCCTCGCTCTCGCGGCCTACTGTCTCACACTGCCCGACTGCCCCGTGAAGAAAGCCGAGAGCAAGTCGCTGGCCGACAGCCTGGGCGTGAAAGCCTTCGCGCTTTTCAAGCGTAAGGAGATGGCTATCTTCTTCATATTCTGCATGTTCCTGGGCGTTTCGCTCCAGATTACCAATAGCTACGGATCGAGCTACATATATCAGTTCAACAGTGTCCCCGGCTTCGAGGGCGGTTTCTGGGCAAAGAACCCCACGTTCCTCATCTCCATCTCGCAGTGCGCCGAGGCCGTGTGCATCCTGCTCATTCCGTTCTTCCTCAAGCGCTACGGCATCAAAGGGGTGATGCTCATAGCAATGTTTGCGTGGGTGCTCCGCTTCGGATTCTTCGCCATAGGCAACACTTCGCCCTCCGGCGTAGGCTTCCTCATCATGTCGTGCATAGTCTACGGTGTGGCCTTTGACTTCTTCAATGTCTCGGGCGGACTTTACGTGGACTCGCAGACACCACCGGCTCAGCGCAGCTCGGCTCAGGGTCTCTTCATGCTGATGACCAACGGTATCGGTGCCTCGCTGGGCACGCTCATCGCCGGTTCGGTCGTGGTCAACAATCTCGTATATGACCCTGCTATTCAGGACAATCCCGTGGCAATACTCCACGGCTGGCAGACGAGTTGGGCTATCTTTGCCGCCTATGCCCTCGTGATAGCCGTGCTTTTCATGCTCATATTCAAGGA
>WFLX010001759.1_pt1 | contig 12272 bp, 9 predicted proteins | sample 4967041 | NCBI WGS metagenome assembly WFLX01 (sample SAMN12857096, study PRJNA449069) | gut metagenome | isolation source: stool from male and female vole | host: Microtus ochrogaster | place: USA:Florida | collected 2017 | reverse complement strand
TAAATCTATTGTAGGGGATTGTTCTGAAATAGAATTATCCCCTGCATTTATCTCCTTCTAAGATATGAATGAATATAAATACTTACTTTCATCCTTACTCGTTATGGTTGTGGCTATGTGCCTTACAGCTTGTGGGGATGATAAAGATGAACCAGAAGCAGAATATAAGGCTAATGGTAGAGGTGTTGTAGTTAATTGGGATGGAAGCACTGAAGAATACTACTTTTATCTTTCATCTGATAGGGTTATAATGGTTTCCAATGTGGAAGAGGATTGGGAACTTAGACCTTATCCAAATTCCTTCTATAAACCGCTGACAAATAGCAATCTCTATCAGTTTGTNAAANAANCCTTAGAGTATAACTNTGATATATACCCTGGCAANCCTCTGNATCTGGTGGTAAANGCTTCNACAAATTGGAATGAATTTCCCTATTCTGNAATAAGCNGTTTAGTAGATAAAATGAAGGTATTACAGAATCAGTACAAGTATNTTACTTATGATGGTGNAGGTGGTTTTTATGTGTTTAATAAGATAGATGGCAGACCGCTATTCCAATACTAAACATACATACAAAATCACATAAAAAGCTCCAGCTAAACCAGTTGGAGCTTTTTTATTCGTTTTTGAGTTTTTNAAATTTACANTTCGTAAAAAAGTCGGTGGGGTGTGGTTAGAAGCCTATCACCTCTAAAATTTNACCCCATACCCCAAAGTTACGTTAGGTACATCTACATNCTCAGTCTGCTCTATGATACCAGCATCTTTAAGAGTGTTTACTATCTCTGCTATCTCTTCAGTTGGAGTACCTACTGAGAAGGTATCAGCAGAGCGACTAATGAAGGCTATAGCTTCATCATCTAGGCTATAGTTTGCCTTCAGTCCAGCCTTTATTACTGGATTATCCAGCTCTTCCTTTACAGCTATAATATCTGGTGTGAACCTATAGCTTACCACTTCATCAGCGGCTATACCCAGCTCTCTATCTATATGGTGTTTGGCTGCTATACCTAACTCTTCATTAGTGAGGATTGGTAGCCCTGCTTTCTGCTCAATATCATCCATCACATCCTTCATCAGAGTAGTAAATGCACCATCCTTAGAGTAGAGCGGCTTACCTTCATAGAAGATACAGCACTCTTCTTTTCTATGGCAATTAAGCCAAGTATCATACACAAATACAAAGGATGCACCAGTCTTAGCCACTATAGTAATCTCTATGCAAGTGTGCTTACCTTCCTTAAACTCTCTTAAAGATACTCTGTCTATGTGCTGAAACATTATATCTTTAATCTTCTTTCTATCCTCATACTCTTCTGTATCTAACTCCATCATTAGGATAGATTCTAGGTACTTATCATTAGCAGGAAGTTCTAGCTGCTCTATCATCTTAGCCACTTCTCCCAGCTCATTCTTTAAGTTGGCTAACTGGGATTTAGCTTGAAGTTGTTTGGCTCTTAGAGCTTCAGAGCGTTTATTAAATTGAGCTTCTGTCATTTTGCCCTCAATATAATAATCATCTTCAACTACGACTAATCGCTCTCCTATAGCAGCTATTTCCTTATCTACAGTAGATAACTTTAGCTTCAGTATATTTTCCTTCTCCTTATACTCTGCAATGTTTACAGAATCCTTAGCCATAAGGAAAGACTGGTGAAGGCGTTTAGTTACTAGCCAGAGTAATCCATCCATTACATCCCTTCGGATATTAGGAGATACACAAACATCATCCTGCTTTAGTCGGTTAGCCTTAACTTTGCCATAGCAGGTATAGCTTCTATCCATATTTACATAGTTACTTCCACAGTGGCATTTCAATAAGCCTACCGCAAAGTTTACATTTCGGCTCTCCTTAGTTCTTTTAATGGCTATAGTTTCCTCTTTGAGAGCAGCACACTTATCATACAGCTCTTTATCTATAAGGGGTAATTTGCCACTATAATAGCTTTCATCAGCTAAACAGTTGCGGACTATATTAAAGGTGATATGCTGACCTTTTTTAGTTACACCTCTAGAGTTAAGTTCATCCACTAGCTTATATATGCTATACTTGCCAGTAGCATAGAGTTCATAGATAAGGCGTACTATAGCAGCTTCATCTTCGTTAATGATTAGGTGCTTAGTTTCCCCTATAGAATATCCGTATTTCAGTTGTCCGCCTACATAAATACCCTGCTCTCTATTGCGGTCTTTACCTCTCTTCATCTTAGCAAACATTTCTTTAGTTTCCTCTTCTACCATAGCAGAGTAAACAGAGAAGGCTATAGATGCTCCCAGAGTTTCCTTACCATTAGCATCCAAAAGGGGCATATCAAAGCCATTTTTAACATAGAGCTGTATCTGGTTTTCTACCAGAAAATTCTCCATATCTGTAAGGCATTTCTTAACACGTCCTAAGCGATTCAAGTGCCAGAGAGCAACAGTTTTTATAGTTGGAGTAGTAAGGATGGTAGATTTAATATCATCCAGCATTTGTAGATACTCCTTATTGAGCTTTCTAGCGGATGCTCCAGCTACCTCAATAAATAGCATCTCATCTTCCACAAAACCCTTAGTTTTGCAAAATTCCACCAGTTCCTTCTTTTGGGATTCCGTTTCTTGATTAACGGTACTGGCTCGTATGATACAAAGAATTGTCTTATTCATCTGTTCTAGTTGGTTTTATACTGCAAAGTTACAGATAAAATAAGAGCTGTGCAATAGCCTTTATAAGTTTGATTTCCTTATTACAGAGATGGGCAATGCGAAGGCCTCAGAACGTGGGACGGGCAACGGGTTCGGCACCACGCTTTTTTTGTGTCATCACGATTTATGGACGTTTATCCCCGAGTCACCAACAAATAACCTTAAAAATCAACTTGTTTATGAATTTTAAAAACCAAATCAAAAAAAGGAGTGGTCTTCTTATTGCTCTCCTCCTATTATTGCTATTCCCGGCCGTTTCAGCTTACGCTCAGAAGACTTTCGATGTCAGTAATCCAGCCGGGAGATATACCATTACCGATTATCAAGGCCGTAAGATAATACTAAATATTGGAAAAACTACCTCTTCCGACATTCTCGCTATGCCTCATGGCACCGGAACAATAACCCTGAATGGACGTACATTAAAAGGGAAATGGAATGTGACAGATTTTAACGACTCTCTATTTCTTGCGTTTGAAACTTATGATAATATCAGAATCACATATAGCTTACCATCAGGCTCGGCTAAAACCGATCAGATAATAATATCTCAAGACGGAAGAGCATCTTATAATATCAGCGAGCTATTGAAAAATGATGGCGATTGGATAAAGGTGAAACGAGCACCGGCATCTACGAAAAAGGCATCTCCCAAGAAATAATAAATTATCATAAACCTTATTTGAAATTTCGATGAAATTCTACAATCGGTTTGCACTACAAACATCAGTAATCCTATTATGTGCAACACTCTTTATAGGGTGCAGAAATAAACTCCCTGAGAATTTAACACCTGCAACCTGCAGAATCACGGGAAATTTAGGCGAATATTTTGAGGTTGTCGAAGGTGAATATCCCATATCCGAGTCTACCAGTAAATTTGTATTTAAAGTTAAGCGAATTAAAGAACCGGAAGAAGGCATTATTACCAAGTTTGGAATAGGTTATGCAATTTTTGACAAAGAGGGCAAGGCCTTAATCGCACAAAAAGCTAAATTAGAGGATCTCAATCCTCTGATGTCCTTATCTTTTCTGCAATTGAAAATGGACGAAACAGGAGATATAAGTATCTATATCGAAGGCTGGCCTGAGAAACTAAAAGGAGCCAAAACATTCAGAATCGCACTTGACTGCCAGGAAGAAATTCCTGCATCCAAACTTATATCTCTTGAAGAGTTTATAAATCCCCCAAATTTAGCAGTTAACTTTGACCAATTAAAGGAAAAAGGGTTCTCCATGAGTGAAAATAAAGAAACAGGAGAATATGTATTGGAAAAAGATAATCTTACGATTGAATATTTTGAAGATTTCGATGATGACGGAGAGGGCACAACTGTGGTAACCATAACCTTCCCTGAACTGGAGGATGTTTCCAATTTTATAGCGCCCATCAACGACAATCTGAACTGGGGAAAGCGACCGACCTCTTTGGGGTCACTCTTCAAATACCGAATGGGTGATTTAGAAGTCCTTACTGAGGTTAACAAAGTGCAAATAACTAAAAGAAGTTTTATACCTACGCCATAAGTTTTTGAAAGCAAACANTANNTAACTTNCATATATATGCANGAATCTATCCAAACCCCAAATTATANATGACAAGTTATCAGTCCACATACTTTTCATTTTTTCCGTCTTCTTTCGTGGATTGGTGAAGACTTCAAAATTTTATCCCATGAAAAAAATTACGTATTCTCTCGTAATCCTCTTAGGATTAGGACTCACTGCTTGCGGAAGCAAATCTGACTCTTCACAAAACAGTTCTGATGAAAACTTTGAATCTGTCAACATCGAAGCTGATCCTGTTGAGGAGGTGGAAGCTGTTGCCGTAGCAGAAGAATCAGCTAACACAACCTCAGAAGACAACTCCAAGATAGATAAGATGCTTGATGATTACGAGGCTATGATAACTGAGTATGATAAATATATATCACAATTAAAGTCAGGTAATGTTGACATGCAAAGCGCCATGAATATGGCTTCAAAAGCCGAATCCTTACAAAGGAATTTGGAAGGCATGGAATCTCAAATGTCCGTTGCTCAAACTCAGCGTCTTACTAAATTAGTTTCAAAATTATCGAGTATTGCTGCCAAAGCGGCAAGTGTGAATGTTGAAGATATTCAATCGGTCGGGGGAGTTAATCTAAAGGAGCTTGGCCTCTAATCTGACTCACACTGTATTGAGTATGGCCCGTCGATATCTTTGTCTGATATTGGCGGGCCATTTAAAATGGTAACCGAAAATTTAAGCTTCGTCAGTTTGCTTCGAGTACATTTTACCATTAAATTTGTAATCCAATCCCACCATTAGTCTTTATGCTCCCTCAATATATCCTTGACAAGATTCTCGCCAAATATGGTAAAGACCGGATTTTTTCGGCTGACTGCGCGCCGTTAGCCAACAAAATTGGCCTGGGCGAAACCACTATCAAACGCATGTTCGGACTTGTGGGTGCCGACTCGAAGGAACGCTTCCGCACTCCCCATAAATCCACAATGGAAATTCTTGCAAAATGGCTTGGCTACGAAAGTTATACAGCTTTGCTGAGCGAATTTGGGGAGGGCAACTATCCGTCGGAGTTCACATCATTAGACTCAATCGATGTTGACAAGCTTGACGTGGGTACGCAGATACGCCTCCGCTATCACCCCTCCCGGAGAATTGACATGACATATGCAGGGGATTATGAATTTTTAATCACCGATTCCCAAAACAGCAAACTAATAAAGGGCGACAGGGTCAAGATTACGCATCTGATTCTCAATCAGGAACTGATCTCCGGCGATGTGGTGCGCAACGGGGTCTCGCTCGGAGCCTATCGCGCCGCCAAAGACGGCGGCTTAATATCGCTCGAAGTCATTGCATAGCGCCGTTATTCGCGTGAGTTCCTGATTTTCTCCGTCCTTGCATTGACAGTGTCAAGCAGCTCCTTATTAAAAGATTGCATTATTTGAATAGTTCTACTGTTACCCAACGCATTAGCCAGGGCAGTGTGGGCGTCGGAATCAGAAGCGTCGGGATGCTTTCGCTTATATTCCTCTCTCAATTCATCGCAGGTTGTGAGATAGAGATCCGAAACTTGCGCTGCAAGACTCTGAAGTTCAGAATCGGTCAGCTTCCCGGATCGAAGAGTGGCGGTAGCCGATAGGGCTGCTTCTGTAAATTTCTTCATTCCGGAGTCAAAGTCAGTCATTTGACCCTTTTCGGGTGCTTTGCGATGAGCGGCCGACAACTCAACAGTTTTATTATCCGCCTCCCGTGTTGCTCTCATACCCCTCTCTACCTCGCGGGCACTTTGCGTTATCGTATCCTCGACTAAACTCGGACGGATATCTGCGTCGTGACCTCTTCTATCAGCGAAGAGGACAACACCTATTACCACTACAATACTAAGCGCCGCAATCGCGTTTATAACCGTACTGATAGGCAGATCAGGCCGTTGAAGCGACCGCCGGAGCTTATCGGCGGAGACACCCGGAGCGTCACAGAGACTGCGGAATCTCCTGAAAGCCCGCGGTATACCATTTTTATCACCACCCGTGATAATATCCACCACCCTCCCGATGGCAGCGAAATCTTTATCGGCTGTGGGCTTCTCCGGCCTATTGACTGCATCACTTATTCCCGGTGTGCCGCCATGAGTCAGATCATGTGTATCGCAGTAGGCTTTGTCGAGATCTATGAGCATAGCGGCGCGATCGCTGTGGCGCAACATGATATTGGCCGGCTTAAGATCGCAATGGACAACGCCGCTGCGGTGGAGATAGCCGACAACATTCAGGAGCTCGGTAAGGAATTTTCTCATATTCTCCTCATCCCTGAAATAGTCACGCCCCTCGGCAGTCTCAGCGAAGTCGTCCAGATTATCGCCGTCGATATAGTCCATTACAATATATACCTCGACGGCATCGGCCCTAATCTCGCGGTAAACGGGGAGAGCATCATGTCTGAGCCTACGACCTATCTCAAACTCTTTGCGATAAGCGGCAACAAATCCGGCATTAAGGCGCTGACGCTCCGAGAGGCGTTTCGCGGCAACCAACAGCCCGTCAAGCCTCACGCGGTAGACCGTACATTCAGCCCCCTCTCCACAGATGTTTTCAGGGAGAAATTGGGCTGTTACGGATTCTCGCGAAAGCACCGGAAACTCCGATCCGAAACCGGAAGGATAATTGCATGCCATATCTATCTCTCTACCATTTTGTTATTCTCAGTTTTCTATCAGCGCCAAACCAAAAGCAATCCAAAGATAGTGAAAAGTTGAGGGCTTAGGAGGGGTGGTGGAGGGTTAGTCGTTGATGGAAAAGGTGATGTCTTCCTGAGTGAGGATGTCGACGAGGTGGCGGGTGATAGGGATGCGTCGGGAGGAGCGCAGGTGGAGTGTGCGGTTGATCGAGGGATCGAAGATGCGGAACGATAGTTCGCCCAGGGATTCCTGTGTGCCTGCACTTAACAATTCATCAATCAGGGTTCTGATATGGAGTGTCACTTTGTCGGAGGGGAGATCGATGGTGATATTGTTGATGAGTTTGCCTTTTATATCGTTGAGCAGAGAGATGGAAGTAATGTTGAATCGCAGGGGCTGGGTGGGGAATCGGCGGGAATAGACGCCGCGAATGAGCACCGGGGTCCCCTGCTCGCCGTAGTTACGGAATTTGTAGTAGTTGTCGTCGTAGAGACGGAATTCCGTAGTGCCGGAGTAGTCTTCGACTTTCATCACACCGAAGTTTCCGCCATTTTTGGAGGGGAATGTCTGGAAGCTCACTACCATGCCACCGAAAGTGACTTCCATATTTTCCATGGGTTCAGCTTCGTTGAAGGTCTTGATGTCGCATTTAGTGCCATAGTTGAGCTCCATGTAGTAGGGGTCGAGGGGATGGGCTGAAAGGTACATCCCCACGAGTTCGCGCTCACGCTGCAGACGCACTGCCATGGGCCACTCCTCCTGGGGGACGATCGGCGGACGCCCGGAGGTGTTGAGCTCGGCATCGTCGCCGAAGAGCGACATTGCTGAACGGTTTTTATCGTTCTGGAAAGCCTGTCCATAGCGGACAAGGGTCTCGCTGAAGACCTGACCTGAGCTGTTTTCGGCGAAGAAATCTTCGCGCTTGACACCCTCGAAATTGTCGAAGGCACCGGCGCAGACAAGATTTTCAAACACTCGGCGGTTGACTGCTGCGGAGGGGACTCTCTCCACGAAGTCGTAGACCGACTCAAATGGTCCGTTGGCGTCGCGCTCGGCTATGATGGCCTTGACTACATTCTCCCCCACACCCTTGATTGCAGCGAGACCGAAGCGGATATCGCCGGCCTTGTTGACACCGAAGCCGGTGAAGCTCTCGTTGATATCAGGGCCGAGGACAGCGATCTTCATCCGCTTGCACTCATCCATGAAACCGGTGAGCTTCGTGATGTCGCTTTGGTTGCGTGTAAGGATTGCGGCCATATACTCCGAGGGATAGTTGGCCTTGAGCCATGCGGTCTGGAAGGCAACCCAGGAATAGCAGGTGGCGTGGCTCTTATTGAAGGCGTAGGATGCAAACTTCTCCCAGTCTTTCCATATCTTGTCAAGAACCTTGGGGTCATGGCCATTGGCCTGACCCCCTTTCAGGAAGAGGCCCTTGAGTTCGTTCATCTTATCGATGAGCTTCTTACCCATAGCCTTTCGGAGGGTGTCGCTCTGACCGCGGGTGAAGTTGGCGAGCAGACGCGAGAGGAGCATGACCTGCTCCTGATAGACGGTGACGCCGTAAGTATCCTTGAGATACTTCTCCATGATGGGGATATCATAGGTGATAGGGCTGCGGCCATGCTTACGGGCTATGAAGTCGGGGATATAGTCCATAGGCCCCGGGCGGTAGAGGGCGTTCATGGCGATGAGGTCCTCGAAGGTTGAGGGCTGGAGCTCGCGGAGATATTTCTGCATGCCGGCTGATTCAAACTGGAAGGTACCNGTGNNGTGNCCNTGACAGNATAGNTCNTNGGNCTNGCGGTCAGTGATGTCGATGTTATCGATGNCGNNATCTATACCCTTCGTGAGNTTGATGTTGGCGATAGCCTCCTTGATGATCGAGAGGGTCTTGAGGCCGAGGAAGTCCATCTTTATGAGGCCGGTATCCTCGATGATAGAACCTTCATATTGGGTTACGATCATTTTTGAGGCCTCTTTGGATTCGACGCTCTTATCGACAGCGGTAGCGACCGGTACCCAATCGGTGATAGGGTCGCGGCAGATAATTACACCGCAGGCATGGACACCGGTGTTGCGGACATTTCCCTCGAGGCGACGGGCATATTCGAGAGTCTCGCGCACAAGATAGTTGCCGGAGTTGAGTTCCGGAGCAAACTCCGGGACGTAGGCATAGCAGTTCTTGAGGTTGGTCTTGAGCTGCTTGCCCGGCTTATCGGGGTCGTCGGGCATGCGCTTTGGCACGAGATTGGCGAGGCGGTTGCTCTCGGGGAGAGGCAATTGCTCCACGCGGGCCACATCCTTTATGGCCGACTTTGCAGCCATGGTGCCGAAGGTGATGATATGAGCCACCTTTTCCTCGCCATAACGCTCGGTGACATAGTGGAGGACATCGGCACGGCCATCGTCGTCGAAGTCCACATCGATATCGGGGAGGGAGATACGGTCAGGGTTGAGGAAGCGTTCGAAAAGTAGGTCGTATTTTATAGGATCGACCTGAGTGATACCGAGGCAGTAGGCCACGACGCTGCCGGCTGCCGAGCCACGGCCGGGACCCACGCTGACACCGAGCCGGTGTCGAGCCACATTTATAAAATCCTGGACTATAAGGAAGTATCCGGGGAAGCCCATGGTTTTCATGATATAGAGCTCAAAGCGGATACGCTCCTCGAGTTCGGGGGTAAGCGGGGTGCCGTAGCGCCTCTCGGCTCCTTCGTAGGCGAGTTTTGCAAGATAGTCGGCCTCGAATTTTATACGATAGAGCTTCTCGTAGCCGCCGAGCTTGTCGATTTTCTTCTTGGCATCCTCGGGGGAGAGCACCACATTTCCATTCTCGTCCTGAGTGAACTCGTCGAAGAGCTGCTGCTCTGTGATGCGTGAGCGATACTCCTCCTCGGTGCCGAAGTCGGCGGGAATCTCAAAGAAGGGCATGATGGGTGCATGGTCGATAGAGTAGGTCTCGACCTTAGAGATGATCTCAAGGGTATTGTCGAGCGCCTCGGGGAGGTCAGGGAAGAGAGCTTCCATCTCCTGCTGACTCTTGAACCACTCCTGCTTTGTGTAGCGCATGCGGTCAGGGTCGGCGACATAATTGTTGGTTGAGATGCAGATGAGACGGTCGTGGGCTTCGGCATCCTCGGCATTGATGAAATGGGAGTCGTTGGTGGCCACGATTTTTATGCCATGCTTACGGGCGAGGGAGATGAGTGTAGGGTTGACCCTCTGCTGCTCCTCGAAAGTCTCACGGTTAGCACCGGGAAGGTCTGTGGGGTGGCGCTGAAGTTCGATGTAGTAATCGTCAGCAAACACTTCCTTGAACCAGAGCACACTACGCTCAGCTTCGGCAACATTACCCTCAGCGATAAGACGAGGAATCTCGCCGCCGAGGCATGCGGAGCAGACGATGAGCCCCTCGCGGTGGGCGGCAAGCGCCTCCTTGTCGGTGCGCGGATGGTGGTAAAATCCCTCGGTGTGGGCCTGAGAAACGATCTTGATGAGGTTTTTATAGCCGGTAAGGTTCTTGGCGAGGACCACCAGGTGACGCCCCTTGTCGTATTTATCACTACGATCCTTGAGGGAGCCTTTTGCCACATACATCTCGCAGCCGAAGATGGGCTTGAAGTCGAGTTTGCGTTTGATCTTGTCGATCTCAGGCTGGAGCTGCGCCCTCACCTCCTCGGTTTGATCTTCGGGAGCCTCGGCAATCTTGCCCTCAAGCTCGGCGAGTTTGCCTTTATACTTGCCCTTTAGCTTATTGACATAGTTGAAATACTCTTTTATGCCGAACATGTTGCCATGGTCGGTAAGGGCGAAGCCGGGCATCCCGAGCTCCATGGCCTTGTCGACAAGGCCTGTCACTGATGCTTGTCCGTCGAGGAGAGAATATTGGCTATGAACGTGGAGGTGAACGAATTGTCTCATTGTATAGTATGTCGGGGGGAGTTTGGAGATTGGGGCGCACAGTGGGAGAGAACCCGAGCGGCCGCAGTGCAAATTTACGAAATCCCCGCCATCTTTCCTACCCTCGGGCGAAGCCGGAGTGCATAATAAATGTTAAGGAACCGGACTGCAGAGGGTCGCAAAGGAGCCCGGGGCTTGTGGCAAAGGGGGAAAAGTTGTAATTTTGTGGTGATTAGACAGTTCCCACCAAATCGCTTTGAAAATCCATGACTTCCAACCCTGACAGCACCCTGTTGCTGACTGCCTGCGTGAATCCTAACGGCATGTCGCAGACTCGTCTTCAAAACCCGCAGGAGCGACTCAAACAATATGTCGATGCCCTGAAATGGTATCTCGAGAACACCTCGATGAGAGTGGTGGTTGTAGAGAATACCCTGACTGACTACTCAGCTGATTTTTCGGACTATATAGGGAACGGACGGTTGGAATTCATAACATTCGACGGCAACAGCTACGACCGGAGTCTCGGCAAAGGATATGGCGAGGCACTGATAATAAAGGAGGGGCTGGAGCGCTCTCAGATCCTACGACAGGGAGGGAATATCATAAAGGTGACCGGGAGGCTGGTGGTCAATAATATCAATGAGTTGGCAAGAGGATTCTCGGCGCCTGACACAGTGAGCTCCAACACCGAGCTCTCGGGAGGTAGGTACCTGAGCTACAGCATGGTATTTGCCGCTCCTCGGGAGTTTTTCGCTGACTATTTCCTGCGTGACATCAGCGCTCTCAACGACTCTGCCGGCTACTTCTTTGAGCATCTGCTTTTCGAGAGAATTGCAGAGTGGAAAAGGGATGGACATCTTCACAAGGAAATATCGATCCCTGTGAAGATTGAGGGGATAAGCGGATCGACCGGGATGCCCTATCGTAATCCTTCGTGGCTTGAGGGGATCAAGGCAGCAATCAAAAGCTTCCTCCACAGCCATAACATCTACATCAACCACCCTCAGCAGTAGGANGTNAACTNCTCGTTAAGTGGTATTTNTGNAAGGCTTCCTGAAAATGGTTCAGGGGCAAAAAAAAGGTTGTCATCCCGACAACCANTCTTTTTTGTAGAGATGCTTGAGGAAATCATTCAATCTCAAAAATCATTTCCTTCGGCAATCTCCCTACGATGTAGTTAACCTTAAATCTAATACCATGAAAAACACGATGCAAATTTAAGGCATTTGTGGATATTATGCAAATTTTTGAAAGAATTTTTGCAGAATTTGTGAAATTTTGCCACAAATCAACCCGAAACAATAGCAAACTGCTCTAAAACCCACCTTTTTCCACCATTGTCACTATACCCCAATCCCCATTATCCGGTTAGCTTAGAGCCTGTCCCATAATATATGTTAACGCTGAGGTCGCATATCTCGGAGGGATTTTGGAGATGGCGTGAGGGAGCAATGCTGTGGCATTGTGACCGAGCGACAGCTTCAAAAGCATCC
>WFLX010073092.1_pt1 | contig 12278 bp, 9 predicted proteins | sample 4967041 | NCBI WGS metagenome assembly WFLX01 (sample SAMN12857096, study PRJNA449069) | gut metagenome | isolation source: stool from male and female vole | host: Microtus ochrogaster | place: USA:Florida | collected 2017 | reverse complement strand
GTGGTAATAATTGTAGATATAAATGTCAAGAATCCCGATAAAATTGTCATATGGTATGATTTCGGGGCGAAATGGTTGTAAAATACGTAAAAATATGTTTATTTTGTATTAGAGATACTAATAATCATGACTTCATCACTCAACATAACCACTGTAGTTCTTGACCGCGATAATTCGAAAGGTCAAGTATTTGACGTCACAGGGCGATGTGCTTTTGCAATTTGCACAAAGGGCGAGTTTGAGATAAAAATTCTTAATGAGATATATAAGGTGTCGCCCAATTACATGTTTGCCTGTATGCCGTTTGTCAATATAGATGTGGTGAATGTCTACAAAACGAGTGAGATTGTCTTCGGGTGGATATTGATAAAGGATGTGCCAAAGTTAATCAACCGCTGGGTGAATACAAGCAATCTAAGTGCTATTCAAAGTCACCCATTAGTTAGAATAGATGATACTCAAGCCCAGGGACTGCTTTCTTCAATCGCTGACTATCAGGGCAATTTTGTGGTGAATGAAGGAGGCGTGTTTGGCAATATATGTAATAATATTCAGCAGGATATCATTGATTTGGAGGGGCGGTTGATTGTGGCGAAAGTCTTGAAGCTCTACTTTATCAATATCTCGACGGAGCCGCGGGGATATACTCCGCGTGATATTGAATACCAAAAGTTTATGCTGACTCTTTACGCCAATTTCCGTGAGCATAGGGATGTGAAGTTTTATGCTATGCTTTCTGGAGTGAGCGAGAAGTATTTTTCCACATTGATTCGTCAGTTGTCGGGAAGCACTCCATCGGAATGGATAGAGGTTGTAGTAATAGGAGAGGCCAAGACGATGCTGAGAGATGGGCAGCGCTCGATAAAGGAGATAGCCTCCAACCTGAACTTTCCAGACGCACCTACCTTCACCAAATACTTCCAGCGAGTCACCGGCATCACCCCAAAAGCTTACCGCAAATCCCTCTGAATTTTACGGAGACACAGAAAAATGCGGTTTCCTTCCTATAGTTATTAAATTTACTGTTCGTAGTTATTAAATTTACTGTTCGACTCATTGCATACTCTGCTAAAGGAAATGATAATATATATCCCCGACTCTTGAGAAGGAGCCGGGGATAGGATTATCATTTTTTCCCCCGCTGACCGCCGTTGCCGCGGGGGGCGCCGTTGCCGTGCTTCCCTTGACGGGCCTGCATCGGCTGGGCGTCTTCGGTGAGGCGGAGCTCTGTGCCGTTTGAAAGCTTGATTTCGTAACAGCCACGTTTACGGCCTAATTCTACGATTGATTGCTCTTTGTGGTTGGTCGCTACGTATTTGCTGATGGCAGAGGGAATGAGGTCGGCAGCTACAGTCTTTCCCTTGGCAGCTTTCACTTCCTTCCATCCTCCGTCGGAGTTAAACACGACTTCCGCTCCGTTGGCAAAGTCAACTTCATATTCCGTGCCTCGGCGGCCCTCGTCTTTCTCCACTTTCTTCACCTCATCGCCAGAGAAATACTTGGTGATGAAAGTCTGGGCTGTTTTAGGGAGGTCAGTCTGCTTGATGGGTGTGCCTGCAAACATCGTTGCAGAAAGTGATGCTGAGAGGATTACGAGTATCGAAACTAAAACTTTTTCATTTTAGGTATTTATTGATTAGATTATTGAAGGATTCGATATATTTTCTTCCAGAGGGGATGGGTCGGGGAAAATTGCGAAGATAGATAATGCGGTTGGAAAATCTTTCGATTTGTGGCAGAGGCACTATATATGAGCGATGCACCCTGACAAACGTGTCGGCTGGAAGCATGGATTCAATCTCTTTCATTGTGATCTGAGGAATGATGGTTGGCTTGTCGTGACGGTATATCTTGACATAGTTGTCCATTGCCTCAATCAGCACGATGTCTTTTAGATTGATGACCACATATTTATAGTCTGCTTTCAGGGTGATGGTCTCCACAGGCGAAGCCGGGGTTGCCTTATTTTGCATAAATCGCTTTGCTTTCTCCATGGCTTTTTCAAAGCGGGAGTAGAAAAATGGCTTATGAAGATAGTCGACCGCATCAACGTTGAATGCTTCCAGTGCATATTCGGCAAATGCGGTTGTGAAAATAAGGCATGTGCCCTCCGGAAGATCCTTTGCCAAAGCCAAGCCATTATGTGAATTTAGCTCTATGTCGAGAAATACAACGTCAGGATTAGCCGACTTGATGCTCTCCATCCCCTCAATCGGGGAAGAGAAGCATTGCAAGTCAATGTCTCCATACCGTTTGCAGTATTCTTCAATGATGCTCAATGCAATTGGCTCATCATCTATAGCTATACATTTCAACATTTCGATAAATCTATACAAAGGTTAACAATATACATTTTCCCATCGTTGTGGATACTCAGAGTGTGGCTTTTTGGATAGAGAAGCTGCAGGCGTCGGCGACAGTTTTCAATGCCCAAATGTTCACCGGTCTTTGCCACTGGGAATATGAAATTGGAGGTGGAGAATATTATTCCCCCATTTCTTTCGGTAAGATGTATGACGATTTCATTGTTCTCTAAAGTTGACACGCCATGTTTGAAACAATTCTCCACAAACGTGACAAGAATCATCGGGGGTATATTGAGATTCGGATGTTCGAGGTCAATGTTTATGTTTATCTTAGTCAAAGGTGTCAACCTCAAAGATTGAAGTGCCACGTACTGACGGATATAATCCGCTTCCTCTGATAGGGGGACAAAATCACATTGGGAGGTAGTGCTTATATATCTAATCATAGATATATACATCTCAAGAGATTGCAATGCCTTTTCATCGTGGGTTAGAAACAGCCCATATAGCGAGTTGAGCGTATTAAACATGAAATGAGGCTTAATCTGGGCTTTATAGAGGGCTATCTCCGCTTTGTCGCGCTCTGCCTCTACTGTCAGACGGCGAGAGCGTTGCAGATTGGCTTGGGTGAGCAACCCAATTGCAAAGCTAAACGCCTCCACTATCATAAATAGCGACCATACAGCCTGCTGATACTGTTGCATCCCGGGAAACATTCTAAATATCCCTACATCCAAAAGATTTGGTTTAGGCTGGTAGAGAGTGATACTCGAGAGAGCAAAGGTAATGCCAACTGAAATCAGTATGAGGCTTATACTGACAAGTCTCTTTTGGGTGTCTCTAAATAAAAGTGGAAGGGTTATAATCCTATTGATGAAATAAAGGAAGTATAACCAGATTCCTACCGTTATGACATACCAAGGAAAATTATGCAACCATCGCTCCACAGGAAATATCAGTGCCATGACTGGTAAAACGATCAGGCAGAAGACGAGGTCTATGTATTTTGGTAGGTTGTTCATAACGCGCTTAGGACATAGGGGTCGTTTTTTCTATTGACCAATGAGGAGACGATAGGTTTAATTATATCTCGCCCGCCATAATAGAACTGCNCCCCAATTTCATGGNTGGAGTGCAGNTCTCAGTTTNNCCCACTAACTNTTCTNTAACTAAANTTTCTTAAACTAACCGATTTTACTTTTTCTGCTTGNAAAGCCAATCCCTNACTGGTGTCAACTTATAGGCATAGTCGAATGAATACATGTGTTCGCTTCCTTTANCATCATCTGGCAACACAGANTTGGGAGTGAAATTGATGATATTGACTGGTGCACCTTTAGCGAGCAAAGCCTTTGCAAGAGAGTCTTGCTCTGCCTGAGGGAGCTTAGCGCTCCAAGTGGCGTATTCATATTTGATACCCTCCTTATCGGCAGCATCCTCGACAGCCTTGATATTGCCAAAAGAGCTACCTTCTTTCCCGGCGGTTACATACGTGAACTTATGCTTTACGAGTTCTCCGAATTTATCGGTATCCCAGTGGCAATCCACGAAGATGGAGGCCGCGAAAATATCGGGATAGGTGATGTTGTAGTACATTGATATCATACCGCCCATTGACTGGCCAGTCGTATAAAGACGTTTGGAATCAATATTTTTCTCTGATACAATATTTTTAAGAAGACGAATCACTATATCAACTTCGTCGGTATGTTCATACGCGTCATTGACCGCTACTCCCGAATATTGAGGCACAAGCACATAACACGGATTTTCAGATTGAGACTCATCAGAAGCCCAAACCAAGGCACCATATCCCTGCGTCAGCGGACGAGTGACATCTGTGCCGGGAGTGCTTGCGTCTGCCATAAATAGCACCAAAGGATAATCTTTTGATGCATCCATGTGTTTGGGAGTGAAAAGATTGTAGTGAAGAGTCTTTCCAGTCTCGACATCCTTATATTCGAGTTGCTGGAATTCCGGCACTTCTTTCGTTATCATTGCTTGCAGTGTGGCATCCCCGGTCTTGTCGATGACCGGGCCGCCACCGGGAGATCCTAACTGGGGTCCTCCGACTTTGCCGCCCTTCTTTTGAGGTTTTTGGGCAGCTGTTTCAGTTTTATTATCTTTAGATGTCGAATTCCCGGCACAAGAAGCCATAGTCGGCATTGCACAAACTATAGCTAAGGACAAAATAGAGGTTTTGCTTATCGATTTAAATATCATAATATGCAGTTTTAATAATACTATATTATCTAAGATGAATAACACGATTGAAAGTTTAGTGACGATTGGCGAGATAATCAATTTTGAGGATAAACGACAAAATAACTCATCAATTCATGCCTTACTTAGCTCCCCCGCCCAATGCCTTATAGAGTTTTACGACCGACTGAAGTTGGTTGACCTTATCGGCAACTAATGTCAGCCTTGAGTTGAGGAGATTCTGACGGGAGGTCAGGAGTTCGAGATAAGTGGCATTGTTGGTGCGGAACAATAGCTCATTAGACTTTACAGCCTTTTCAAGACTTTCACACTGCTGGGAATGGAGCTGGAGGTCGGTGCCATACGATTCGATGGCAAACAATGCGTCGTTGACTTCCTGACCTGCATTAAGAAGGGCTTGCTTATAGTTTTGAAGAGCAATTTGCTCTTCATCTTTTGAAATTCTCAGATTGGAAATCAGTTTGCCTCGTTGGAAAATGGGTTGGGTGATAGAGCCAAGTGCAGAGAGAATCCACCCTGCAGGGTTGCTGACAGCTTGGCCTAAGGAGTTTGTCCAACCCAAGGAGCCTCCGATGGTCAGGGAGGGATAGAAGGCCGCTCTTGCTTGATTGACGGAATAGTAGGAAGCTGCCAGCGCCATCTCTGCCTGGACTATGTCCGGACGATTGGAGAGAAGTTGCAATGGTATGCCGGCTGAGACATCAATGGGGAGAGTCTGCATCTCAAGAGTCGAACGAGTTATCTTGCGTGTCGGGATGCCCAGGAGAGTACAAAGAGAGTTTTCCGCTTCATACTGCTGGCGCACAAGATTATTATGGCTCGACATCAATCCTTGCAGATTCGCCTTGGCTTGACTGACCGCATTTTCCCTTACTTCGCCTACCTTTAATTGCAGCTCCAGAGTGCGTACCTGTTCTTTCCATACCTCTATAGTCTGCGAACTTATCTCTATCTGGCTGTCGAGCATCAAAAGAGCGTAGTAACTATTGGCTATTGAAGAAATAAGTTCTGATTGGACCGCGCTTGCATACGCTTGCTGCCCCAGCAACGCCATCTGCTGCTCTTTCTTGGCATTGCGCAATTTACCGAAAAGGTCTACTTCCCAACTCAAGGATACTGGTAGTTCAAAGGTCTTGGATACTTTGCCGCCGTCTATGGATACAAGTGAGCCATTGGGAGTGAACGTCAACGATGGAAGATAAGCGAGCTTGGCAGCAGTAAGGCTTGCAGTAGCCTCATCGATTCTCAGCATTGCTATCTGCAGATTTGTATTGTTGGCGAGTCCTTCCTCGATTAGGTCTTGAAGGATGGTGTCAGTAAATAGTTCGCGCCATGGCATTACTCCCAAAGAAGGCAGTGAGTCTGATTTTGTCAATGTATAGTCAGTGTAGAGTGACTCTACGTCGACCACCTCCGGTCGGCTGTAGTCCTTATAAAGACTACAGCCAGAAAGGAGGATTGGGACAATTATGTAAAGTGGAATGTGTTTCATTTCAGAAGTTCTTTTTCTTTTTCCCGTTCTAATTTGCGTCTGCACATCACTTTCTCCTCAATCCACTGGAAGGTGATAAAGAATGCCGGAGTGACAAGCAAAAGGCCAACTGTACCGATTATCATACCGCCAACTACACCCACACCGAGAGACGTGTTGCCGTTGGCACCCACGCCAGTGGCAAACATAAGCGGCAACAATCCGAAGATCATTGTAAGAGCTGTCATCAGGATAGGACGAAGTCGGATTGCTGCCGCGGACATCGCTGCTTGAGTCAGAGACATTCCGGCACGTCTGCGTTCTGTGCCATATTCAGTCAGCAAGATAGCTGTCTTTGCCAAAAGACCAATAAGCATAATCAAACCGGTCTGGAGATAAATGTTGTTTTCTATGCCCCAGAGTTTGGCGAAAAGGAAACTGCCCATAAGTCCGAACGGAACCGACAGAATGACTGCCAAGGGTATGAATAGACTCTCATACAGCGCACATAGGATGAGATAGATAAATAGGATACAAATGCCATAGATGACGACCGTAGAGTGATTGTTGCCGGTCTGCTCCTCCTCGCGGGTCATGCCTGAGAATTCAAATCCGAAACCTGTGGGAAGAGTCTCGACTGCCACTTCATTGATGGTGTTGATTACGTCGCCCGAGCTATATCCCTTTGCCGGCATGCCCTGCACATTGATAGCGGAGAACATGTTGAAGCGCATCAGAGACTCNGCNCCGTANCTCTTGGTNAGCTTGACAAACTGGCTTATAGGAGCCATGCCATTCTTGGTGCGGACATAGATATTGTCGAGAGCCTGCATTCCATCGCGATAGTTGTAAGGAGCCTGGACTATAACACGATAGATTTTTGTGAATCGGTTGAAATCGGATGCATATATACTTCCAAAATATCCTGACAATACACTGAGCACTTCAGATGTAGTGGTTCCGGCTCGCTGGCATTGGGCCTCGTCAACATCAATAGTGTATTGGGGAAAGTTGGTGCTGAACGATGTCTGCGCCATTTCGATTTCAGGCCTGCTGTTAAGTTTTTCAATGAAATCAGCTGTCACTTGGCTGAGTTCGTCATACCCCTTTCCTGCACGGTCCTGGACGTAGACGTCGAAGCTATTGCCCGATCCGTATCCTTTGATCATAGGGGGAGCAAAGATAAAGAGACGTGCATTTTTTATATGAGCCGTACGACGGTAGATTTCATTTCTTATTGCGTCAACATTGTCATCTTTGCCAGTACGTTGGTCCCAAGGTTTCAGCTTGATGATAAACATACCGTGAGAAGAACCATTGCCCGAGGCCATACCAAAACCGGCCACCATATTGAAATGTGCTATCTGCGGAATTTCCTTGAGTTCTGCCTGGATTTCTTGCATGATGCTTTCAGTCTCAGCCAAGGTGCTTCCGGCTGGAGAGTCGAAACTCATAAACAAGGCTCCTGTATCCTCATTTGGCACGAGTCCGGTCTTGGTAGTTGCCATAAGCCAGACAAGCAGGCAAGAGGCAACCGCCAACAGCGACCATCCAAGCCACTTATGCTTTATGAAGAAGAATACTCCACCGACGTATTTCTTGACAATCTTCTTAAACCCGCTGTCGAAGGCCATCCTGAAGCGCGTGGAGAATTCCAGTTTTGTTCCTTCTTTGATTTCCTGATTTGGTCTTAAAAGCAGTGCGCAAAGGGCGGGGGAGAGGGTCAAAGCATTTACAGCTGAAATACCTACGGCCACCGCCATGGTGATACCAAACTGAGTATAGAATACGCCCGATGTGCCTCCCATGAATGATATGGGGACAAACACGGCCATAAATACCAAGGTTGATGTCACGAGAGCAGACGACACTCCGCTCATCGCGTCGACAGCCGCGCTATAGCTTGATTTATACCCTTCGTCAAATTTGGTCTGCACTGCTTCCACCACAATAATGGCATCGTCCACGATAGTTCCGATAGCGAGTACGAGTGCAAAGAGAGTCAGAAGATTGATAGTGAAGCCTATAAGGTAGATTACTGCGAACGTACCGATCAGAGACACAAATATACTGATGGTAGGAATCAATGTGGAGCGAGGATTCTGCAAGAATACGTATANNACCAATATGACGAGCAATATAGCCTCAAGAAGAGTTTCCACCACCTTGTCGATTGATGCATCCAAGAATGTCTTGGTGCTCATGAGCTGTACGAGCTCGACCCCTTCTGGAAGGGTCTTGCTTACTTCTTCGAGATATTTCTCAATCTCAATGATAATCTCATTGGCATTTGAGCCAGATATCTGATTGATCATACAGGTGGCGCCTGGCAATCCGTCGACAAAACCCTTATACGAGTAGCTCTGAGCGCCAAGCTCAATATCTGCGATGTCCTTGAGCTTGAGGATTCGGCCATCGTCGAAAGCCTTTATGATAATCTCTTCGAATTCTCCTTCTTCCTCGAGTCGTCCACGATATTTGAGCGTGTATTGAAATACGTTTTCAGAGTTTTCACCAATAGCACCAGTGGAGGCCTCGATGTTCTGACTGGCCAAAGCCGCGGTGACATCTGCAGGCACCAAGCCATATTGGGCCATTACGTCTGGCTTGAGCCAGATTCGCATGGCGTATGAGCCACCCATGACATTTACCTCGCCCACGCCAGTGATACGTTGGATGCCAGGCTTGATGTTGATATTCATGTAGTTGGTCAGGAATGTCTCGTCGTATTCTCCATTAGTGCCAAAGAGGCCGAAGACCATCAATGTACTGTTTTGACGCTTACGCGTAGTGACACCCACCTTTGTGACCTCAGCTGGGAGAAGGGCCGTGGCNGTAGAGACGCTGNTCTGGACNTTTACCGCTGCCATATCGCCATTGCTGCCCTGCTTGAAATAGATGGTGATCTCACCGNTTNCGGTGTTGCTGGCAGTGGAGGTCATGTAGGTCATATTCTCCACGCCATTGATAGCCTCTTCAAGGGGGACGATCACTGACTTTTGTACCGTCTCAGCATTGGCACCACTGTANGTGGTGGANACCCTGACAGTNGGAGGCGCAATATCTGGATATTGCTCTACGGCAAGAGAGAAAAGTCCGATGACTCCAGCCACCACAATGACCACCGATATCACTATCGATAGGATCGGACGGTCGATAAATCTTTTTATATTCATTTTTTATAGTCTCCTTTAGATTGCTTTTTGAGTTCCGTCACTTTTGTTCCGGCTTTAAGCAGACCAGCTCCTTCACTCACTATAGTATCTCCTTCAGAAAGACCTCCGGTGACGATGTATTCTTTGCCATCGTTGATTTTGAACACTTCTATTGGGGTGGATACTGTGGTGCCGTCGACAACTTTATAGGCGAAAATCTTATCTTGTATTTCGTAGGTCGCACCTTGGGGGATTACGAGTGAGGATGGACGAGAGTAGGCCATAATGACATTGGCAGAGCCGCCGCTCAAGAGCTTACCCTGTTGGTTGGGGAAATTGGCGCGTAGTGAGACAGTGCCTGTGGTCTTGTCAACAATCCCGCTCACTACGTCGATAGCACCTTCTTTATCATAGACAGAGCCATCCTTGAGCTCTAACGTCACTGGGGGATATGACTTCATAGCGTCAGATATAGTGCCGTATTGTGCTGCTAATTCAAGAGCCTGCTTTTCATTGATGGAAAAATAGGCATACATCTGAGAGTTGTCTGAGACGGTGATGAGGGGAGTGGCCATAGTTGGGCCCACAAGGGCTCCTATGCGGTAGGACGTCATGCCTGCGATGCCATCAACCGGACTTTTCACTTCTGTATACGACAGATTGTTTTTAGCCTCGCGAAGCTGAGCTTTGGCTTGCATCAGAGCAGCCTCAGCGCTTTTGTAANAATTTTGAGCTGTGCGCAACTCAAAATCTGATATCACTTTCTCTTTATATAGTTCTTCTTTGCCTTCCAAAGCAAGTTTGGAATTCGCCAGCGCGGCTTCAGCCGTGGCAACGGCTGCCTCCGCTTTTTGCACTGCAGCCTGATAAGGAACTTGGTCGATAATGAAGAGAGTCTGGCCTTTTCGGACATGTGCTCCTTCGTTGATACATACTTTTGTGATAAGGCCTGAGACTTCTGGACGGACTTCTACGTCCTGGCATCCTTCCAGAACGGCTGTATATTTCTCAGTCAGGTTTCTATCTTCGGGAGNGACCACCAAAAAAGGATACTCTTTTGGCGCATCATCTGCATGCTTTTCGTTGTTGTTTCCGCATGATGCCNANGTCAACCCGAGNAATGTAATTCCTAANATGTGTTTTGAATGTAACATAGAAAGTATATGAAAAATTTGTGCAAAATTACATCCAAATGGTTGTTCATTTATTATTCANAGGTGATTTAATTTTGTCCAAAGTGCGCATAAATGTNCCGTTTTAAGATTTTTTTNCCTATTAATTTTTCCAATCGGCACATTCATATTAATTTTGCACCGCAAATAACAATTATGACACAGGCAGAGCTTATATCAAAATATCCAAAGGAGTATTCGATTCCCAATCGAGTCTTCCTTCTTCCTCCCGATGAGATGGGATTGCTTCCTGAACTCACTATTCAGGAGTGCAGGGTATTCATACTCGTGACTCGGGGGTCTTTAAAAGCACAGGTTGGCAAGACAGTTATGGAGGTCAATGGTCCTGTGCTCGTGGATATGTTGGTATGGGAGCCAATTACATTGAGAAGGAGAAGTGAAGATTTACGGGTATGGTGTCTGCTGCCAAACTATCTTTTCACAAATGAGTCGTTGAAGGGGTTGAAGCCCGCAGACTCCGAGTCGCTTAAAGATCGCCATAAAATACCGGAAATGCAGCTGGAGGAGGGTGAGACTGAAAAACTTGAACGCCATCTGACTATCCTTGCGGAAGCGCTTGCTGACTTCGATAATCACTATCGGGAAGAACTTTCGCAGACATATTTCCGAGGGTTCATGCTTGAAGCTGGCAATATTGTGCGCCATAAAAAGAAGAGTATCGACGATCTTGAAAAGACTGAGTCACGCGGAGACGCTATCTTGAGAAACTTCATGAAATTAGTTTGGAAATATTACCAATCCGAGCATAATGTGGAGTTTTACGCTGAGCATCTCTGCATCTCTTCAAAGCATCTGGCGCGGGTGGTCAGGGATAGGCTTGGGAAGACCCCCTACGCAGTGATAAGAGATGAGGTGTTGCATCAGGCAATGGATCAACTTAAATATTCTAAAAAATCAATTCAGGAGATATCTTCCGAATTGCATTTTTCAGAGATCGCTTCATTTTGCAAATTCTTCAAGACGCGCATGGGCATCTCTCCTACAAAATATCGTAACAATGAAACAGGCGTAGCAACAAACAACAACTTATAATAAATATGGATGAGACTAATGTAAAGTTTGGAAAGAAGTATTTGATATTTCTTTTAATATTCTTGGGAATGCTGTCGGCTTTCGGCCCCTTTGTCACCGACATGTATCTTCCCGTCTTGCCGGGGATGGCTGAAATCTTCCATTGCTCGGTTTCCACCGCTCAGTTGGGATTGACAATGAGCCTTATCGGACTTGCGGTAGGTCAGTTGTTTTTCGGTCCGTTGAGCGACAAGTACGGACGGAAACCAGTTTTGATATCATCGATGGCGGTCTTTATTATCTCCACGATAGTGATTTTGTTTTCGCCTACGATGGAATGGTTTAATACATGCCGTTTGCTTCAAGGCATAGGAGGAGCCGGAGGCATAGTCTTGTCACGCTCAATAGCGACCGACTATTATAGAGGAAGGGAGCTGGCAAAAATTTTGGCTATAATCGGTGCTATCAATGGTATTGCCCCTGTGGTGTCGCCAGTGGCGGGAGGATTGATATCTACCGTCACCGGATGGGAGGGAATCTTTATGGTGCTTCTCGGTATCGGTGTCGTAATTGTCGCGATGTGTTTCTTGTTTCGAGAGTCGCATCCGGATGAGAAGAGGAGTCATGATGGACTATTGAAGACTTTTGCCTCTTTCGGTAAGCTTCCGCGTCTGCCATACTTCGATGTGTATGTGCTTCTGTATGCTTTCGGATGTGCGGTATTTTTTGCCTACATTTCCTCGGCCTCCTTTATCATTCAGAATCATTACGGCTATTCTCCTTTGATATTCTCAGTATGCTTTGCTATCAACTCGGTATTTATAGGTATAGGGTCAGGATTGTCAGTAAAGTTCAAGAACAGCAAGGTTGGAGCAGTGGTGGGAGGCACAGTGCTTGTCGGCACCTGTATTCTGCAGAT
>WFLX010300368.1_pt1 | contig 12284 bp, 4 predicted proteins | sample 4967041 | NCBI WGS metagenome assembly WFLX01 (sample SAMN12857096, study PRJNA449069) | gut metagenome | isolation source: stool from male and female vole | host: Microtus ochrogaster | place: USA:Florida | collected 2017 | reverse complement strand
CCCTTTCGGTAGCCGCACGACCCTGCAAGCGCTGTCTGCGCGCCTCTTCCTGCTCGCGCAGAATTTTTTCTTCCGTGCGGCGGTTTTCGCGCATTCTGTCGTTGATTTTATTGAAGCCGGAAAGGTTCTTCCTCTGACGGCGGATATCCTCTTCCGCCTCGCGGATGACCGTTTCCACGGAAATGTACACCTCTTCGATGTCGGCGTCGCTCAGTCTGCCCGTAAGCGTGTCGTAAACGCCGTTGAAATTTATTCTCTCGCAAAGTATTACGAACATCGCGGGGTCGGTGTTGCGGTACGCCTCGATTTTCTTGACGAAGTCCTCGAAATTCTTGGCAATCTTGTCCCTTACGCGACTGCCGCCCTGCGCGTCGCGAAGCTGCAATTTCAAGTCCTGACTTTCGTAGTTGTAATCTTCCTGCAAGTTTTTGAGCTGTTCTTCCAAATCAGCCGCCTCGTCGTCGAGGTCGCCAACCTTCATATCGGCTTCAACCGCGTCGATTTCGCCGTTCTGGTAGGCAAACAGAATCTTGTCCGTCTCTTCCTTAATCTCGGTAAGGCGCGCGTTGGTCTTGTCGCGCTCGGAAAGGTATTCGCTCTGAATACGGTTAAGCTCGCCCTGCAACGCCTCCACGCTGTATAAAAGCGNNGTCTGNTTNCNGAAATCGTTGAGGTGCTCGCGCATNCCGTCCGTGCGCTCGGCNAACTTAGCCGCGTGAATGATAAAGCCNANGTCGTCGCAGNCNTCGTNGTACTCGTAGTAGTCCACGNNGCGCTTNGCGTTCTTGCGCACGGTAGCCGAAAGCTTCTGCCACTCCTTTGCAGCTTCCAGCGCGCGTTTAAGACCGTCCACCGTATCGGAATAGCAGTTGTAGCGGGAAACCGCTTCGCGCCAGTCCATAAGCGCCTCGAAAATCTTCACCTGATATTCGGCAGCGTTCTTGCTTTGAGCGTCGGCAACGTGCGATAAAGTTTCCTTAATCTCTTCGAGCACCGCCTTGCTTTCGGTGAGTTTTCCGCACAGCGTTTCGTTGTCCTTTCTTATTATGATAATCGCGTCGGCAGCCGTAATGCAGTCGCTTAAGTTGCNCGTGAGCTGGTTTAAAATATCCATATCNATTTCCTNTCTTNANTATNTGGCGTCNTTTACANTCTGCACNNGNCTTTTATCCGTCTTTGCAAGGTTGACTTCCTTTCGGCTCGTACCCGTAATCATCGAGGCGATAAGCTTGGTAAGCTCTTTTATATCGTCCTCGCACTTGGAAAAGCCGTAGTTCACGCCGTAAGTCGCCATCTTGTACAAGTCGCCGTAAATCTCTTCGGCTAAAGCCGCGCAGCCGTCGTTGACGTAGCCCTCCGTGCCCTCGTGCTCGATGGTCTTGTCATACCTGATTCCGTTGTCGTTTAAAATCCTGAAAAGTTGTTCTTTTGTCATAATTTCCCCCATTCGTTGTCGCATACTACGCGGTCAATCAGACCGTCGAGCGCATTTTTTGTCGGCGTAAGCTTGCCGTTTATAAAGAACTGAATATCGTCGTCGCTGAATACGTACCGCGATTTTCCTCGCTCGTTCGCGCTGTCTTTCAATCGCTTGAAACGCGCGAAATTGTCCTTGAGCATCAGCTCGCACAAGTCCTTTCTCTGCTTGCCAGATAGGTACTTGTGCCCGCCCGCGTTGTTGTTTACAAAGTACAGCCAAATCTCGCCGCTTTGCAACCCGTCGAGCGCGGCGCGGAACGCCGAAGTGTTGTTTACCCTGAACACACGACTTTCGCTTTCCAGCCAGATATTCACGTCGCCGCATATCTTCATAGCTTCACTCTTAGGCTCGAATACGCGCTTAATCTCGCCCGCGGTCAGCTTGATTATTCCGAACAGCGGCGCGCGCGTCCTGTTGTGCTTGCAGGATATCAAAACCGTTTCTGCGAACTTGTCGCCGTCGCTTAAAGGGTTGTGCGCGATATTGCCGCGCTCGGACTCTATGCCGAACCTGTTCCTTATTCTGTCGGCGTTCTCGGCGCAGGAATACTTGCCGTCCGAGTAGTCCGAAAGCGCCTTCTGCGCGCCCGCAAGCATATCGACGAACATTCTCGCCGCCGTCTGTTGAAGCTCGCTCCACTCGGTTTCGGGCGTAACGCCGTCTAAACTTTTTGGCGTTTCCTCGCAATAGACCACCTTGGAATAGTAGTCGCACGCAACGCGGCAACGAAATTCCTCCGTGCGGTCAACCGCAAGATAGTCCTTGTCGTAGTAGAACGCCATTTTGACCACCGCGCGCGGCTCGCCCAAAGCCGCAGCCTCGCGGCACAGCTCGATAGCCTTTTCCACCAGCGTATAATCGCCGCCGCCGTCAAGCCACTTGCAGTAACAGCTTTCGGACAGAGCGAACAGTTCTCTGCCGCGCGCCGTAAATTTCAGCTCGGGCACGGTATCGGATATCAGCCGCTTATTTGCAAGGCTCGCCATCTGTCCGTCGTACAGCTCTAAAATCTGTCCCAACCCGTTTTCTTTTTCCTTTATCATTGAGCCACCACCGTCAGATAAACCGTCTTACCGCTGTAATTGTTTGTTTCGGGAATTTTAAACATCAGGTTGTATTCGCCTACCTGCATAAATTGAATCTTATAGGCGTCAACGCGGTTCAAAGGATTGCCTGCGTAAACCTCGACTTCAACACCCGGAATATTGCTTTTCCTGAGCAGATATGAGTCGGAATTAATCCAGATTTTATCACCCGTAACCGTTTTACCGTATCCGTCGCTACCGACAAAAGTAACTGTTATTTCACTCTGCGCCTTGACGATTGTAAACTCGAACTCGCCGTTTTCGATTATGTAATTATCCGCTATGCTCTCGTCGGCAACAAGCGTATAAGTGTAAGTTCCCGCGTCTGTCTGATATGTTTCGCCTTCCATATGGAAAAACTGCCTGTCATAAACNACAGTGTCGAGGGGNTTAAAACCCACNCCGTNAGGTTTGCCGTTANATACATACGCGTCTTCGGTTTTTAACACATTACCATCTTGCGTTACATACCACTCAGCCGTAACCGTGCGCTTTTGAATAGTGTAAATCTTTCGTCCCAACCCGTAAATAAAGTAGTTGCCTTTATCCTCGCAGTCGGGGTCTATCGACACCCAGGCTTCGTACTCGCCCGCGGCGGTTTCGTTTCCGCCCGTTACTATCAGCCTGATATCGTCGTCATCGTAACNCTNTTTCGTAACGACGGCGGTTACGTTTTTGGCTGTGNCGNNGTAGACGAGNTTATCCNCGCCNACCCANTCGTANTGAACCTCACGGCGATNTATCTTAAGCGTGCCGTACACGTAACTGATTTCGTAGTTGTTCGATGTAAGCCCCCACATTTTAACTCCGCCTTCATAAGTGCCGGCGTCCTTTCCGTCGTATAAAAGCGTCGCAAAGCCCGAAAGCGAGCTTACGTCGTCGCCCTCGACAAAGCCCGAACACTGCTCTTGGACCGGCAAAACCTGCTGAGGGTCGAATTTTCCGTACAAAATCTCCGCGTCGCGGACTGTGATTGTGAGCGGCTTTTTAGCTATCGTGTAGGGGCGGGTTGCGCCCGTAAGGGTGTAATTGGTGTTCGGAGTCGTAGCCGTTGCCGTATACGAACCCGCGTTTTTATTGCNGCTGCTCNCCGATAACGCCNGCATTCCGTCTGNGNNNATGCCGTAAGCCGTAGCCAANGNGCACTGCGACAAGCCGTTGTATTCGAGGTTTTCGTAGTTTGACCAGTCGACTTCCACGGGGCAGGGCTGAATAGTAAGGCTGTTTTTAGGGTTGAGCACTTTGTAATTCATATCCGTGATTACGTTCGTCACGATACTGAAGTTATAAGTGCCCGCGTCTTTAAAACTTTTTAAACTCGGGAAGGAATATTCGAGCGGGTTGTCTTCCACGTTCTGACTTTCGTCGTAAGTTACTTCCACCGTCTTTAACGTGCCGTCGTAAACGGTGTTTTCGGGAAGTTGCCAATCTAAAGTTACGGGTTTGGGATTGATTTTGAGATTTATCGAAGCGTTAGCCGATACGCCAGCCGCACACGAAGTCACGTCCCCGCCGTCTACCGTTACGTAAAGACTGTACNTGCCCGCATACTCGGAGGGCTTGNGGTGAGTAAGACTTACGTTTTCAGTGTGCNAAATCNGCGAACNGTTANTGCAAACCCAGTTNNAATTGAGCGTAACTCCGTCCGCCTCGATTTGCGCGCCCGACAAAACAGTGACGTCTTCACCGTAGGTATACGTGTTGTTTGCCGCGGAAGTACTCAAAGCAAGCGTAGGTTTTTTGAGCTCCCACTGCGCGCTTATGGTTATATTGTCGGCAAGCACTTCGGTTAAATCGGTAAAAGTTTTTTCTCCGCTCTTCCAGTTGCACGTAAAGCCCTTGCGTGACTTAAACCCGTCGAGAAAGTCGCTTGCCATGGGCTTTGTAAGATATTTGTAATCGGTCCGACCGTACACGTCGTCGAAACACAGTTCTGGCTCTTTTTCGCGCATGGGATACATCGTATCGTTGCCGTTATCCACATTTATGCGGTAAACCTTTTCGAACTTCACGTCGGCGACCGTGCTTTCCGTCACGTTGCCCGAAACACCCAAATCGGTGAGTATGTATCTACTGTTGTAGTACGCCCAGTAGTAGTTATCCGCCGAGCCGTTATCGGGGTGCTGTACGTAATCGTACCCCGCGGTATACGTGCCTATATCGAAGTTTTTCAAATCGCCGACGTACACGGGAATAACGTTGCGCTGTAGCGCGTTAACGGCAGCCGCTTCGTAATTGAACGCCACATATCCCTCGTTCTCCGCTAAATTTACGGGCAAAGTCGCGTTGGCGAGCTTGACGGCGCTTTCGCTGCTTAAACCGCCCGCATACTGCAGAAATTTCTCTCTGTAATCGTTTACCGCCTTCTTATCGACGTTTATCCGCTTACCCGTCATATCGATATTGCGCGGAAGCCCGTCGATAAAGCTTACGTTATCGGGCAGGTTGAACTCCTTAACTCCACTTTCCGTAAACAGGCTCATACTTACCGCCGTAACGGGCTTGCCGTTAAAGGTTTCGGGTACGGTAATCTTATCGCTTCTGCCCGCGAGCACGCCCGTAACCGCGTACTCCTGTTTGTCTTTGTAATAGTCGTACACCAGCGTGCGACTGCCCGTGCCCTGACCGAAATAGCCGAGCGCAAACATAAAGCCCGAATAAGCGACCGAGCCTATTATGAACACGGCGGCAACCGCGAGGGCGAACCACGCCTTTTTGATTACCCGCGAGGCGAACAGAGCGCACACGACCGCGCACAGAATATTGAAAACGTGAACGCACGCCCACAGTGCGAAAGCGGCGCTCGACAACACCGTTCCGCCGTCGCCGAGATTAATCGCCAAGCCTATGAACAAGCCGACGGTGTACAATACTACGTAGCTTAGCCAAACGAGCATCGAGTATCTGAAGCGGAAGTTTGTGAAGAACAGACTTACCGCAAAGTAGAACAAATCGAAAATAAGCAGTAAGAAGGGGCACGCGAGATATTCGCCCCCCTCGCCGCCCGCAAAGAGCATTGCGATTATTACTATGTCAACCACCGCCGCACTCGCCGCGCAAAGTAGCAAAAGCCACTTGGAACTGCGTATTCCCTTTGCGCCGTACGACGATTCCGCCTTATTTTTAATCATTGCACTTACCTAATTTTAACGGGCTGTTTCACAAACCCTTTATCACTCAGAAATTCCGTCTTTTTGAACACGTAGGTTTCACTGCCCAGCGCGAACACGAGCGCCGTTTCGTCCTCCACGCAGTACTTGTTGTCGAAGAGGTGCTTGAGCCTCACCGTATGCGAGAACGCGTTCTTGTACTTGGAATAAAGCTTCCTCGCACCCTCCTTTTCCGCCTCGCCGAGGTTTTCTATCCCCGCGCACAGCTTGCACTGACCGTTCGACAGCGCGTCCTTTGTAAACGTTCTGCCGCACCGCTTGCAGTCCGCCGCGCTCTCTTTGAGCGCCATTGCAAGCCTGTCGTGCACGAAAGTCATTTTGCCCGTTAAATAGCGCACGGGGCGCTCGCCCGAATAGTCGGTGTAAACCACCTCGGGATAGGGGCAGTCGGCGCACTTAGCAACGCCGTCCACGATTATCGTCTGACTGCGGCACACGCACGAAGCGCACTTCNNTATATGANNCGCGCGTTGTTACAGCTGACCGTCAAAAGATGGTTGGCAAACTCGCCGTATTTCTTTATTTCCTCGAACGCGGTATCGTCCACTCCGAGGTCGTCCGCGCTATAGTCGAGGGTTAAATTTACTCTGCGCGTTAAGCCATCGTCGTCTGTTACCGTGTAGCTGATTACGTTGGAAGTGATTAAATTGCCGCCTCCGCAGTTAACGCAGCGCAGCGTAATACTGCCGCCGAACCCGATTACCGCCTGCAAATACACTCTGCCGCCGAACGCGACCTCGTAATAATCGTTGAGCCACTCCACATGTGAAATGCCGAGCACTTGCACCGAATTACACGTGACCGCCGCCGCATTTGCGTGTGCGCGGGAAGCGAGGAATTTGTACGTCTTTAAGTCGTAATTGTCCTCGTACTCCTTGGTTTCGGGGTTTAATACCTTTCTCGTGCTGAAACACAGACTGTCCTTAAAGCTGACGGCGTATTTGCCGTTAACAAGCTCTCTCACCGCGTTTACGGTTACGTTGTTTATGTTCGCGCTCTCGTCGTCGGAAAGGCTGATGGGGTCGGTGTTGTCGGGAGCGTCCTCAAGCCGCGCGTTGATTTGCGCCGCCTCGGACGCGGCAAGGGGCGAAATGCCGTCGGAAGTGCAGCGGAAGAATATCTTGCACATAACCACGTAGTGCGACTGCCCCGTGCCCGAAAGCTCGAGCTTGACGGAAGCTCCGTATATGTCCTCCGAGCCCTTGTTTATATCGTTACCCTTAATAACGCTCGCGTCGCTCCGCTTGAAAAAGCGGCGGATAATCTTGCTTAAATTCGCCTCGACCTGCTTTGCGTCGGTATTGCCCGAACCGTCGCACTTCTTGTATTCGATAATGGAAAACGCGCTGTGGAAATCGCTCGCAACCTTGTATATGAGCTGTTTCCATTCGGAAGTGCCGTCGTCGAACGCCATACCGCGGCGCACGGGCGCAAACCAGCTTGCGCCGTCCTTTTTCATAGCGACCGCCGCACTGTCGGAATTTAACCCCGCGCGCTCCTCGTAGACGTACTCCGCGCCGTCCGTACAGATAACGAAAGAGCCGTCCGCCGCCTTTTCGACGTGCGCTCCCGCGCTGTCGAGGTAGCCCGAACGCAGAATTTTAACCATATTGGCGTAAGTTTCCCTGTACTCGCCGCCTATTATTACCTTTTTCCTTCCTTCGGGCATAGCTTAGTCCTCTCTACCGCTTCTGTCCATGGCGAGAATTTCCTGAATTTCGGCAACCTTAGCCGACTCGCCCGACAGTATTTCGCAGAAATTGTCGTCGTCCTTTTTGTGGGAATACGCCCACAGTCCCTTGATAAACGCCGCGAACGTGCGCGCGAGTATGGGGCGTATTTTGCCGTCGCGCCTCTCGGAAGCACAGCGCGGGCACTCGGCTTCCCACGAGCCGTTGAATTTCAAAACGTGCGGACGGCAGAGCGTCAAACGCGCTCTCTTTCTCTCCGAGCACGTCACGCACGGGGTAACCGCCTCAACGAACAGCCCCACTCTGCACTTTTCGGGGCACTTGTCTTTCAAGGGGCAACCCGCGCACTTTTCCATCNGGTCCTGGTCGCNTATGTTGCCGTTCTCCTTATACGCGGCGAGCGNGGGGCANTTTTNGAGCATACCCCCCTTTTCGAATTTCGGGCAATGGCTCATTGCGCAGATTTTGCGGCAGTAAACGTCTCTGTCGTCCTCTCTGCCCGTACTGCACANACTNCNGNCCGAATCNTAAACGCACNTATACCCCTCGGTTTCCATAGNGCGCGAGAAAGTCGTCTTGCACGTGCCGCACTGGAAGTCGTGCACGTTCATTTCGCGCATTATAGTATACCCGCCCGCACCCTGACGGCACGCGTCGGTATCGCGGCACTTTAAAGCCTCGTCGTCCGTTTCCCTGAAACGGTTGTAGTCTTCCTGAGTAAACAGCTTGACTTTCTTGCAGTTCTTACAGCGCACGGTGACCATGTGCTCGTTGTTACTACCCGAAATTATCGTGGCGTCGCCCGAATTGCTCGTCATAAGTCCTATGCGCGTAAAGTACGCGAGAACATAGCCCTCCAAGGCGTTCATATCCGCGAGCGAATATATTGAAACGTCGTTTTCCTGCTTGATACGGAACACTCGCCCTATGCGCTGGTCCATCGAAAGCGGGTCGGGCGTAATCTGGAAGTTGATTATAACGTTGCACGCCTGCAAATTCGCGCCCTCGGTGAGCGACGCCGAATTGACGATTAAAATCGCGTCCTCTTTCGCGTTGAACTTCTTTTCGAGCGCGTCGCCCGTAAAGTCGATTATCTCGTCCGCGTCTAAAATTCTGCCCGCAAACTCGGGTAGCTTTTTAAGCTCCGCCGCAAACTTGTCGGCAAGGCACAAATTGACCTCGTTACCCGCATAAGTATAGCCGTAGTCCGCCTTTAGACCGCGGTCGCGCTCGCCGTCGTAATCGAAGAAGACTAAAACGCGCTGACCCTTATGCTTTTTCAAAATTTCGACCGTCTTAGAAAACTTGCGGTTGAAACTCGATTCGTTTGCCGAAACGGGCATTACGAAGTCGCGTATGTCGTACCTGCCCGTATAGTCGGTCAAAGCCAAAAACTGACTGCGGTAATAGGTCTCCGAATCTCTGCGGTAGCCGCAGCTCTCTTCGCAGCCGCCCAGTTCCTTTAAAAGCTCGCTTAAAAAGTTATATTCCGCCTGATATTCGGAATAACTGTTTTCGTACCTTCTGCCCGTGCACGCCTTCAAAAACGCCGCTACCGAGCACTTGGACCCGTCCGCCGCTATAACCGCATTGTCGGTATCCAAAGCGCCGCAGTCAACGGTTATCTTTTTGTCCATAACGGTCAAGGCGACCTTGCCCTTATATTCGGTTACGGGGTAGAAATAGTAGTTGGTTATGAGCTTCTTTTTGTTCTGGAAAGTATTGGGCTGACGAATCATTATCTGCCGCAATATACCCTCGTGATAGGCAAGCGCAACGTTCTTTTCAACGCTCTTTCTCACGTCGTAATTCTCGTCCGAATCCAAAAACTGCCTTACGAGCGAGTCCTGCTCGCCGCGCGAAAGCCCGTAGAATATGTCTACCTTTTCGGCGCCGGTTTTGCCTTCTTTTATATTCTTGACGACGAACTGCGTAAACTGCGAGGGGCAAATTTTTTGCACCTCTTCGAGCTTTACGCGGTTGATAAACTCCATTACCGTCGTCGCTTTGTGGCATATGTAATTTATGTAGCGCTGTTTGCCCCGCCTGTACTGGGGCGAGCGCGCCGTGTCCGCCATATTCTTACCGAAGTCGGAGGGTATGCCGCCCTTGCTGTCGATAAAGTGCCATAAGGGGAACATATTCTCGAGGTTGCCGTCGTGCGGGGTCGCCGAAAGCAACAGACAGTATTCCTTGTTAGCCGCCTTTTTGCTCTGCATCATTAAAGATAAAAGCTTCAAAGCGTTGGCGTCGTTGCCCGTCTGGTCGCAAAGATGATGCGCCTCGTCGATGACGATTACGTCGAAGAGCACGCCCGCAATGTCCGAATCGTCCCACTTTATAAAGTCGCTCCACTTAACTAAAAGGGGCGCGGCGGGACTTCTTCTGCCCGCGCCGTCAAAGGTGTAGTCCAAGCCCTTATCCGAAAGCGTGGCAACCTCTTTGAGCGCGCCCTTGCCGAGTCCGAAGAATATTTCAAGCGTTTCTTTCCACGCGTCGTACACCTGCTCGGGCACGACTATGAGCATAGATTTAACGACGCCGCGCACGGCGAGCTCGCTCAAAACTACGCACGCCTCGAAGGTCTTGCCGCTACCCACGACGTCGGCGAGCATACCGAACCCGCGCAGTCTCTTCAAAAAGTCCTGCGCGGCTTTTCTCTGGTGGGGCTGAATGACCTGGCCGCCTCTGTGCACGGCGGAGTCGAACTCTATGCCATACTCGCCCGAAGGCTTTTTGCGGTACTTGTCGGCGCCTATTTTGAGCGCGGAAAAGTCGTCGTGGCGGTCAAGCTCCTCCACGGCGGAACTCAATTCCGCCACCTCCTTATTGTAGCGGGCGGGGCGGGTATTGAGCGAGCTGCGGTTGCTGTCCATATTGAACGCGCTTGCCGGCACTTTCAGCTCGAACTCTTCTGTATTCGCATTTTCAACGTTTTTGTCCTGGCTCATCTTGCCTTTCCTTTACTTAAGGCTGTTATCAGCCCGTTTCACCCTCGAAGGTCTTTACGCCCTCGAACTTGACTTCGATTTCGCTCTCGCGCACCGTACCCATACCGCCGTCCGAAAATCTGACGCGTATTCTGCGACTTCCCTCGCCGTTCTTTTCGACGAACGGCGTCATCACGTTGGAGTCGGGCTTGGTTTTAACCCCCTCTCTTACGGAAACTCTCGGCTCGCAGTCGGCTATTTCCCTGCCTCTGTACGTGCATAAAAGGCGCGCTTTCGAGCCCGAAATGTTTTTGAGCTGAAACTTCTTTTCCACGCGCTTCCTCTGCGGCGAATCGGGCTCGCCTATGCAAAGATAGGTCACACCGTCCACCGTAAGGTAGCCGATTTCCCCCTCGTACCTGCGCTTTGCGATTGTGCTCTTTGACAGCCGCACCGAAAAGATTTCTTCCTTGACCGTGCCCTGAAGGTTGCAGGTCGCGTACAGCTTTTCCGACTTGTTCTCGTCGAATATGAAACCGCGCCCGACCAAAAGCACGAGTATTTTCTGTCCGCGGTAGCTCATCCACGTGCCGTAGCTGTTGGTAAGTCCCGCGNTGNCGTNGTAATTTTTGAGCGATACTACNGCCGCGCCGACGGACGGCGNGTACACCGAGTCCTCGNACGTCTGAATAATCAGCCCGTCNCCGTTGTCCATATGGTCCTCGANCGTGCGCACCATTACGTTTTTGCCGCTCTCTTTAACGCCCGCTTTTATGTAGCTCAACAGTCCGCACGTCTCCACGAGCCCGCCCGTCAGAAACACCTTTTTGACCTCGCTGTTTACGGGCAAGTCGAGCTCTTGTAAAACGTAGTCCAGAATACTGCGGGCAATGCCGCTGTCGCTCTCTATGCCTATACTGCGCTTGAGCTCGGCTTTCGTCAGCCGCAGTTGAAGATACAAATCTCTGTGCAACGACACGGGCACGCCGCCCTTGAAAACGTCCTCCAAGCTCGGTATGCTCAACAGAAGTTTCGCCTTTTTGATTTCCTTTAAAAACTGGTACTGCTTGGTCTGAAGCCCCTCTTCGTATATGTGCCCCTGCTCGCCGAAAGAGGGCGAGCCGACCGTTTCGCGGCGTGATATAGTGCCCTCAATATAGTCGGCAATGGAAAACTCGACGTCGTTTCCGCCGATATTTATCGGCATCGAGTGGTCGGCGGCGGGTTCGACAACCACGTTGCCGTCGTCGTTTATAAAGCATTTCAATACGGACAACGTGTCCTCGCCCATATCGAAAATCAAAATCTCGTCGTCACTGCGCACCGCGCCGCGCTCTAAGGCGAACATACTCAACGCTCTGCCGCTGTTCATGACCTTGTGCGGAGCTTTGCCGAACGCCGTTTTGACCGCGGCGGACAGCTCCTCCACGTACAGTTTGCCCACCTGCGAGGGGTGCACGAGCGAAAGCCGAACCTCGTCGAAGCGCTTGTTGACTTTTTTTTCGAGCTTTTTAATGCCGCCCTCAACTATCCCGCGCGCGTACTCGAAGAACATTTTGCACACCTTCTGAGGTGTGTAACCCGCCGCAACGAACGTGCGCTCGTCTTTAATGAGCTCGGCAAAGTTGTCAAGGTTTTTCTGCCTTGTGGGAAAGAAAAATTTGGGGAAGTTGTTGCCGTGGAAGAAATAGTCGCTGTTGGGGTAGATTTCACCGCCCCTCTTTTTGACTATTCTGCCGTTCTCGATTTGCGGATACAGAAGCGAAAAGAGGGTCTTTATGCGCACTACGTTTATAAAGGGTTTTTCGTCGCCCTTTTCCACGTCGCTACCGAACAGCCAGCCCGCCGTCGCGTCGTAGTACGCAATCGCGGGCACCGCCACGTGCCGCACGCTCTCCTCTTTTTCTATTTTACCGTAGACCACGCTC
>WFLX010060953.1_pt1 | contig 12284 bp, 10 predicted proteins | sample 4967041 | NCBI WGS metagenome assembly WFLX01 (sample SAMN12857096, study PRJNA449069) | gut metagenome | isolation source: stool from male and female vole | host: Microtus ochrogaster | place: USA:Florida | collected 2017 | reverse complement strand
TATGAATCGAACCGTATCGCGGTCCTCACCTGGAACGACGAAGGTGTAGGCGACGGGCTGGTGGGCTTCAATGTATACCGTGACGGAGCGTTGATATCCGAACCGCGTCTTGCGGACAGGAAATTCCTCGACACCACGGCCAGGATGAACGAGCCTTATATGTATGTGGTGGAAGCTTTCTACAGCAATTCGTGCGTGGCTTCCGATACGGTAGAGATTACCCTTACGGGAAAGGGTACGGCCGAAGCGCCTGCGGCGGTGACGGTGACGGGCATACTGCGCGACGAAAAGGATAGGAATTTTGATGCGAAAGCCTCGTGGGAACTGCCTTTCTTCGAGACCCCGATGCCTTACGGATATTGCAGATATCCGGCGGCATCCTGGTCAATCAGCGATGCTTCGGAGATATATTGCGCCATCGGTTGGGATACCGCCGATATGGCCAAATTCAACGACGACCTCTATTTAGTGGGTGTGGAATTCATGTTGGGAACCACCGACGTGACGAATATCCGTACCTTGATTTATGTGGATGACCAGTTGGTGCATGTGCAGCCCTTCGATGACCGTTTCTCGGAATGGGAATGGATCCGGACGTATTTCACCAAGGCCTACCGGATGAAACAGGAGTATGAGATCGGGGTGGGTTATGCGGTGGCCTACAATCCCGAAGAGGTGCAGTCCGTNTTCGTCTACGACATCGGTCCCGGCAAGGCCCAGTATTCCGACTTGATTTCGGGTAACGGCGAGCAGTTTGATAACCTGGCCCGTCTGGGTATCGACGCCAACCTTTGTATCAACGCTTTGGTGGTGCGTCAACGCGATTTGGAGGAGGCGGCTTCCGCCCCCGACCCGCAGGCCTATATAGCGGGAAAAGTGATGACGATGGATGGCGTGCTGAAACTCGCCGACCGTGGGGCGGAAGCCCCCGCCTATGCGCGCAAGGCCACGAGCGACGGCATCAAATTGCAGGGTTTCAATGTGTATCGTGGGGATGAGAAATTAAACGAAACCNTATTGACGGGTTTTGAATATACGGATGCCAATCTGTCCCGCGAGGTGAGAGAATACGAGTATCGCGTGAGCGCGGTGTACGACGGCGCCGATGAAAAGTTTTCGGACTACATCTACATCTATACCGCCACATTGGACAACGAAGACGGGGCGAAAGAAGCCGGCGTATCGGTATATCCCAACCCTTCGGCCGGTGCGTTCAACTTGCAGATGACCCATGCCGGTACGGTGGAGATATATGATATGACAGGCAGGATCGTGTTGCGCAGGGAGATGATTTCCGGCGTACAGAGCCTGTCTCTCGACCAAAGTGGCGTCTACATGGTGCGCGTCTTGACGAACGGCAGGACGGTGTCCATGAAATTGGTGATACGGTAAAGATTATGGAGATTTTCGATTTCGATAAAAACCGTCTTTCTAATCTGGAAGACTCGCTGAACAAAGAGTTCGTCTGTGTCTCGCAGAACGGCTCCTACGCCTCGTCCACCTTGGCGGGGTGTAACAGCCGCAAGTATCACGGACTCTTTGTCTGCGCTCAACCCGCATTGAGCCAGGACAACTTCGTGTTGCTCTCGTCGGTGGAAGAGACCGTGATGCAACGCGAGAGGGATTTTCATCTGGGCGTGAAGAAATATGAGGGCGGCGTGTTCGAGCCCAAAGGGCACAAATACATAGAGCGGTTCGAATACCATACCCATCCCGTGTGGACGTATCATGTGGGCGGTGTGGTGCTTGCCAAGGAACTTCTGATGCATCCCACCGAGAACCGGCTTTTCCTCAAATACACCTTGGTGGATGCCCATTCCGAGACTTGGCTCGAGATACGTCCGTTCCTGGCTTTCCGCAACGCGCATCAGCTTACCGTGTGCAACGACAGCGCCTGCACCCAGGCCCAATTTGTGGAGAAAGGCATCAAATGCTGCATGTATCCCGGATTCTCCGACCTCTATCTGCAACTGTCGGTGCCTTGCCGCATGGAGGCCCGTCCCGATTGGTATCATCATGTGGAATATGCCTGTGAGCAGGAGCGCGGTTATCCTTGCAGGGAAGACCTTTTTACCCCCGGCTCGTTCAGGATGCAGCTCAAAGCGGGAGAGTCGGTGTATTTCTGTGCCGGACTTTCCCCGCTCAAGAAAAGCGATGACCCCGAAAAGCTTTTCGCACAGGGCGTGCGCGAGCTGATTCCCTTGGATTCGTCGGAAAACTGCCTCAAGGCTGCCGCCGCCTCGTTTTTGGTGCGCAAGGAAAAACGTATGCAGGTCATGGCCGGCTACCCGTGGTTCGGAAGCTGGGGGAGGGATACGTTTATCGCTTTGCCCGGACTGACGCTCTGTACGGGCAGGGAAGAAGACTTTTTGGATGTGATGCGCGCCATGCTCAAGGATCAGGTGGGCGGGCTGTTTCCCAATGTGGGATACGGCGAGGCCTCGGCCTACAATTCGGTGGACGCGCCGCTGTGGTTCGTGTGGGCGTTGCAGCAATACGCCTTGCATACGGGCAAGCTCAAGGCCGTATGGGAGGAATTCGGCGATGCGGCGAAACAGGTGGTGGAGAACTACGCCTCGGGGCAGAGTTCGCAGTACGGCATAGGGATGGGCGAAGACGGCCTGATTTATGCGGGCAAGGAGGGTTTCGCCCTCACGTGGATGGATGCCGTGGTGGGAGGAAAGCCCGTCACGCCCCGCGATGGNGCGCCTGTGGAGATCAATGCCCTTTGGTATAATGCCGTGATGTTTGCGATTGAGGCCGAAAAGGCTTGCGGCAAGGGCAGGAAAACCGATTTCGTGAAGACGTGGGAGCCCCGCATGGAACAGTTNCCCGCCACTTTCAAACAAACGTTCTGGGACAAGGAAAAAGGGTATCTGGCCGATACGGTCAAGAACGGCATCCGCGACTGGAGCATACGGCCCAATCAGATTATCGCCGTTTCGTTGCCCTATTCGCCCGTGAGCGAGAAAGTGGGGCAGCTGGTGGTGGACACCGTCCGCACGTTTCTGCTCACCCCGCGCGGCCTGCGCACCCTTTCTCCCTCCGATTCGCGCTACAAGGGCGTGTATCGGGGCGATCAGGACAGGCGCGACATGGCCTATCACCAAGGCACGGTGTGGCCGTGGCTGGTGGGACATTTCGCCGAAGCCTGCATCAAGGTCTACGGCGAGAGCGGAAGGACTTTGGCGGCCCGTATATACGAAGATTTCGAACCGGCTTTGGGCGAGTTGTGCTTGGGTTCGGTGGCCGAAATCTACGACGGAGACCCCGGTTATGCGGCCAAAGGTGCCGTCAGTCAGGCTTGGAGCGTGGCGGAACTTTTGCGTATAAGGGCAATGGTGTATAATAATAAAAAATAAATAGAATGAGAGTTCTGATGTTCGGTTGGGAGTTCCCTCCGCATATTTCGGGAGGCTTGGGCACGGCCTGCTACGGAATGTGCAAGGGATTGTTGGCTCAAAACGTGGAGGTGATTTTTGTGGCTCCCACCCTGCATGGTGACGAGGACAAAGGCGTGGCGCATCTGGTCAACGCCTCGGATGTGGAAGTGGATCTGCGTCACCCTCTCTACAAAGAGATATTCAAGAACCTCACCTATATACAAGCCGGCGCCAACCTTATTCCTTATGTGGGCACAGACCAGTATTTCAGTCTGGAAAAGGCGCTGAAACGCTCCTCGCATTTCGATTCCGAGATATACTCCAAACGCAAGTATGCTTTTTCGGGCGCCTACCGNGCCAACCTGATGGACGAGGTGAACAACCTCGCTATGGTGGCGGTGAAAGTGGCTACGGGTCACGATTTCGATGTGATCCACGCCCACGATTGGCTCACCTACCGCGCCGGCATCGCCGCCAAGAAAGCCAGCGGAAAACCGCTTGTGATTCATGTACATGCCACCGAATACGACCGTACCGGCGAGAATGTCAACACCATTGTCTACGGTATCGAACGCGAGGGTATGCTCGCCGCCGACAAAATCATCACGGTGAGCAACTACACCCGCGAGATTGTCATCAAGCGCTACGGTATAGACCCGGCCAAGGTCACCACCGTATACAACGCCGTGGAGCCCGGACCCGACAAGGAGCCTATGGACGGACAGGCGCGCGGCCGCAGGAAGATTGTGACTTTTCTGGGGCGCGTCACCTATCAGAAGGGGCCGGAATACTTTGTGGAGGCCGCGCGCCTTGTGATGGAAAAAGACAAGGATGTACGTTTCGTGATGGCCGGTTCGGGGGATATGCTGCATACCATCGTGCGCCGCGTGGCGGCTTTGGGCATGGGGCGCCGCTTCAACTTTACGGGTTTTCTGCGCGGGGCCGATGTCGACAGGATGTATGGAATGAGCAGTGTGTATGTGATGCCCTCGGTGTCCGAACCTTTCGGAATCTCGCCCCTGGAAGCCATGCGCTCGAATGTGCCCGTGGTGATTTCCAAACAGTCGGGCGTGAGCGAGATTCTCAATCATGCGCTCAAGGTGGACTTCTGGGATGTGGACGCTATGGCCGACGCCATTTACGGACTGCTGCACTATCCCGCGCTCTCGCAGACGTTCGCGCGCATGGGAGCGGCCGATGCCCAGCAGCTCAAATGGAGTTCGGCGGCNGANAAAATCAAACAGGTTTATAAGGAGGCTATATCATGAATACCGTAAGTATCGTTTTCAAGGTGCACCACCCGTTCTATCTCCGCTCGTATCGGTTCTTCGATATAGGGGAGAGGCACAACTACTACGATGACTACCGCAACAAGTATCTGTTGAAGCGGTTCTCGGAGCGCACCTATTATCGGGCCAACGCCATGCTCAACGGCTTGCTCGACAAACACGGCGACAAGTTCGGTTTCTCGTTTGTGTTTACGGGCTGTTCGATGGATCAGATGGAGTGGTATATGCCGGAAGTGCTCGACAATTTCAAAAGCCTCATCGCCCGCAAGGGGGTGGAGCTTTTGGCCACCGATTACAGCAGTTCCGCCACGGCGATTCTCGACAGGGAATTGTGGAAGAAGCAGGTGAAACTGCACCGCGACCGTCTGGCCGAAGTGTTCGGACAGAAGCCCTCGGTATTGGCCGGCTCGCATCTGCTCTATGACGATGAGATAGGCGAGAGTGTGGCGCAGATGGGCTTTGCGGGTGTGATGACCGAAGGCGCCAAGCCGGTGTTGGGCTGGAAAAGTCCGCACGTGCTCTATTCGCACCCCTCCTCCAAACTCAAGATAATCTTGCGCGACGGTGTTCTGAGCGAGGATATATCGCTCCGTTTCTCGGACAGGAACAGCGGTTTCTGGCCGCTCACCGCCGAGAAGTTCATCGAGAGGATGCAGGTGGACCGCGGGGCGACGAAAGGCAACGATCATATCACGCTCTACATGAACTATGGGGTGTTGGGCGAATTTCAGGATGAGGGAAGCGGTATCTTCGAGTTCTTTGAAGCGCTTGTGGACCGTATCGTTTCCGATACGGATTATGTATTTGTGAATCCCTCCAAGCTTTGCAGCCTGAAAGAAGATTATCCCGCTCTGTATGTGCCTTTCACGGTATCGAATCTGGATGAGGAAAGGGATCTCACCGCGCTTTATGCCAACGAATTGCAAAAAGATGTGGTGGAGAATTGGCGTAGGGTATGCGAGGTGATGCGTGTGTGCGGGGACGAGGAATTGCAAAAGGATTTCCGCTTCCTGATGGGTGTGGAGAACCTCGGTTTCATGTCCACCAAGTATTTCACCACCCGTCCCTCCATCCGCTATCTCAACCCCTACGATTCGCCTTACGATGCGTATATCAACTATATGAATGTCTGGTCGGACTTCCTGGAACGTCTCGAAGCGGCCGGACTGCTAAACGAAAACGGAACTATGAAAAAAGAAGAAATCTTCGCCGCTGTAAAGGCTACAGGGCGGGTGGCTTCGGCCAAACTGAAAAAGATGGCTGAGAAAGCCGAAAGCAAAGTGAACGAATTGAAGCAGACCAAGGGCAAGGAAGTGGTGGCCAAAGGCAAGGCGGCTTTGGAAAAGGCCAAGAAAGAGGCTGTCAAGGCGAGCAAGAAGGTGGAAAAGGTCGTGAAGAAGACGGTGAAAGAGGTGAAGGCTGAGATGGAGAAGGAGAAGAAGGCCGCCGCGAAGAAAACGACGGCTGCAAAGAAGACCACGGTAAAGAAAACGACGGCTGCGAAGAAGACCGCGACGACAGCGAAAAAGGCTGCCGCGGCCAAGAAAGCCACCGCCACCGCGAAGAAGACGGCCACGACGGCGAAGAAAACGGCTACGACAGCCAAAAAGACCGCTGCCGCCAAGAAGCCGGCCGCCGCTAAAAAGGCTCCTGCCAAAGCTTCTGCCAAAAAAGCCGTCGCCAAAAAGAAATAAAGGCATGGCAAGTATTCTTTGCATCGAAACGTCCACGGCGAATTGTTCGGTGGCGCTTTCACGCAACGAAGAAATCCTTTCCGAACGGCAGTCTTGTGCCGGCAACGATCACGCCGCCAAGATTGCCGTTTTTATCGATGAGGTTCTGCGTGAGGCGGCGCTTCGTCCCGAGGATTTGGACGCGGTGGCGGTGGGCAAGGGGCCGGGCTCGTATACGGGTTTGCGTATCGGTGTGGCCACCGCCAAGGGCTTGGCCTACGCGTTGCAGAAACCGCTTTTGTCGGTGAGCCCGCTGCAAGCTATGGCCTGGGAGGCGGTATCGCGTCTGCGCAAGACGGACGATGTGCCGGCCGAGGCCTTGTTCTGTCCTATGACCGATGCGGGACGCATGGAGGTTTACTGCGCGTTCTACAACCTTGCGTGCGAGGAGGTGCGCGGTGTGCAGGCCGATATTGTGGAGGCGGGGTGTTATGACGNATATCTTGCGGGGCATCCCGTTTTCTTTTTAGGCAATGGTGCGGAGAAATGCAAGNCGGTCTTGGGGGNCGAACCCCATGCCCGTTTTATGGACGGTATCACACCGAATGCGCCGAGCATGGCGGCTTTGGCGCAGCAGGCTTTCCGTGAGGGGCGTTTCGAGGACACGGCCTATTTCGAGCCGTTCTATCTCAAAGATTTCAAGGCGGGCAAACCGCATGTAAAGGGTTTGGAGTAGTTTTTTCGTGAGGGTATGAAAAGATACGATGTGATAGGGGTGATGTCGGGCACGTCCTTGGACGGTCTGGACTTGCTCCGTGTCGCGCTCAGGTGTGGAAAGAACGGGCGGTGGCATTACGAGTTTCTCCGTGCCGAGACCTTGTCGTATCCGAAGGCTTTGCGGCAGCGTCTGGCCGAGGCCGTGAACATGAGCGGTCTGCAACTTGCGCAGTTGCACGTGGATTACGGGCATTTCGTGGGAAAGGCGTTGCGGCGGTTCGCCGCCATGCCGCTTGCAGTCCCTGCAAGCGGCGCAGGCTCTGCGAGCCTGCCCGCCGCGCCGGACTTTGCCGCCGTACACGGACATACGGTCTTTCACCAACCCGAAAAAGGACTTACCCTGCAAATCGGCGACGGCGCGGCGATGGCGGCCGAGAGCGGTCTTACCGTCATCAACAACTTCCGCACCACCGACGTGGCCTTGGGCGGTCAGGGCGCGCCCCTGGTGCCCATAGGCGATGAACTGCTTTTCGGNGACTATACGTTCTGCCTCAATCTCGGAGGCATCGCCAACATTTCCTACCGCGACAGAAAGGGTGTGCGCACGGCCTTCGACATCAGCGTCTGCAATATGGCGCTGAACCATTATGCCGCCCGTGCGGGGCTCGCCTACGACAAAGAGGGGCGCTTGGCACGCAAAGGCGTCCTCATTTCCTCGCTTCTCGACGAATTGGAGGCGCTTCCCTATTATGCGCAGAAGCCGCCCAAGTCGTTGGGCTTCGAGAATTTTAAGGACGAATTCCTGCCGATTGTCAGGAAATACGAAACCTCGTCCACCGAAGACATTCTGCATACATTGGTGGAACATATCGCCCGCCGCATCGGACAGGTATGCCGCGAGGCGCGGATTTTCCGCAAATCGGGCTCGGGCTCGGCCGCTCGTACCGCCTCCATGCTGATGACCGGCGGCGGCGCCCTCAACACCTATCTGGCCGAGCGAATCGCCGCATGGAGCGGCCTCGCCCTCGCTCCGGTCGATAAAACCTTGATCGCTTATAAAGAAGCTTTGATATTCGCNCTTCTCGGCGTGCTTCGTTTCGAGAGCCGTCCCAACTGCCTGCGGAGCGTCACCGGCGCCCGCCACGACAATATCGGCGGCGCCATTTATCTTTGACGGAATTCCTTATCGAGTTTCAGCACCTCTTGGAGAACGGGGTGGACAGAGTCGTTGTAGAGAACGAAATCGGCCTTTTGGCGGCGGATTTCGGTGGAGAGCTGTCGGGAAAGACGGGNGAGAACCTGTTCGCGGGTGGAGCCGTCGCGTTTCATGGCGCGGGCAATCTGCACCTCCTGCGGCGCTTCCACCGTCACGATGCAATCAAACAGTTTCTCCATGCCGCTTTCGAATAAAATCGCCGCCTCGACCACGGCATAGGGTATGGTGTAATCTGTGCGCGACGCCAGACCGTCGAGCCAATCCCTGCAATCTTTCATCACCAAAGGATGNAGGAGNGCGTTGAGTTTGGCCAATTCTTCGGGGTGGGCGAACACCTTTTCCGCCAATACCTTGCGGTNGCGGGAGGCCTCCTCNCCGAAAAGCGCGGCTATCGCGCTGCGGGTGGTCGGCAGCGCCGAGATTTCCTTGGCACGGCTGTCGGCATCGTACACGGCCACGCCCAAAGAAGAAAAAATATGGGCTACGACAGATTTGCCGCAGCCCATACCTCCGGTAAGTCCGATTTTAAGCATTGGGAAGTTGCTCGGTGGCGCTCGATGCGATCGCGCTCTTTTCCATGCGCAGACGGCCTTCGTTTTCCACTTGGATGGTCACGGTGTTTTCATCGATTTCCACGATTTTGCCGTGAATACCTCCGATCGTCACAATCTTCTGACCTTTTTGCAGACTGTCGCGGAATTTCTTGGCTTCCTTGCTGCGTTTCATCTGCGGACGAATCAGAAAGAAATAGAAAATCACCAGAATCAGGGCAATCATCATGATTTGTTGCCACATGCCGCCGTTGGCCGGGGCTGCGTCCAACATAATGTTCATCAAGTTCATAATCATTTATAATTTAGGGTTAAAAATTATCCTATCAAGCCTCTTCCGCTCTTCTTGATCACCTTCTCCTCCTTGAGTTTTCCGGCCACCTTGTTGAGCACGCCGTTCACGAAAGCGGCGCTGTCTTTCGAGCAAAAATGCTTCGAGAGCTCGATATATTCGTTCAGGCTCACTTTGACGGGAATGGAGGGGAAATTGACCATCTCGCTCACCGCCACGCACAACAATATGTTTTCGGTGGCGCCGATGCGTTCCTGCCGCCAGTTTTCGAGGCTGTCGGCCACATATCCGTTGTAGGTGCCGTGATGAAGAAGCGTTTTTTCGAGCAGGGTCTTCCCGAAGTTCACCACCTCGTCGTCGACCGTCCAGCCCTCGTCGATGCCCGTTTCGTTCTCTTCTTCCATGCGGGAGAGGGTGGTGTAGACCCAAAAACAGGCCGATTCGTAGTCCGCCTCCCAGTAAATGGAGCGTTCCTCGCAGTAGGAGCGCAAGGCGGGATGGTTGGAAATCTTGCGTTTGTAGAGACGGCGCAGAAACTCGCGGTGGTGCAGGAACGGATCCTCGTCGGAGGTGTCGGCCTGCAACCGTCCCGCCACCGAACCTTCGCCTTGGTTCAGGAAAAGGCTTTCGTATACGGCCTTGGCCAAGTCGCGGAGGGTCTTGGTGTCGAACCTGTATTCGGCGGCCTTGGCTTTGAGCACGCTGTCGCGGCGGAGCTTCTCTATGGCGGCGTTCTCGGCCATCATCCGCAGCCCTTCCAAAAGTTTCTGCGAGCGGATGCCGCGTTCCTTGGCCTGTCTGTATTGTTCGGCGGCGTAGTCGGCCAGCGTCACGACAAACTCAAGTTGATAGTAGTAGAGTTGCGCGGTCTGATCCAGCCCCGTCAGAAAATTCTTCTGACAGGCAAGGGCGTTCTCGCAGCCTCCTTGTGCAAAACCATAGTAGGCTTGCACCACTTTTTCGCGTATGTATCTTCGGTTAAACATCTTACAGCATTTTGCCGAAACAGGCGTGCAGGCGGGTGTCTTCGGTCAATTCGGGGTGGAAACTCGCCGCCAGCATGTTCTTCTGGCGCACCAGCACGGGGTGGCCTTTGTGGGAGGCGAGGATCTGCACGTTCTTGCCGCATTTCTCGATGCGGGGCGCGCGGATGAAGACGGCGGGAATCTTGCCTGGAATCCCTTTCACTTGCAGGTCGGTGATGAAACTGTCTAATTGCGAGCCGTAGGCGTTGCGGCGCACGGCAATGTCCATCAGGCCGATGCGGGTCTGTTGGCTGTTCTCGATGTCTTTGGCGAGCAGAATCATGCCGGCGCAGGTGCCGAAAGCGGGCAGGCCGTGGGCGATGGCTTCGCGCAAAGGATGCATCATGCCGAACCATTCCAACTGCTTGCCCATCGAGGTGCTTTCGCCTCCGGGCAGAATGATGCCGTCGATTTTCTTCAAGTCGGCGGCGGTCTTGACCCAAAGGCCCTGGCAACCTATGGCGGCCACGCTTTCCAGGTGCTTTTCAATCGCCCCCTGGATACCTAAAACACCTATCGTCTTCATCGTATGCCCTACCAGCCTCTTCCTGCAAAAAGTTCGTTTTCGCCCAGCTGACGTACATCGATGCCATGCATGGGTTCGCCCAGGTTCTCGCTCAGTTTGGCCAGTTTGTCGGGATTGTCGTAGTGCGTGGTGGCTTCTACAATCGCCTTGGCCACTTTCTTGGGATTGGACGATTTGAAGATACCCGAGCCTACGAATACCGATTCGGCGCCCAACTGACGCATCAAGGCAGCGTCGGCGGGCGTGGCCACGCCTCCGGCGGAGAAATTGGGAACGGGCAGTTTGCCGTGTTCGGCCACGTAGCATACCAGGTCGTAGGGCGCACCGAGGTTCTTGGCTTCGGTCATCAACTCTTCCTTGCCGCAACCTTGCAGACGGTGAATGCCGTTCATCAGGGCGCGCATGTGGCGCACCGCCTCNACGATATTGCCTGTGCCGGCCTCGCCCTTGGTACGCATCATCGCCGCGCCCTCACCTATGCGGCGCAGGGCTTCTCCCAAATTGCGGCAACCGCATACAAAGGGAATCTTGAAATCGTGCTTGTTGATATGGAATTCTTCGTCGGCGGGCGTCAGAACCTCGCTCTCGTCGATAAAGTCGATGCCCAAGGATTGCAGAATCTGCGCTTCGGCGAAGTGTCCGATACGGCACTTGGCCATGACGGGAATGCTCACCGCCTTCTTGATTTCCTTAATCATNTTGGGGTCGCTCATNCGCGCCACACCGCCTTGTTTACGGATATCGGAGGGCACACGTTCCAAGGCCATCACGGCTATGGCGCCGGCGTCCTCGGCTATCTTGGCCTGTTCCACATTGGTCACGTCCATAATCACCCCGTTCTTCAACATTTCGGCAAGCCCGACCTTTACCTGCCAATCGTTGGCTTTCGTATTTTTCATAACGTTTTTTAGTTTTTTCATATGTCCGTCGGCCGGCAGGATTAATTTATAATGCCCCGCCCCGCGAACACCTCGCGAAAGTAAGGAAAATTTGGCAATTCCTCTACCCTCAGCGAAGCCACAGGGGAATGGTCTTGCGCTTTACGGCGGAACCTTTCCGCAGGTCGAGGCCTTTATATGCGTCTTTCAATAGTTTGGTGTTGACGTCCAGGGTGGTATTGATAGACCTGTCGGGGTCTTGAAGGCTGTGCGACATCAGCCATTCGTAAAAACAGGACATATAGAGCATCCGTTCATGTTGCCTGTGATCCAATCCCTTAACCCGGTTGTAGGCCAACCGCGGGGCTTTGTCGGGGCAGGACCGCATTTCCTCCACCATTCTGTCCGTTGCGGCAATGGCTTCCTCTCGGTCGTTCAATCCTCGTATAACCCACAAGGGCACTTTGTTCAGGTTGCAAACATCGCCTTTTGTCAACCTTCCGGCCAGGACTATGGCCGCCGCTATCGTATCGGGATAAGCCGCCGCCAAATCCGCCACCCCGTTTCCTCCCATGCTCATGCCGACAGCGTAAATTCTATGGGTATCAATATTATGTTGGCTTACCACCCATGCGACATCCTGCATAATCCGCTCGGCATTCCACACAGGAGCGGTCGCCTGCGGAGCGAGGACATACGCGTCTATTTCCAGCCCGGACTCTATCGCGTCTATC
>WFLX010274437.1_pt1 | contig 12288 bp, 9 predicted proteins | sample 4967041 | NCBI WGS metagenome assembly WFLX01 (sample SAMN12857096, study PRJNA449069) | gut metagenome | isolation source: stool from male and female vole | host: Microtus ochrogaster | place: USA:Florida | collected 2017 | reverse complement strand
CATGTCAATGAAATAGAAGAGGAAAAATGCCTTGACCTCATTGCGGAGTCTATAAATATTACTTTAGAGAAGACTTCGGGTGTTACTGCCGTGCTTGAATCTACAGCTGGTCAGGGTAGCAATCTTGGTCATCGCTTCGAGCATCTTGCTCGAATAATCGACAAAGTTGAAGACAAGTCGAGAGTCGGAGTTTGTATCGACACTTGTCATACATATTCTGCAGGATATGATCTTGCAGATGAAGCCGGGTATTATCATACTTGGAAGGAGTTTGACGAAGTAATAGGAAAGGACTATTTAAGAGCGCTCCACCTTAACGATGATATGCGTAAGCTTGGCTCAAGAATTGACCGACATGCTGAAATAGGTAAGGGGACTTTGGGATTATCTTTTTTCAAAAGATTAGTCAACGATCCTCGATTTGACAATATGCCAATCATCCTCGAAACTCCGAATCCTGCAATATGGCCGGAAGAGATCAAACTTCTCTATCAGATGATAGAAAAGTAAGGTAGATATTTTTATATGGTATAATTTGTAATATAAAACCTTATACATCAAAAGACTAAGACAATGGCAAATCAAAAACCGGATCTTGGCTTCTGGAAATTGTGGAATCTCAGTTTTGGATTCTTTGGTGTCCAGATAGCCTATGCACTCCAGAGTGCAAACATATCGCGAATCTTTGCGACCTTGGGCGCTGATCCTCATTCGCTCAGTTATTTTTGGATTCTACCTCCACTCATGGGTATAATAGTGCAACCAATAATTGGAGTGGCTTCCGACCGCACATGGTGTCGACTCGGAAGGCGTCTTCCATATCTACTATTAGGAGCTCTGATCGCAGTGATCGTAATGTGTCTGCTGCCAAATGCAGGAAGTTTCGGGCTTGCTGTCAGTGGTGCAATGGTGTTTGGATTCATAGCATTGATGTTTCTTGACACTTCAATCAATATGGCTATGCAGCCATTCAAGATGCTTGTTGGCGACATGGTCAATGAGAAGCAAAAGGGACTGGCTTACTCAATACAAAGTTTCCTTTGTAATGCCGGTTCTCTTGTGGGATATCTCGCTCCAATAGTCTTAACTGCCATTGGAATCAGCAATGTTGCTCCTAAAGGAGTTGTCCCTGCTTCAGTGACTTACTCATTCTATATTGGAGCTGCAGTGCTTATTCTTTGTGTGATCTATAGCTTTGTGACTATAAAAGAAATGCCTCCAGCCGAATATGCTCGTTTCCATGGTATTGATGCTTGCAAGACTGAAAAGAGAGAGAAATTCAATCTGATGAAATTGCTAAAAGAAGCACCTTCCACTTTCTGGAGTGTAGGTCTTGTGCAATTCTTCTGCTGGTCAGCTTTTCTCTTCATGTGGACTTACACAAATGGAGCTATAGCCGGAAGTGTGTGGGGGACTCATGATGTAGCATCAGAAGGATATCAGGAGGCAGGAAACTGGGTTGGTACGCTTTTTGCGGTACAGGCTATTGGTTCAGTGCTCTGGGCTGTTGTTATTCCAAGATTTAAAAGTCTGAAGACCGTATATATTGTCAGTCTTCTTCTTGGAGCAGCGGGATTTATTTCCACGATATTCTTCACTGATAAGTATTTACTCTTTATCAGTTATTTGCTTATAGGATGCGCTTGGGCAGCAATGCTTGCACTTCCTTTTACAATTTTGACGAATTCGTTGAAAGGTGAGAACATGGGAGCTTACCTTGGCCTTTTCAATGGCACTATCTGTCTTCCACAGATTGTAGCTGCTGCACTTGGCGGTGTTCTACTTTCGCTTCTTGGTGGAAATCAGAGCTATATGCTTGTTGCAGCGGGCGTCCTTCTCGTTTTGGGCGCTGTTGCGGTAGGCTTTATTAAACTGACATATGCTGAAAAAGATTCATAATGTCAAAGATAATCGATTATAAAGGTGTTGAGATTCATCGTGCTGAGAAATCAGTGCTGAAAGATATTTCTTTTTCTATTGGAGAAGGGGAGTTCTGTTATCTTGTCGGACGTGTAGGTAGTGGCAAAAGCTCATTGCTCAAGTCTATGTATTCAGAAGTTCCGATTTTTTCTGGAGTAAAAGCAGATGTGCTTGATTTTGATCTTCTTAATATAAAGAAAAGGCAGATCCCATATCTTAGAAGAAATATAGGTATCGTATTTCAAGATTTTCAGTTGCTTCAGGATAGGTCAGTATATGAAAACCTTTCTTTTGTGTTGAAAGCTACAGGATGGCACAACAGATCGGAAATGGACCAACGAATAGAAGATGTGCTAATTGATGTGGGAATGAATCATAAGAGCTACAAGATGCCACATGAATTATCTGGTGGCGAGCAACAGCGAATAGTCATTGCCAGGTCGCTCCTTAATAATCCGAAGCTGATACTTGCTGATGAGCCTACCGGTAATCTTGACCCACAGACCGGAATCACAATTGTAAGCTTACTTCATAGCCTTGCCGACAATGGACATTCCGTATTGATGGCTACCCATAATCTTCAACTTTGTGAAGATTTTCCGGCACGCGTGCTCCGATGTAGAGATACGGAACTCGTTGATGAAAATTGAGAATATTCATTAAAAAATATGTCGTGATTCCATTCACGACATATTTTTTTATCATTTGTTCAATTTTTTCGTTGAGCAGTCTTAATTTTTATTAGGTTTTGATTTCTTTATTCAAAAAAAATGATTAAATTTGCAAAAAAATTAGGAAGAGAGGAGTTATTTGAACTTTCTCTCATCCAAATATCATGAAATGATCAATCATTAGCATTCATAACAAGCTATTTAATTATGGCAGAAAAGAAAGAAAAACTGTTTGACATGTTCCCGCCTGTATCCACAGAAGAATGGATGGCGAAGATCAATGTCGATCTGAAAGGCGCAGACTTCAATAAGAAGCTCGTATGGCGCACCAACGAAGGCTTCAATGTCATGCCTTTCTATCGTAAGGAAGATATAGAAGGTCTTCCATCAGTTGGCTCAATGCCCGGCCAGTTCCCTTATGTAAGAGGCACAAAGACCAACAACGACTGGCTGATCCGCCAGCAGATTCTTGGCTCTACTGCAGAGGAAATCAATGCCAATGCTAAGCATGTAATTGACAAAGGTGTTGAGTCTCTTGGTATCAGCATGCGTGGCCTTGAGGCTTCTGACCTTGCTTTAGTGCTCGAAGGCATTGATTTGAATAAGGTGGAAGTGAATATCATTTGCTGCCCTCGCAAGGCTGAAGAGATGGCTAAGGCTCTTGTTGATCTCGTTGAAAAAGCCGGTGCTAAAGATACTTTCAAGGGAAGCATTGGTTTCAATCCTTTCAAACGTCTTCTCAAGCACGGTCTNGAATTCCCGAAAGACCTCAANGAAACTGCTCTCGCAGTTTATGAGGCTGTAAAACCGGTTGAGGGTCTCCGCTGCTTTGCTGTAGACAGTTTCCTTCTTAATAATGCAGGCGCTTACATTACTCAGGAGCTCGGTTATGCTTTGGCATGGGGTGCTGAATGGATGACCCTTATGACAGAGGCTGGTCTTACTCCTTGTGAAGTCAACAAGCGCATCAAATTCAATATGGGCATTAGCTCCAACTATTTCATGGAGCTTGCTAAATTCCGTGCTGGACGTATGCTTTGGGCTGAAATCGTCAAAGCATATGGCGCAGAGGAAGAATGCTGCAAAATGGCAGTTCATGCTGTGACAAGCGAGTTCAANATGACCATTTATGATGCTCATGTAAATCTTCTTCGCTCTATGACAGAGACTATGAGCGCAGCCCTNGCNGGTGTTGACTCAATTGAGACTCTTCCGTTTGATCTTGTATATACTACTCCTGATGAATTCAGTGAGCGCATTGCTCGCAATCAGCAGCACCTTCTCCGCGATGAGTCACATCTTGATAAGGTCGTAGANCCGGCTGGTGGTAGCTATTATATTGAGACTCTCACTTGCTCTATAGCAGCACAGGCTTGGAAAGTTTTCAATGAAGTTGAGGATAACGGAGGCTTCTATGAAATGCTCAAGAAGGGTGAAATTCAGGCTAAAGTGAACGAAAGCGGAGTGAAGCGTCATCTTGACGTTGCTCGCAGAAAAGAAATTCTTCTTGGCACCAACCAATATCCAAACATCAATGAGATGGCTCTTGATAAGATCAAGAAAGATGGATGTGCTTGTGGATGCGGATGCAAAGAAGCTGAAGATGGCGCTGTAGAATATCTTAACTTTGATCGCGCTGCAAGTCAGTTTGAACAGTTACGTCTTGACACTGAACGCGCTGCAAACCGTCCAAAAGTATTTATGCTTACTATCGGTAACCTTGCAATGCGTCTTGCTCGTGCACAGTTCTCTGGAAACTTCTTTGGTTGNGCAGGCTATGAAATCATCGACAACAACGGCTTNGCAACAGTTAAGGAAGGTGTTGATGCCGCAATTGAGAAGGGTGCTGATGTCGTAGTGCTTTGCTCAAGCGATGACGAGTATGCACAATANGCTCCTGAAGCTTTCAAAGAACTTGACGGCCGTGCAATGTTCGTTGTTGCAGGTGCACCNGCATGTATGGAAGAGCTCAAGGCTCAGGGAATNGANAACTTTATCCACGTTCGTGTCAATGTGCTTGACACTCTTGTGGACTTCAATGCGAAACTCCTCAAATAATCCGCCAACATGAGACCGAATTTTAAAGAAATAGATATTAATAAGGTAGTGACTCCCGCCGCTGCCGCTCCGGTGGAGAAAGGGGAGGAATGGCTCACCGCGGAACTTATTCCCGTTAAGCCTGTCTATACAAAAGAGGATCTTGAAGGTCTGGAACACCTTGACTATGTAGCAGGTCTTCCTCCGTTCCTCCGTGGCCCATACAGTGGAATGTATCCGATGCGTCCTTGGACCATCCGTCAGTATGCCGGATTCTCTACCGCTGCTGAGTCAAATGCATTCTATCGTCGCAACCTTGCTTCCGGCCAGAAGGGCCTTTCCGTAGCATTCGACCTTCCCACTCACCGTGGATATGACGCAGATCACGAACGTGTGGTTGGCGACGTAGGTAAAGCAGGTGTGTCTATCTGCTCTATCGAAGACATGAAGGTCCTCTTTGATGGAATTCCATTGGGCAAGATGTCTGTATCAATGACAATGAATGGTGCCGTTCTTCCAGTTCTTGCATTCTATATCAACGCAGGTCTGGAGCAGGGTGTGAAACTTGAAGAGATGGCTGGTACTATCCAGAATGATATCCTCAAGGAGTTCATGGTGCGTAATACATATATTTATCCGCCAGCATTCTCCATGAAGATCATCGCTGATATCTTTGAGTACACTTCAAAGAACATGCCTAAGTTCAACTCAATCTCTATCTCCGGCTATCATATGCAGGAGGCTGGCGCAACTGCCGACATCGAGCTTGCTTATACTCTCGCTGACGGTCTGGAATATCTCCGCGCTGGTGTGAACGCAGGTATGGATATCGACTCTTTCGCTCCTCGTTTGAGCTTCTTCTGGGGNATCTCAATGAACTATTTCATGGAAATTGCCAAGATGCGTGCAGCTCGTATGCTTTGGGCTCGCATTGTGAAGCAGTTTAATCCGAAGAATCCAAAGTCTCTTGCTCTGCGTACTCACTCTCAGACTTCCGGCTGGTCACTTACTGAGCAGGATCCGTTCAACAACGTTGGTCGTACTTGTGTAGAAGCTATGGGTGCCGTTCTCGGTCATACTCAGTCGCTCCACACCAACGCTCTTGATGAGGCTATAGCACTTCCTACAGACTTCTCTGCTCGTATTGCTCGTAACACTCAGATCTACATTCAGGAAGAGACTTACGTGACTAAGCAGGTTGACCCATGGGGTGGTAGCTACTATGTAGAGGCTCTCACAAATGAGATTGCAGAAAAGGCTTGGGCTCACATCGAAGAAATCGAAAAACTCGGNGGTATGGCTAAGGCTATTGAAACAGGTCTGCCAAAGATGAAGATTGAAGAGGCTGCTGCTCGCACTCAGGCTCGTATTGACTCTGGCAAACAGGCTATCATCGGTATCAACAAATATCGTCTTGACCACGAAGATCCAATCGATATCCTTGAAATCGACAATACTGAGGTTCGTAACGAACAGTGCGGTCGTCTTGAAGAGCTCCGCAAGAACCGTGACGAAGCTGCTGTTCAGAAAGCTCTTGCCGACATTACAGAGGCTGTTAAGGATCCAAGCAAGGGCAACCTCCTTGACCTTGCAGTGAAGGCTGCCGGTCTTCGCGCTTCATTGGGTGAAATCTCTGATGCATGCGAGGCTGTCGTAGGACGTTATAAAGCAATCATCAAAACAATTTCAGGCGTGTATTCAAGCGAAGAAAAGGGTGATCCTGAATTTGAGGAAGCCCGNAAGGCAGTGGCAGATTTCGCAAAACGCGAAGGTCGCCAGCCACGTATCATGATCGCAAAGATGGGNCAGGATGGTCACGACCGTGGTGCCAAAGTGGTAGCTACAGGTTACGCTGACTGCGGCTTTGACGTAGATATGGGTCCGCTTTTCCAGACTCCGGCAGAGGCTGCTCGCCAGGCTGTGGAAAACGACGTGCATATCCTTGGTGTCAGCTCACTCGCTGCTGGTCACAAGACTCTTGTGCCTCAGGTGATCGAAGAGCTTAAGAAGCTCGGTCGTGAGGATATTCTCGTGACTGCTGGTGGTGTTATCCCGGCTCAGGACTACGACTTCCTTTACAATGCAGGCGTAGCTGCAATCTTCGGNCCNGGCACTCGNATNCCGAAGAGCGCTATCGAAATGATTCGCCTTCTCAATGAGCAGACTGCCGAGTAATACCCGACACATAGCAAATAAAATAGGGGACAGACACTCTTATGGCAGTGTCTGCCCCCTCTCTTCTTGAAAGAGTTGTTATATCTATGGATTTATCCTCTCATAATATATGGCGAAAAAAGCATTAAAAATAGGTTATAGATTAATTCTTGGCTCCATGGCATGCCTATATGGCACAGGACTGGCTAAAGGCGATCTTCTAAGTGAAGGGCGTGCTGCCTTTATGAATTATGATTTTGAACTTGCTACTGAAAAATATGAAAAGTATGCCAAACTGCTAAAAAAAACTCCCAATGCAGCAGGTGAGGAGCTTCTTGAGACATTTCGGCGCCAGTTGGAAATAGCAGAGAATTCTCTGGATAATGTTCAAAAAATTGAGATTATTGATAGAATTGATGTTCCCATCTCNGAGTATATTAAATTTATTAANTTGCCNCCTTCAGGAGGNAGACTNCTCANTCCAAAAGNAANTNTGCCAGGTCAACNCCATAATGAGTCAGATTTTGNGTATTCTACTGAGTCAGGAGATATAATGATGTGGTCGGAAAATGATGAAGAGCATAAAGAGGTCATCATGCAGAGTGAGCAATTGATGGATGGGTCGTGGGAAGATCCATTGAATGTTGGTTCTGTCCTTAATGAAGGGGGCGACGTAAGAAATCCATTTCTTTTAACTGATGGGCTCACACTATATTTTTCCGGCAATGGAGAAGNCACAATGGGTGGCTATGATCTTTTTGTAGCAACAAAAGATCCAGTCACAGGAGAATTTCGCCAGCCAATGGGGCTTGGGTATCCATTTAATTCTCCCTTTAATGAATATATGATGGCTATTGATGAGGAAAATGGAATAGGATGGTGGGTGACTGACAGAAATCGTCTTGATGGCCAAGTCTCAATTTATATATTTAAAACAAACGATGTAAGGAAGAATTATATATCAGATGAGGAGGAAGATATTATCTCCCTTGCAAGAATTGATGATATAAGCGTCACTCAAGATCCGGCTACAGATTATTCCCGAATCCTTAAAGAAATTGATTTGAGAAGCCGGCAGAACGACGAAGCTGCACATGCTGATTTCAGATTTCCAATGCCCAATGGAAGAATAGTAAAAAATCTATCAGATTTCACTTCCTCATCTGCCAAGAGAAATATGCAACAGTATCTTCAGGCACTTGAGGAGCATGAAGCTTTTCAGAAGAAACTCACTGAATTAAGAAAGCAATATCACAATACGGATAAAAAGAAGAATTCTGCAGAGGCTCTAAAGAGTCAAATTCTTGATCTTGAAAAGCAGGTGGCATGGCAATCGGATCGACTTAAGAAAATGCGCAATACTATAATATCTGCAGAGATAAAGGAATGATATAAATATATGGAGAATTATCATAGCCATACTGAGTTTTGTGATGGAAGAGCCAGTATGTCAGAAATAGCCAAAGGAGCTTACGAAGCTGGATTTTCGACATGGGGCACTTCTCCTCATAGTCCGATATGCTGCCCTTCCGGAGCAAATATGAAATCGGAGGATATGACATTATATTTTTCCGAGTCTGCTCGACTCAAGAAAGAGTATGCCGGGAAAATGCGTGTGCTGACAGGCATGGAGATAGATTATGTATCTGAATCATTCGGACCCCATATAGATTATTTTCGGTCGCTGCCTCTTGACTATCGAATTGGTTCTGTGCATTTTGTTAGAAATCAAAAAGGAAAACCAGTCGATGTAGATGGACCTTCAGAAAGATTCCTTAAGTATCTTGAAGAGGAATATGAAGGAGATGTCCGTTATGTGGCAATGACATACTTTACAATGGAACTTGAGATGCTTGAAGCAGGAGGTTTCGAAATATTAGGGCATCTTGATAAAATCGGTGATAATGGCAGTCATGCATGGGCAGAATTGGAGGACCAAGAATGGTATGCCGATTTAGTAGAAAAAGTGATTGCAAAAGCTGTAGAAAAGGAAATGATCATAGAAATTAACACGAAGAAATACGATACCGGCAACCGCTTTTTCCCTGCTGAAAGATGGTGGCACTTACTAAAAAAATATAACGCAAAGCTCGTATTAAGCACAGATGCCCATTATCCTGACAAAGTCGATGCTGGATATTCGGCAGCCTTTGAGAAACTGAGGAAATATGGTATGGAGCAACAAATAGTTGGAATATAATTAACCATTTTCAGATAAAACCTATTCACAAAAAAAGGACATGCGATTAGCGTGTCCTTAAATTATTAGGTAAGCTGCGGCTCAAATTAAGAGAGTTATTCAACAGTTTCATTATCTTGTAACCGCGGAGTCTTGGGAAGTGTTAGGTGAAGGAATAGCCAACCCAGGAAACCGGCGAGGAATGACCCAATCAAGATGCCAAGTTTAGCATTATTTAGAATTTGTGACAAATAAACGTCTTCGCCAAATGTAAGGTTTGCTATAAAGAGAGAAACAGTGAAACCTATACCTCCAAGTACTGAAACAGCAGCTATTTGAGGCCAAGTGCTTCCTTCTGGCATAGGAGCAAGTTTCGCTTTTATACACATCCAGCTGAACGCGAAGATCCCAATAAACTTTCCAAGAACAAGACCGGCTATAATAGCGATAGAAACTCCTGAGAAAATATCAGCAACGTTGACATCTCCTAACCAAATTCCTGCATTAGCGAATGCAAAAAGAGGAACTACAATGAAGTTTACTATAGGATGGAGAGAATCCTCAAGATCTTGAAGAGGGGAGATCACTTTATCTGATGCTGATTCTATCTCTTTAAGCCAGTTGGTCTGTTCTTTAGTCAATATGCCACGGCTGTCGAGCTTCTCTTCATCTTCCTTTGAGAAATGACTGATAGACTGACGGATGGTCTTAATATATTTCTTGGGTGCGTAAACAGGCTTTGCNGGAACACAGAATGCGACAAGAACACCGGCAATAGTAGGATGCACACCAGACTGCAAGAATAGAAACCAGACAAAGATACCTATTGTTACGTAGAATGTCTTGTAGTGNACGCCGTAGATGCCACCTATTATAAGGATAGCGAGCAAACCGGCTGCCCAAAGCAATGAAACATAGTCAATATGTCCTGAATAGAAGATAGCAATTACAAGGATTCCTCCTATGTCGTCGACTACAGCAAGCGTAGTAAGGAATATCTTTAAACCAATTGGCACGCGCTTTCCAAGCATCGCAAGGACTCCAAGCGAGAAGGCGATATCAGTAGCCATTGGAATGGCTGCACCTTGAATGTAATCAGTGCCATGACCAAGAAGGAAAAAAATCCCTACCGGAACAATCATTCCACCAATTGCTGCCACTATAGGTAGAAGCGCTTGCCGAAAAGATGAGAGCTCTCCTTCGAGAACCTCACGCTTAATCTCAAGCCCCACAGAAAAAAAGAATACAGCCATGAGTCCATCGTTGATAAAATCCATTATTGACATTGGATGNCCNTGATGGCTGAATAAATTGAATGAGCCTACCCGAAGAGCAATTGTATGNGTCCANAGCCCATTGTAGAAATCATGTAAAAANGGAAGATTNACCACAAGAAGAGCCAAAGCNGTAGCNACCATAAGAACNGTNCCGCCGTTGGTGTGATTTTTTATTGTCTTCCTTGCAATGAAGAATACGTTTGCCATAGTATAAATGTTAAAAGATTTAAAATACTAACAANCTTATTAGGAAAATAGTTGAATTTAACAATTGAACTTAGTTTTATTAAAGAAATTTTTCCCATTATTCAATAATTTTTATTAATTTTGCACTTGAAACCNAAATCTGTGCAAAGAGGAAGTGTGTCTTGATGCATGGATTACCGGTCNNCATACGGGATAGCACGGATACTTTTGAACTGATNGATTATTATTTACAAACATAATATTACGTAATTATGAGTTTAAATATCATTGTGCTTGCAAAGCAGGTACCTGATACGAGAAACGTCGGCAAAGATGCGATGAAAGAAGACGGCACAGTCAACCGTGCAGCCCTTCCAGCCATCTTTAATCCCGAAGATCTCAATGCACTTGAGCAGGCTCTTCGCCTAAAGGATATGTATCCCGGCACAAAAGTTACCATCTTGACTATGGGTCCGGCTCGTGCAGCGGAAATCATCCGTGAGGGTCTTTACCGTGGTGCAGATAATGGAGTAGTGCTTTCAGACCGAGCTTTCGCTGGTTCAGATACTTTAGCTACTTCTTATGCCCTGAGCGCAGCTATCAAGAAACTCGGCAACTATGACCTGATTATTGGTGGTCGCCAGGCAATTGACGGTGACACAGCTCAGGTTGGTCCTCAGGTGGCTGAAAAACTTGGACTTCCTACTGTGACATATGCAGAAGAAATCATTGATGCCGAAGGTGGTAAAGTGACTGTAAAACGCCGTATTGAGTCTGGTGTAGAGACAGTTAAAGCCCCCTTGCCTCTTGTAGTGACTGTCAATGGTAGCGCAGCAGACTGCCGCCCGAGAAATGCTAAACATCTTCAGAAATACAAATATGCAGCAGTTCCTTCAGAGGTTGCTAACGATGAGAAGAAAAAAGAACTTATCGAAAAGCGTCCTTACCTTAATATAGGAGAGTGGAATGCTGCTTATGTTGATGCAGATCTCGCTCAGTGTGGACTCGCAGGCAGCCCGACAAAGGTGAAGAGCATTGAAAATGTTGTCTTCACAGCTAAGGAGGCTCGAAAGATCGAGAATACTGATGAAGCTATTGAAGATCTCATCAAAGAATTATTTGCAAACCATACAATCGGCTAATATAATATTATTATGGCAGACAAGAACAATCTCATCGTATATCTTGAATACGAAGACGGCAAAGTCGCTGATGTGAGCTTGGAGCTCCTCACCAAAGGTCGCCAGTTGGCCGATAAGCTGGGTATCAAGCTCGAAGCAGTAGTGGCAGGTGACAATCTTAAGGACATCGAAAAGCAAGTGATGCCTTACGGTGTAGACACCCTCTATAAGGTTCAGGACAAACGCCTTTATCCCTATACTTCACTTCCTCACAGTTCAATCCTGATCAACCTTTTTAAGGAAATTGAACCTCGCATCGCCTTTATGGGTGCGACTTCAATTGGTCGTGACCTTGGTCCTCGCGTATCAAGTGCACTTCACAGCGGTTTGACCGCAGACTGTACTTCTCTTGAAATTGGAGATTATACAGATGCAAAGACCGGCAAGGAATATAAAGACCTTCTCTATCAGATTCGTCCGGCATTTGGAGGAAACATCGTTGCGACCATCGTAAATCCGGATTGCCGTCCTCAGATGGCAACTGTTCGCGAAGGCGTTATGAAGAAAGAAGTCTATAATTCTAACTACAAAGGAAATGTTGTTGATCTTGACGTAAACAAGTATACTGACAACACTGATTTTGTGGTAGATATTATTGATCGCCACGTAGAAAAGTCAAAGGTTAACTTGAAAGGTAGCCCTATTATCGTAGCCGGTGGTTATGGCGTAGGATCGAAAGAGAA
>WFLX010362506.1_pt1 | contig 12292 bp, 10 predicted proteins | sample 4967041 | NCBI WGS metagenome assembly WFLX01 (sample SAMN12857096, study PRJNA449069) | gut metagenome | isolation source: stool from male and female vole | host: Microtus ochrogaster | place: USA:Florida | collected 2017 | reverse complement strand
TAGTAAAATTGATTTTCCGATCACTTGAATTGTAATTGTCTTACACCCGTATAACGCTTGGAAATATCACTTTTATTATGCGAAAAATCACATTTAACCGATTGTTAATCACTATGTAACAGCTTGAAATTATTTTGTTTCATTTGCAACTTTCGTGCAACTCTGGTGCAAAAAATATGCATTATTTGCAACCCCTTTGTAGCATTGTTGCAACGGGCCTGAGAAGCCATGGACCGAGCACGCTCCGCGTGCGACTATCATAAAAGAATCGCACGCGGAGCGTGCTCACTCCACGAAAACCAACGGAGCACCGACACCACCGGTGTCGATGCTCCTTTAACATTCCTCCTTCAGGGGGTTAGAGGCGTATTACTCCTTCGGCGAAGCCGCCTACAGGGCGGCTATCTGAGCCTCGGAGAGGCCGGTGTAGAGCATGATGTCGCCTAAATCCACTCCTCCTTGCTTCATTTTTCTGGCCACTTCAAGCTTTCCTTCAAGCATACCCTCTTCCCTTTCAGTTGCGGCTATGGCATAACTATCTCTATAAGCTTTTAGAGATTCCTTATAAGCTTCCTTTTCCTTGTCATTTAAAGCTGCAAAACGCGCAACTTTTCCGAGCCTTTCAAATATAGGCTCTTTCATAAATGTTTGGGGTATCGATTCCATCTTCTCCATATTTTTTAGTAAATAAAGCCATCTCTCAAGTGTAGTCTCACAATCTTGGGCATCCTTGTCCATCATTGGAATCTTGAGGAACGTCATGCTCATTTTGTCTGAGAAAACTTTCTTGGTCTGCATATTATATAAACACACATCTTCTCTCAAATGTTGCTCCTCAACATTCTTCCACTCAAAATTCATCAGGAAGACTCCATACACCGGTGTAAGAGAATAGTCCCAACCTTCCCCTTTCTCACCTTGGCCATAAATATCACCAAATAGATAATACAGAGCCCTGTCGCCAAAATGAGTCTGATAACGGTTTTGCATCTCTACGATAATTTTGCGACCATTCTCAAGCTCACAATGCAAGTCATATATCAACGCTCTGTCATCTTTGGATTCCCCCTTCTTTTCCTTGTCAATAAACTTGACATTAGTGATCGGGACCGATCCTCCTATGAGAGCATTGAGAAACGACAGGATGAATTCTTTATCAGCATCTCTGCCGAATATGAATTTGAATCCGAAATCCGTAAGTGGATTGATATAGGTATAGATTTTCTCGCATATAAGGCATTGTTCTGTTGTCTTATGGCAAAGGTAGTGATAAATATTCAAATTTGCAAGAATCCGTGAGAAAAACTTGCGACCCCGCACGTCTGCCCAGAGTAGATAGGATGCTCCTGCATCCGTCACCGCCACGGACCGAGCACGCTCCGCGTGCGACCCAGTTGGGGAGGTCGCGAACTCCGAGCGCGACAGTCTGTGCCCTCAAGGGCACCAACAGCTGCGCCTCCGGCGCGGTCGCACTCGGAGCGTGCTCACTCCACGAAAACCAACGGAGCACCGACACCGACACCGCCGGTGCCGATGCTCCAAGTCAATGACTTTTGACTTACTTGGTAGTATCATTATTTACCTTTCCCATTCAGGGAATCACAAGTCGTAAATGAACGTTGAACTACTTGGTTCTTGACTCTTCACCCTTGACTCTTCGGCGTAGCCGCTACTCTTTGGCGAAGCTTTTTCGAAGAGACTTGAATATATTTTACATATTTGTAAAACAATATTCTTGTTTTAATTGTTTAAAAATAAAAAAACTTATGAGTGAAGTAGAACTTGTTTTAGCCGACAATTCCGAGAAATGCACGATGTATACCATTCATTTCCTCTCGGAAGATGACACTGAGCTGGAAAAATTCATTTCCAGATTTAAGAATGATTCTCATTATAATTCAGATTTTCAATCCATTCTGGCTTTTATGGAAAGGATATTGGCCAATGGTGCATTGGAAAGGTATTTTAGAAGAGAAGGAAAGATGAGCGATTCTGTAGTAGCGTTACCCGTGCTAAAATCTAGTTTAAGACTATATTGTCTACGCCTTTCAGACCACATTTTAGTTGTTGGCAATGGAGGTATAAAGAAGTCCAGGACTTATGAAGAAAGCGACGAGCTACAAGGATATGTAATGACACTTCAGAAATTCGAGCAACTGCTGAAAAAGGAAGCAGAAAATGGCAAAGTGGAGATAACAGAAACTGAAATAAAAACTGATATAAAGTTTGACTTATGAAAAGGATGGGAACTTCCTTAAGGGATTTATTTGAAGAGATCCCGAAGGAAAAAAGAGAAGCTGCACGCTTGTCGTTTGAAATTTCCGACAGGCTCAGCTATCTTATGGAAAAGAGGGGATTATCAAAAAAGCAATTGGCTGATAGCCTTGGGAAGCGCCCCAATGAGATAACGAGATGGTTGAGTGGTGAACATAATTTTACTTTGTCAACACTTGCCATGCTATCTTGCTTTTTTGGCGAGCCAATAATTAAGGTCCTTTAGCGTCTCCCTCATGAACCGAGCACGCTGCGCGTGCGAGCCAGTTGGGGAGGTCGCGATCTCCGAGCGCGACAGTCTGTGCCCTCAAGGGCACCAACAGCTGCGCCTCCGGCGCAATCGCACGCGGAGCGTGCTCACTCCACGAAAACCAGCGGAGCACCGACGCCAACCGGCATCGATGCTCCAAGTCAAAATAAGACTTTTGACTTACATGGTAACTTGGTTCTTGACTCTTGACCCTTCGGCGACGCCGCCCCCTTCGGCCAAGCCGAAACTCATTCAATTAAATTGCCTCAAAGAAATCATGCATCTCCTTATATGTCTTCAGATGGTAGACTTTGGCATTCAAGGTCGGATATTCTCTTGGTTCCTTTCTGCTCCTCATTACCAAATCAAACATGCTCTTTACGTCTCCTTCCATCCCTGAAATAGAAAGTGAAGGATAGTCGGCCAGAAGATTGCAGATTTCATCCGCCACGGAACGCGAAATGAACTCGACACCTGAAAAATCAAGGACATCATTCAGGTGGTCCTTGTCAATAAGTTGTTCAATGTCTCTACGGAAAAAAGAACGGGTCCGAAGGTCATTCCCAAGATGAATGGATACTATAATGCTTTTATTCATAATAATCAACTTATATATTCGTAAATATTAAAATTCTTAGGAGCTTCTATAGGGATCTTTAAGAGTACTGCTGTTCCATTCCATCTGAAATCTCCTGGTAAGTCAACCAAAACTTCTCCATTTGCATCATGCCTTACAAAAGCAGATCCAGAAAGTATGAAGAACTCTCCACCAAGACCATCTACAACCAGTTTCCGTGATTTTGAAATACCGTATCCCCTATTCTCGGTCTCTGGTCGATCCTTTGTAGACCGACCACCAAGAGCCATTAATAGTCCCGAGGATTCTTGAAAGGTTAAAGAATCTCTATATCGATCATCGGATGCATAAGATGAATAAATGGACCTTCCTGTATCACAAATCATAATATAAAGCATCGATTCTTTTCGATGACTTTGGCAAAACAAGAAACCCTCTTTACTTTTTGAATGCTCAGTTATGTTATCTATCAGTTCCGACAGCAGCAACGATATTGTGCTATTCAATGTCGTTCCAAGTCCCAGTTGATCCCTCACTGCCTTTTGAATTAATTCTTGAGCATTAACTGATGAATTATCATAAGGATGAAATACACAAATGGGGAGATATGTCCTCCCTTTATAATAATTCCAAAATGATTCATCATTATTATCGGGCTTGATCTCTAACGCGGAATTAAAACACACTGCCTGCAATATATTGGGATATACTCGTGGGCATACCGACAATCTCAACTTTCTCCCCGTATTGTCGTCTCAGAATTGAAATGGCTCCTACAAAAAACGGATGAAGAAATCTGCAATCCGAAAAGTCCCATAACACTTTTCCTTCAGTATTGGTTTGTTCAGTTTGGAACATTATACTGAAGATTTGATTGAATACGCTGCCAATTCTTGAATCCCTATTGACGTATGGTATGCGTACAACTGCATTATATTCGTTATTGCTTTTCGCCATCGGAGACTGATACTACTTTATTAAGTATAACACAAAATCAGCCACTAAAGTTCCACTTGAATTGATGCCCTCAAGGGCACCAACGTTACGGTCGGCAGGCATGGACCGAGCACGCTCCGCGAGCGAGCCGGCGACACGAACGATGTATTTAGGCCCAGATCTTTATCTCAGCCAGAACTTGCGCCTCCGGCGCGGTCGCACTCGGAGATTGCGACTTCCCCATAACCAGCGGAGCACCGACACCAACCGGCATCGATGCTCCAAGTCAAAATATGACTTTTGACTTACATGGTGTATGTCCATCAATTCTACCCCTTTAGGGGGGTTAGGGAGCCCATTCAGGGGGTAGACCACTTGGTTCTTTACTCTTCACTCTTCGGTGAAGCCGTTGGGCCTATCTGATCGTTGACTTACAATGTCCAACTACCCTTTGCCCTTGGTTCTCTACCTTTAATCATTCGGCTAAGCAGCTTGGTTTAGTGGGCAAACCTCAGAATAATTGTTGGCCCCACATATGTTTCTATTCGTCAAAATTCAACCCCGATTACCATTAATCTTCAGCTGCTCTATAGNANACTCTTNCNCGGCATTTTTTATTTCTTTCTTTCCAACCATCGCCTGCGGGTTTGGTCCATGTCTCTGGACCACTTTCTACATATTCAGCTTTATTATTGGAAATATTTTTGACCATAGTAGCACGAGCATGATTATAAGGAGAGGATTCTTCAGCTGGAGCCGCCGACCAATAAAAATTGCCTTGAAAATCTGTAAAATTTGTATAATGCTGAGTTATGGCTGCTTCAAGTTCACGAATGCCTGGAAGATACCATCCATAATTACGTGAACTTTCAGTATTTGGCACGCTGCCATCGGATGCTTTGCGTTTATTTCTTCCGTATGCATAATGGAATGCTGATTCAGGTTTGTTAGAATTATATAAAGTAATTTCTTCTATTCCACCTCTATCATTAACGAACCAAGCAGTCAGCGGAATAGCCCCTTCGCATCCATATACCTCATTGTACTCACAGTCTTCTTTATAATCTCTATAGGCGGTTCCAAATATGTTTTTTCTGTAAACTTTTTCACTTCCCCAATATTTGCCATTATTACCCGAATTAGCTTTTAAACTATAATTTATTGGACCCCATTCCAATCCATCTTTGTAATACTCTGCAGTTTCATTTCGAGTATCAAGTGGATCATTATGAGTTAAGTATTCCTCGTAGTACTCCATCCAAGTATCAGGCACATTTTCTTTATCATCTGTACGACCTTGACGTTGCCCTGAAACTTTTACAAGAGCACGTTGACGAATGTCGATGGTATAATCTTTTTCCTCGACAAGAGCGTCGGTCTTTTTATCGTATCTCTTATAATTAACCTTTATTTTAACTTCACGATCACCATATTCTGAGGGGGAAACATTATTTCTTACAGGGACATTCTCATCAATGTAGAAATACACCCGGGAACGTGAACCATGCTCGTCACTTGTTAGGGTCACCTTATCAGACAACTCCGACATCAACGTAGTCGTGAACCACTCGCGTGCGCCAGTGCCGGCTTTCCACCCACTCTCTTCCATAACGGATCGCGGTACAACTTGATCAATACGAATCCATTTATTTTTTGATGGCTCGTCGATTGAGAAGGTCACCTCACTTCTCCAATCTACATCGGGGTCTCCTACAGTCTGTTTATTGGCATCTTCCCACATCATTAGCCATACATCCACGGGCAACACCGATGCATGTGCATCAATCTTGCGCTCGTTGACCATAGCAAGATAAATGGGATTATCAGACACTACATCAATACGACCATCATAGTTAAACACGTCATCATCAGAATTGCGCATATAATCGAGGCCATAAATAGTGATGTTGTTATCGTAACGATGATTACGAAGCACCTTAAAGTCGTCAGTAGAGTTTGCACCCATAAAGACTGAAAACTTAGCCTGATAATCTACATTTTGATGTGTAGTAAAAGTACCCTTCAAAATCAATGCAGAAGCACGANTTTTATNANNCATAACAGACTTATAANGTTGCTTACGGGCATCTGTCGTTACACTATCAGGGTAATGGGCTATCAATCCTCCATCAGGGAAAAGATCTTGATCATTAGCTCCTTTTGCATCGTAGTTAGGAAGCTGAATGTTTTCGTAGGTATAATAGGATACAATTGCTGGATCTGACTTACGATTGACTACGAGCGGCTGCTCAAGCTTGATTGTATACTCATGCTCTTCCGGCTTGCAATTCATGTCAGAATGTTCAGTGGTGCCAGGGTGTACCATTTGCACATTCGTCACGTCATAATTATTGATATAATCATCATAATTAGCCGGACGAGTCAGTGAAGAAGCATTTCTCTTTATGCCAGTTGGTTGTACAAAAGGAACTGCAACTGGCATATTTCTGATTCCTATTTCATCAATAGTCATCTCAGGAAGATCGCCAATCGTCTGATCTTNATCTGGATCAAGTTCTACTTTTACATATACCTTGGCCATAAGAGACTCCATATTCACTACGTAAGGAGTCGATGGTTTCTTATTCAACTTTACATTTTGCAACTCTCCTATCATTGGCATACCAGCTGCTGGAAGATTGCGTATATCTCCTAAACCAGTTGATTCATCGATTCGAAGGCGTGGATAATACACCCATTCCAGGAGATCATCGTAAGTTTCGATTTCAAAGAGATCCGATCCTTTTTCTCGGGATGCACGTGATATTTTTCCATACTTTGAATATTCGGTATAGAATGAATTAGCCTCATCAAAAGAATCTACAGCCTCCTCAGTCGCATCGATATTTGCTATGGCTACAATACGAACCTCAACATCGTCACCTCCCTCAAAAAGAGATTTACCATCAGGAGGTGTGGGTATTTTNAAGAATCCATTTGTTTTCTTCATGTNTCCCTGAAAATTGTCATAATTCGTTGTCTTCANNAGTTNNTTAGTATCCTGATTGAAGATAAACACATGAAGANTCTTNATCCTTTTCTCTTCTTCATTCTTAGGAGAGCTGGCTCTTGTGGTGGAGTTGTCCATACTGTTGTATACACTGACCNNGTCGGAACANTGGAAAGTGANGCCGTCNTNGGAANCANCGTNCACATTCTCACGAATATCCAAGNCTNCNNGACAGGCTATNAGTGAGCCTCCTNATGCCANCATAAGGCAACANNTCATTATNAACTTGAAGGATGATATTGTAAGGTGTTTCATTTTAAATCAGAATTTACATAGTTAGTGTATTTCAAGCTTATTGTCAGAGCCATTTGCCCAATCATTTTCAGACTGAATGGTGACGATGAAATCATCTCCCACAAAGTGGAAGTTTGCAGTATGCAATGTGCTGACTCCCGGGATGTACTTTAATTGGAATCCTTTGTCTGTACTCCATGTCCTGATTTCATTATCTCCTATCGAATATTTAATAGTGATAAGTTTCTCAGTTCCTAAAGCCCAGTCATCAATCTTATCAGAACTCTCATCAAGAGTAGCATTGGCATTTGGCAAAAGGAGGAGTTTTACAGATCTTCCATTTGGATCGCCGTCATGGCGCATTAGATCATTCTTTCCAGGATCAATTGTCTGGTCTTNTTTNNGGAGNACGAATNTTCCTTGATATGTAGATGGAGCCTCTCCATCCTTTNCTATTTCGCTTCGCCAAGATTCCTTGTCGAAGATGAATTTTGCTTCTTTATAGAATTTACCTTGGAAAGTCACCTCATGGATTACCAGCTTCTTATCAGAACACTGATTATGAAATCTGAATCTCAGACCTGTCATTATGTGATGGAACTCCAATTTTACTTTAGAATTATTAAACTGGTCAAATTTTGTTCCAATTAATGCATCAGGCTGCTGGGTATAGTCAAGGAGTTCGCTAATTTTATCGCTTGTCCAAGGCATAGTAAATGTCAATACAGGATACGCCTTTGTGATATCAGAATCATACGACATATTGAATGAGCCACTTGGAGTAGAGGTAGCAATAAATGCATAGTTATAGTCATCTGCATTTAAATGTTCATTTCCTCCATACCATTCTTTTGGCTGGGATTGTTCGATAGAGTTAACTCCATTTTTATTTCCTTCGTGATAGAAGGTATTTGTGCCATCATATTTGACTACAAAACCATCTAATACATCTGGACCAACAGAAAAATGGGCGGCTTTTCTATCCCATTTATCTGATGCTTGAGCCTTGTTTTTATTATTTGTCAGGTCCTGCGGAATACAATACCCATATACAGTAAATTCGTTGATTTGATCGACCAATTCTGCACGGGTGAAACCACCTTCTACTGCATCCATATCAAGTTCAGGAGCCCCGAAAGTTATATATTGACGTGGATCATAATCCTGGGGTTGAGGTGCTTCGACTGCTTCCTCACAGGCCGATAAGCACACGCCCATCAATCCAATAACTGAAATATTTAATATTTTGTGTGTCATATCCATTTGCTTTTTATTGAGATTGATTAACCCACGACTATATAGTTGCCCCCTTCATCTTCATCCCATACATCCACTGCTGGAGTATCAAATATGATGTAGTCGTCCACGCCAAGAGTAAAGGAGTATGTATAAGACCTGCCTGCAGACCAACTATACCCATGAGCATAGGATGCTGAACGCATACGTCCTTGAATAGTAGTTTCCTTTCCATTGCGACTATAGGTCATTTCCACAAGAATATCGCTTGTTACTGTCTGTGGGATCACCAACAATTGATCATCAACTGGGAAAAGCTCTGCCGAATAAATTTTATTGGCAGAATTGAGAGTTGCATCAGTGTCTTTAGAAAATTGTATTCTTTGTGGAGTTTGGGAAACAGTCCATGTTAGTCCTGCCAAATCAGAAGTTTGTTTAGACCCTGGAAGGATTTCTGCTAGGCCTACCGTGCATGACGCTTTGGAAGCCACCCCCTTCAAAGTGATATTTTTTATTTTAATTTCAGTATTCCTAATTGCAGGATCAATTTTTGCCACGAAATTTATCCGAGACATTATATGGCTGAAATATAATTTTACTACATCTGCATCTGATGCATCAGCATATTTTCTTTTATGTCCTGCGATTAGAATATCGGTTGCATTTTTGTAATCTGTGGGGAGAGTATATTGAAACGACAAAGAATTTGAGTCGCTAGAATAATCTACATTGGATAATGGTGTAGTTGCCGGATCAGTGTGCGGATATATGGCTAAAAATGAATACTCACCTTCTGACCAATATTGTTTTTTTCCGTATGTCCACTTGCCATCATTTCCTTGGCTTACTTCTGTGCCATTGAAAAGCACTCTATTATTCGAGGAGTTATTAAAGGTGCCGTAAACGGCGAATGTGTTTATATCCTCTGGCTTGCTTACAGCGCCACGAGTTGAAGTACCGGGGCGGTTCCCGAAGGAACCGCCGCGGGTAAGGTCGTCGGCAACTACAAAACTGATCATANCAGTTTCTTCGCNACCAACGTGNTTGANGTCNGANTCGACCAACTCGTTGGAGCACGATACGGCAGCTGCAGCCACGCAAAGGCCCATTAGCGAATTATATATTTTCAGTCTCATAGTTGTGTTGCTTGTTAATTAGTCGTTTGATTCGCCTTCAGCTGGCTTAGTATAGCCAGGGATTTCAGTCTCAGCACCATCCTGATTAGGAGTCCAGCCAATTACCTCTTCAACTGTGAATTGGATAGGATTGAGTTGAGGATCGTCAGGATTTGGCTCGATTGTAGTATCATCGATGATGGCCTTTAAAGTATAGCTGCAATTGTTTTTGAGTTCAAGACCATTGATAGTAACTTCATGCTTAAGGTCTTTACCAATCTGAACGTCACCAATCTTGTTGTACAGCTTAATTGTAAATTTAGCTGTAACATCCTGAGTTCCAGTTACAGGGATAAGATACTTGTGAGTAGTTACTGCACTGTTAACAGCATCCTCCTTTGTATTAGCAATAGTCATTGCAAAGTCATAATTGGAAGTGTTAGTTTCTTCTCCTTCTACTTCAACTGCAGTCCAAAGTGAAGCACCTGCTGATTTGTCGACTGTAGCTTTTGATACGGCTCCTTCCATTACCACATCACTGATAGCAATGTAATAATCTGTACTCATCTCATCAACGAACTGGAATCTTACACGGCTGAGCATGTGATTGAAAGTAAGACCTACGGCGCTCATTTCAGCACCACCTGCCCCACCAACATTCCTCTTGCTGTCGTCTTCTGCAAAAAGAAGATCCAATTCACCATTAGCAGCACCTTCTGCATTAGAGTTATCCAGTGTGAGTTTAAGACCAGCTGCTACCATTGGGTTTTCCGCATTCTTTTCTACTTCTACTCCAGGAGTTGCATAAGGGGCAATTGCAGCAAAACTGTAATCTGCACCTACTACCCAATACTGAAGTTTGCTGTAAGTCCAGGCTGTGCCGTCTTTACTTACTTCGAGTCCACCAAAGGTTTCTTCCTTGTTGATTCCCGCAGTAGCAAAATCTCTTACGCCCCAAACCTTGAAGTTTTCGAGATTGGCCTCAGTAATGTCAGTGGCACGAGTAGAATTGTCTACGAAAGAGCTAAAGCCGATTGCTCCGCTCTGGGGAGCTACGCTTACGACTTCGTCGTTTGAGCATGCAGTGGCAAGCATAAGGGCTGCTGCTCCGAGAAGAAATGAACTTTGTTTCATGTTCTTGATTGTTTGAAAATGTGAATATTAGTTTTTGTTATCTCTTATTTTCAACGATTAATGATTAACGATTAACGATCAAGTTAACGATAAACGATTAGTGATTAACGATCAACGATCAGGTTAACGATTAACGATTAACGATCAACGATCATTTAGTGATTGATTTCGTAAGCTCGACATAAGAGTTATAAGTTAGCGAGGCTCTGTAGTGATAGGGTCTGGTNTGGTTAACTTATAAGGGTTATGAGGCTTTGTAAGTTNGCTTGCGNAAGNNTTGTGNNTNTATAATTTTGTTTCTATTATTTTCTACCGAGGTCAAGTGTAATGTCCTCGTATTCTCCCCAGCCATCAATTGCGACGTTGAAACTACCTTTATCTTCCTCATTTGCTATATCATCTGGAATCACAATATCGTAGACATCAATTACGCCTCCTCGGGGTTGACGAGTAATCTGGTCAGTGATGTCAAAGTCGAAATTCAGCAACGCTCCGTTGCGGAGTCGCACTTCAAGATTGAGTCCATAAAATTCAGCTCGAGTATAGTCGGGGTTCGGATATCCTGGAATGCCGAATGTGTTCACTACTGCTTCTACTCCCCAAAGGTTTGTTTCAGCATCGAAGAGCACTGTTACAGGGTCATCCCCTGTGTGACCGTCAGTTAAGNTAGACNNTTCCAGCCATNCCNGNNAGAGCTCCNCGNGCCAANNNNATGTATTCNGCNCCNCTCTNGAAGTGATAGCGNANGAGNTAGCGGAATACGAGAGGCTTCATCGTGATATTCTCAATCGGGGCTTCCTGAACTTTCTCTGCAGTGTAGCTTTCAATATACGTCGCAAACAGATAGTCTGGTGGATTTACTGTTTCTTCAGCTCGTAGAGTAGGGCTCTTAGTATTTCCGACGTATGTAGAACGAGAACGTGTTCTTGTAGTTGCAGTTGCGTTTGCCACAAGAGAAATATCGTTGAAGACAATATATTCAGTACCATTATTATAGAAAAGCACTTGATGCTCTCCCGGAGTCATGTAGACAATGCCTCCTTCGGCTGGCAGGTTAGACACTTCATTATCGTGACCTTCTGTATACACTTGCGAGCGAATACCGGTACCTTGCTCCGGCCGAAGCTCATCGTATTCGTATGAGAAATCATAATTGTGCCATTCGCTTTCCCAGTGGATTCCATCTTCATGAGAATGATATTCCCAAAGCAGATGCCAGTCAGCTTGGAAGTTCACCTGATGGCGGGCGGTGTGGTCCCAGTGGTCCATGCAGAGGTCCTTGTGGTCGCACGATGTGATGAAGGCTCCGAGGAGGAGAACTGCTGCGATCTTGTTAATCATTTTCATTTCTTACCTCCTTTCTTTTCATTTACATTTCCGTGGCCAATAAGCCATACAAGGGCAATCTCAAGTTTTGTGGGGCCAAACATGCGGCGCTTGTGGGTTGAATCCCATACATAGTGCCCTTCGTCGGGGTGATATTTGTGGAAATAACCTTGGGTGTAACCGAGGCCTAAGGAGAAATC
>WFLX010325641.1_pt1 | contig 12296 bp, 6 predicted proteins | sample 4967041 | NCBI WGS metagenome assembly WFLX01 (sample SAMN12857096, study PRJNA449069) | gut metagenome | isolation source: stool from male and female vole | host: Microtus ochrogaster | place: USA:Florida | collected 2017 | reverse complement strand
GAAGTATTGGAAACTTATGTAGGAACAGACTTGGAGTATAAAGAATATGAGCCGCTGTTTGCCTGCGCAGGCGAAGCAGCAAAGAAGCAGAATAAGAAAGGGCATTTTGTGACTTGTGACAGTTATGTCACAATGACCGATGGTACCGGTATCGTCCATATTGCGCCTGCATTTGGTGAGGACGATGCCCAGGTAGGACGCAAGTATGACCTGCCTTTCGTTCAGTTTGTGGATGGAAAGGGTAACATGACACCGGAAACGCCCTATGGGGGAAAATTTGTTAAGGATGCGGACCCGGATATCCTTGTGGATCTGGACAAAGAAGGAAAGCTGTTTTCCGCACCGAAATTTGAGCATGATTATCCTTTCTGCTGGAGATGCGACACACCCCTGATCTACTATGCGAGAGAGTCATGGTTTATTAAAATGACGGCTGTCCGGGATGATCTGGTGCGTAACAATAAGACCGTAAACTGGATCCCGGAATCTATCGGGGAAGGACGCTTCGGCAACTGGCTGGAAAATATTCAAGACTGGGGAGTATCCCGTAACCGTTACTGGGGAACTCCGTTAAATATCTGGGAGTGCGAGGAATGCGGACATCAGGAATCCATCGGTTCCAGAGACGAACTGGAAAAATGGAGCGGTAATCCGGCAGCCCAGACTGTGGAGCTGCACAGACCTTATATTGACGAGATCACTTGTACCTGTCCGAAGTGCGGTAAGACCATGAAGAGGGTGCCGGAGGTGATTGACTGCTGGTTTGACTCCGGGGCAATGCCTTTTGCACAGCATCATTATCCTTTTGAAAATAAAGAGTTATTTGAGTCACAGTTCCCTGCTCAGTTTATTTCTGAGGCGGTAGATCAGACCAGAGGCTGGTTCTATTCCCTGATGGCAGAGTCTACGCTGCTGTTCAACAAGTCTCCTTACGAGAACGTAATCGTGCTTGGACACGTTCAGGACGAAAACGGGCAGAAGATGAGTAAGAGTAAAGGAAATGCCATTGATCCTTTTGAAGCGTTGGCAACTTACGGAGCGGATGCAATCCGCTGGTATTTCGTTATCAATTCCGCACCCTGGCTGCCTAACCGTTTTCATGGCAAGGCTGTAATGGAAGGACAGAGAAAGTTCCTTGGAACCTTGTGGAATACCTATGCTTTCTTTATTCTGTATGCAAATATTGATGGCTTTGACGCTACGAAATATACTTTGGAGTACGAAAAGCTTCCGGTGATGGACAAATGGCTTCTGTCCAAATTAAACACGGCAATCAAGCTGGTGGACGGTCATCTGGAGAACTACCGGCTTCCCGAAGCTGCAAGGGTTCTGGATAATTTCGTGGATGAGATGAGTAACTGGTATGTGCGCCGCTGTCGTGAGCGTTTCTGGGCAAAGGGGATGGAGCAGGATAAGATCAATGCTTATATGACGCTTTACACAGCATTGGTTCAGATTTGTAAGTGTGCCGCTGCTGTGGTTCCTTTCATGACAGAGGAAATCTACCAGAATCTTGTGAGAACAAATGATAAGGAAGCACCGGAGAGTATCCATTTGTGCGATTTTCCGGAGGCGGAAGAATCCATGATCGACAGCAAGCTGGAAGAGAGCATGGAAGAGGTGCTGGACATTGTGGTTATGGGCCGTGCGGCACGTAATGCAGCTAATATCAAAAACCGTCAGCCTATTGGCACTATGTATGTAAAAGCTCCTCACACACTGGATGGTTATTTTGTCAATATTATTGCAGATGAGCTGAATGTAAAGGAAGTTGTCTTTAAGGATGATGTCAGCGATCTGACCAGCTACAGCTTTAAGCCTCAGCTCCGTACCGTGGGACCTAAGTATGGCAAACAGCTTGGCGGAATTAAGAAATACCTGGAAGAGGTGGACGGCACACAGGCAATGAAGGAGTTGAAATCAGAGGGTGCGCTTAAGTTTGAAGTGGATGGCGTATCGGTATCTCTGGCGGAAGAAGACCTTCTTATTGATGTAGCACAGAAAGCAGGCTTCGTTACAGAAGCAGACAATTATACTACGGTAGTTTTGGATACCAACCTGACACCGGAGCTGATTGAGGAAGGCTTTGTATACGAAGTGATCAGCAAGATTCAGACTATGCGTAAAGAAGCTGATTTTGAGGTGATGGATCATATCCGTCTGGCAGTGAACGACAATATTAAAGTAGCCGAGATTGTGAAAGCAAACAGCAGAACAATTTCTGAGAAGGTGCTTGCCAATGAGATTTTTGTGGGAGAAGAACTTGCAATCACGAAAGAGTGGAATGTGAACGGCGAGAAGGTCACCATTGGCATTGAAAAGATTTCATAAAAGTATTAAAATAATATGCGAATACGCTTGAGAATAATTAATTGGAGGATAAAATTATGGCAAAGAAGACAACAACTCAGCCAGCGCTTACTTTTGATAAGGAACTTTTCAAGAGAAGTGTACTCTATAATGTGAAGACTCTGTACAGGAAAACCCTGGAAGAGGCAAGCCAGCAGCAGATTTTTCAGGCAGTGGCTTATGCCATTAAGGATGCGGTAGTTGATAATTGGTTAAACAGCCAGAAAGAATTTGAGAAGCAGGATCCCAAGATGGTATATTATTTATCCATGGAATTTCTTATGGGACGTGCCCTGGGCAATAATATTATTAATCTTCAGGCTTATAAGCCGGTAAAGGAAGCAATGGAGGAACTCGGACTGGATCTCAATGTTGTTGAGGATCAGGAGCCGGATGCGGCTCTTGGAAACGGCGGTCTAGGACGTCTTGCAGCATGCTTTTTGGATTCCCTTGCTACTTTAGGGTACGGTGCATATGGCTGCGGTATCCGGTATCGTTATGGTATGTTCAAGCAGGAGATCAGGGATGGATATCAGATAGAGGTTCCGGACAACTGGCTTGTGGATGGCAATCCTTTCGAACTCAGAAGACCGGAATATGCCAAAGAGGTTAAGTTTGGCGGTTATGTGAATGTGCGTATTGACGAGACAGGAAGAAGCCATTTTATGCAGGAAGGTTATCAGAGCGTCAGGGCAATTCCTTATGACCTCCCCATCGTGGGCTATGGTAATGGGATCGTAAACACTCTTCGTATCTGGGATGCTGAGGCAGTGGAGTGTTTCCAGCTTGATTCTTTTGACAAAGGTGATTACCGGAAAGCGGTAGAGCAGGAAAACCTTGCAAGAAATATCGTGGAAGTACTTTATCCTAATGATAATCACTATGCAGGTAAGGAATTGCGTTTAAAACAGCAGTATTTCTTTATCTCTGCTTCTGTTCAGGAAGCGGTTGCAAAGTATATGCGTAAGCATGACGATGTGCGTAAGTTCCATGAGAAGGTTACCTTCCAGTTAAATGATACTCATCCCACGGTTGCAGTTGCCGAGCTGATGAGAATCTTAATGGATGAGCATTTCCTTACATGGGATGAAGCATGGGAGGTTACAACCAAGACCTGTGCTTACACCAACCATACGATTATGTCAGAAGCATTGGAAAAATGGCCTATTGAACTGTTCTCAAGGCTGCTTCCCAGAATTTATCAGATCATTGAGGAGATCAATCGCAGATTTATCTTGAAAATACAGCAGATGTATCCCGGTAATCAGGAAAAGATCCGTAAGATGGCAATCATTTATGATGGACAGGTGAAGATGGCGCATCTTGCAATTGCAGCGGGTTATTCCGTAAACGGTGTTGCAAGGCTTCATACCGAGATTCTGAAAAAGCAGGAGCTTAAGGACTTCTATGAGATGATGCCTGAGAAGTTTAACAATAAGACCAACGGCATTACCCAGAGGCGTTTCCTGCTTCACGGCAACCCTCTTCTTGCGGATTGGGTGACGGATCATATAGGTAATGAGTGGATCACAGATCTTCCCAGAATCAGTAAGCTGAAAATTTATGCGGATGACGAAAAGGCTCAGCAGGAGTTTATGAATATCAAATATCAGAATAAGGTGCGTCTGGCGCAGTATATTCTGGAACATAACGGTGTGGAAGTAGACCCCAGATCTATCTTTGATGTGCAGGTTAAGAGACTTCATGAGTATAAGCGTCAGCTTCTTAATATTCTGCATGTTATGCACTTATACAATCAGCTTAAGGACAATCCGGAGATGGAATTCTATCCCAGAACATTCATTTTTGGGGCAAAGGCGGCAGCTGGCTATTACAATGCCAAGATGACCATCAAGCTGATTAATTCCGTGGCAGATGTGGTGAATAATGATCCTGCCATTAATGGGAAGATTAAAGTAGTATTTATTGAAAACTATAGAGTTTCCAATGCGGAAATGATCTTTGCGGCAGCAGATGTTTCCGAACAGATTTCCACCGCAAGTAAGGAAGCTTCCGGTACTGGAAATATGAAGTTTATGTTAAACGGCGCACTTACCATTGGAACCATGGACGGTGCAAACGTGGAGATCGTTGAGGAAGTAGGAGAAGAAAATGCATTTATCTTTGGACTGTCCTCCGATGAAGTTATCAATTATGAGAATTATGGCGGATATGATCCTACCGAGATCTTTAACAACGATCCAGATGTGAGAAGAGTTCTGATGCAGCTTATTAACGGAACTTATGCGCCCAACGATCCTGACAGGTTCCGGACGTTATATAACTCACTGCTGAACACCATCAGCACTTCCAAGGCAGATACTTACTTTATTCTTAAGGACTTCCGTTCTTACGCAGAAGCACAGAAGAAGGTGGAGGCTGCATATCTTGATGAAAAGGGCTGGGCAAGAAGTGCAATCTTAAATGTGGCAAGCTGCGGTAAGTTTACTTCTGACAGAACCATTCAGGAATATGTGGATGAGATCTGGCACTTGGATAAGGTAGTATTACCGAAGAAAAAAGCATAACTTATAATTAAGGAAAGTCGATTGTGTGAACCAGAAGGGGAACAATCGACTTTCTTTTCTAAAAAATTTTTGGCGGCAGCACATTTGGTCAATCTGCCGGATTTATTTTCACTTTACTTCTTTTTTGTCCCCGCAGGAGATCGGCATACCAGAATATAATTTCCGAAAGGTGATGAAGATTGCCTTCCTTGCTCGTGCTGCGCCACAGCTCTTTGTAGGACATATACCATGTTTCCAGCCGGGCGGCAAGCTCAAAGCTTTGTTTCTGTTTTAAAATTGTTGGTCCCATTTCGTTAAAAATCTGAATGCCTTCGATGATGAGCAGATAGCTGCTGATACGCCAGCGAGTGCTGCTGTCCATATTCATTGAATTTTCTTTTAATTGTCTTCCGATTCTGACAAGAGTGTCATTTGCCATCTGCACTACATTTTCATCGGTAAGTGCTTGGGCACCCTCCTGAATGTTAAATCGGGTTTCCTGAAGTTCCATGGTTTCATAAAATGCAATCGCACTTTCCCAGTTAAACAGGCAGTTTCCGGGGATACCTGCCAGAAGATTGACGATTTGTCCGGAGCGATCCTGAAATTCAATTATGGAAATCTGCCTGTTGATCTCTTCGAAGGGAATCTCTTCGCGGCTCCAGGAGAAAGCAGCTCCGTAAATCATACCCGGAATAGAATGATCCGGGTGATTAATATGTCCGAAATCTCCCCAGTCCGTATTTAAAATTCCCAGAGCCCCATACTTTTCCGCATAAGAGCACATCTTTGTGATGTTTAAATAGGAAGATTCCAGTTGATTCATCCATTGATTCCAGCCGCTGACTCCCGGACAACAATACTGCACTGCTCCGGCCTGTGCCATTTTACGGCAGTCGTCTTCGCTTTGATCAGGGGAATATCCCCAAGTCAGGCAGATGGTTTCTTTGGGAAGTTCCCGGATCAGTCCGGGCTCGGCACAGATAATATCACCCCAGAACATGGGTATTTTGCCGTTCTCTACCAGAAATTCACATAGACTCTTCACAAAGTCAATGTAAATGCGATGGACTCCTTTTTCATCTGCCAGGGATTTGGCTCTTCCTTTTCCGAGATCGAAGGTTTCATCTGCGCAGATATTAAATTTGTCGGAAGAAAACAATACCATATATTCCAGAATTCTTTCCTTGATCAGTGAGAGAGCTCTGTCATCGGACACATTTATGGTATGATGCAACATTCTATCCAAATAAGAAAACGGCTGTTTCTCAGAGCCAGGCAGCTCGCACAGATCACTATAACTTTTGGTGGAAAGCAGATCGTATAAATGACCAAAGCTTGACAGAGACGGAATGAGCTCTATATAGCGCTCTTTGCAATATGTGTCAAGTTCCATGATTTCCTGTGCAGTGAGAGGTGTTTCATCCCTCCACATCTCGGAAAAACCGCGGAACAGGTAGGTGTGTTCAATGTATAGCTGAAATTCATTTATTTTGTAGCGGGCAAGAAGATCCACGATTCTTTTCAACTTTTCCAGCTTCAAAACTCGTCCTCTGGTCTGATCCAGATAATAGCCCCGGTGTAGGAAAGCAGGGGAATCCGAAATTTCCAGATAGGGAAGCACACAGCCGCACTGCTCAATAATCTGGCATAGTGTCTGCACACCATACATAACCCCGGCGCAGTCGCCGCCTTTTATTATGATTCCCTCTTCCCCTATCGTAAGCCGATATTCCTGGCTGCCATATTCCGGTGTAAGCGTCAGATAAATATCACCAGTTTTGGGAGCTCCTTTTGTGAATGCCAGTGAGAGACCTCCCCATTTCTTTATACATTGGCGGATAACAGATGCCGGAACACTTTCAGAATTGTCGATTTGGGTGTCTACGACAATGCAGGCATTGTGATCGGTAATGAAGGAACCTTCCTGCAGTTTTATTTCTCTTGGTTTTGGTAATAAGTACATGGCAGTCCTCCTTATAAAATGTCATATAAGAAGTTTACTATGAGATTTTNNTTATCACAAGTTGATTATGCCTCATANNTGCTATATTTTCTTGAAGAGTCCCGGTTTTCGTGTTAAGTTTATGAAAAAGAATTTCAGGTTCGGGTGAAGACAAAATGGATATTAATGGAAAGAGCAGAATCTTACTTTTGGAGGATGATATCAGCCTTGCAGATGGTTTATGTTATTCTCTTAAGAAAAATGAATATGAGGTAGAAGCGGCACAGAATGTGCAGGAAGCAAAGGAGTTTTTGGCAAAGAATCAGTATGATCTGCTGCTTTTGGATGTGACGCTGCCGGATGGAACCGGTTTTGAGGTGTGTGAGGCAGTGAGGAGGCAGGGAAATCAGGTGCCGATTATTTTCCTGACTGCTTCTGATGAGGAAATGAATGTGATCAGGGGGCTTGACAGCGGTGGTGATGATTATATCGGAAAGCCTTTTAAACTGGGGGAATTACTTTCGAGAATCCGTGCGCTGCTCCGCAGGGCGGGAGTGCAGAAAAATAAAGATATGCAGGCAGGGCAAAGCATTCTTGCCTGTGGAGATATTCAAATTGATCTTGCCGGAAGCCGAGTGTTTCTGCGTGGGGAAAAGCTGGAGCTTACGCAGGTGGAATACCGGCTGCTCTGCCTTTTGGTAAAAGCTGACGGCAGGGTGGTTACCAGAGAAATCATATTTGAGGAATTATGGGATGGATCGGGAAATTTTGTGGATGACAATACCCTTTCTGTATATATCCGAAGACTGCGGGAAAAAGTAGAAAAGGACCCTTCCAGACCGGAGCATTTGATCACAGCCAGAGGGTTTGGATATCGTTGGCAGGAGGTTGGCACATGATGGGATTTTTAAAGGATGAAGGACAGAGAAAGTATTGTATCGCTCTGGCCGCTTTGTTGACAGTAGCGTCAGTTTTTGCGGCGATAATCTGGATGGAGAACGGGAATCGGGTAAAAGAAACGGTACTATATCATGACAGGTGTGTTGTTTCATCTCTAATGAATCAGGGAGTAAGTGAGGCAGTCATTGCAAAAGCCTTTGCAGAAGAGGAAGTTACGGAAGAAGGCACAAATTTACTTAATCTTATGGGAATCGGCGAAGAGACGGAAGCATTTTTTATGCCGGGGATATCAGGGATACAGAAGGGAACGGGCTTAGGGCTTGCCGGGCTCTTTTTCCTTTTATGGGTAAGCCTGTTATCTTTGACAGGCTTCTTTTTTTTAGCAAGGGAACGGCTTTATGATCAGGCAGTCAGGATTGTGGAACAGTTTATGAACGGAGATTTTACCGAACATCTTCCCAGAATGGAGGAGGGCTGCCTTTACAGACTGTTTGGGAGGATCGACGGTCTTGCCAATGCCCTGTCTGTGGGAAATGAAGAGGCAGTAAGGGCAAAGAACTTTCTGAAAGACACTATTTCCGATATTTCCCATCAGTTAAAGACGCCCCTTTCCGCACTTGTCATGTACAACGAGATCATAGAATCAGAAATAGAATCGGATATGGAAAACAAAGAGACATTGCTTGCATTTACGGAGAAAACAGCCGCCGCACTTACACGGATTGAAGAGCTGATTCAGGCTCTGATGAAGGTCACAAGGTTAGATGCCGGGGCAGTGGTTTTTGAAAAACAGGACTATCTTCTGGCAGATGTGGTATCCAGGGCTGTGGAAGAACTATGGGTGAGGGCGGAGGAAGAGGAAAAGGAAATTGTACTTGAGGGAGCGGATCAGATGCAGGTGTACTGCGACCTGCAGTGGACCAGCGAGGCAATCGGTAATTTGGTGAAGAATGCACTGGACTATACGGACAGTGGGGGGAAGGTTCTTGTATCGTGGGAAAAACATCCGGAAATGACAAGGCTGTCAGTCTCNGACAATGGGAAAGGAATTGAGGAAGAAGATCTTTATCATATCTTTAAGCGGTTTTATCGTTCTGCCAAGGGAAAAAGAANCGGNCAGGGTGTCGGACTTGGACTCCCGNTGGTGAAATCTATAGTGGAAGGGCAGGGCGGAACGCTGTCGGTACAAAGCCGGATTGGAGAGGGGACTGTGTTTACCATGATGCTTCCGGGATAATTATAAGCGGTATGCGAAAGGGCGGATAACATTGACATATGTCATACCTTACAAAATTGTAAGCTGTTTTTCACCTGATTGTAAGCTATGGGCATTATCCTATAGGAAAGGNCATGAAGGGCTTATGCTGTTTNCATTAGAAAATGGCATGAAAGNTTNNTGTCAAAAATGAATAANAGGANGTGCCGGAGNNNATGGAAATATTGCNGGTANNNAATTTAAGTAAGGTTTATGGTCAGGGAGAAGGTCAGGTGAANGCCCTGCAAAATGTAAGCTTTTCTATGGGAAAAGGTGAGTTTGCCGCAGTGGTGGGGGAATCCGGTTCGGGNAAAAGTACNCTGCTTCATTGTGTTGGCGGATTGGATACGCCCACGCAGGGGAGGGTTCTGTTAGACGGNGAGGATNTGTTTGCGCTGGATGAGAAAAAGCGTACGGTTTTCAGGAGAAGGAATATTGGCTTTATTTTTCAGGCATTTCATTTGATTGAAGAACTGAATGTGGAACAGAATATTGCTTTTCCGCTTCTGCTGGATCATCAAAAACCGGATCAAAAAAGAATTGAGGAACTGCTTGAGATCCTAGGGTTGAATGAAAGGAGGAAGCATCTGCCCAGTCAGTTATCCGGCGGTCAGCAGCAGAGGGTGGCGATTGGAAGGGCACTGGTCATGCAGCCTATGCTGATTCTGGCGGATGAGCCTACCGGAAATCTGGATTCAAAAAGCAGCCGGGATGTTATGGATCTGCTGATCCGGGCAGCCCGGCATTTTAAGCAGACTATTTTGATGATCACCCATAATGATAATCTGGCATCGGATGCTGACCGGGTATTTCGTGTGACGGATGGTCATCTTAAAGATATGGGGGGCAGGCTGTATGAAAAATTATCTTGATTTGATACCAATCTCCCAGAAGATTCACAAAAGGCAGAGCCGTATGGTGCGGCTGTGTATAATTTTAAGCGTCTTCCTGGTCACGGCGATTTTTGGTATGGCGGATATGGAGATACGCAGCCAGAACGCACAGGCAAGGATAAACTATGGGGAATGGCATGCGGCATTCCTTGATGTAAGTGACGAAGAGGTGGAATTGATCAGCCAAAGACCGAAAGTACTTGCCTGTACTCGGTATGGTACTTTAAATTACAGGCTCAGTATGCACTATCAGGTAGAGGGTAAAGAGACGGTTATTATAGGCTTCGACGAAGAGGCACTGGATATTTTTCCAACAGCGGAGCTTACGGAGGGAAGCTTTCCGGAGGAGGAAGGCGGTGTAGTGATAGATGAGAATATGAGGAAGATGCTTTCCCTTGATCTGGGAGATGAAATCACTCTTGTTACGCCCGACGGTACTCAAAGGGTTTATCATATTACCGGATTTTTCGGGCAATTCCCCATGCTGGCAAAGCAGGATGTTTATGGTCTTGCGCTTACCACGGAGGAATTTAGGAAATTATCGTTAGAAGGGGCAGAGGATAATTACGATTCTTTTATCTATGCAAAGCTTTCTTCATGGTGTAATATTCAAAAAGAAATCAGGGAAATACAAGAGCAGTTTCAGATTCCGGATGAAAAAGTCCGCAGGAATGAGCTTTTACTTGCAACTATGGGGCAGAGCAAGGATGTAAGTATGATGGCAATTTATGCGGTGGCGTTGGTGCTGGCCGCTTTGGTTTCCATTGCAGGGATATTGATGATCACCGGCAGCTTAAGCAGCAATATTGCTCAGCGTACGGAGTTTTTTGGGATGCTTTGCTGCCTGGGGGCTTCCAAAGAGCAGGTGATCCGATTTGTCAGAAGAGAAGCGATGTACTGGTGCAAAATGGCTGTGCCTGTAGGTGCACTGCTTGGAACGGTGATCGTATGGATACTGAGCGCGGTGCTCAGATTCTTAAGTCCCACTTATTTTGGAGAGATGCCGTATTTTGGAATCAGCTTTATCGGGCTTGCAGCGGGGAGTGTGATTGGAGTGATCACAGTGTTTCTTGCAGCGGGCGGTCCGGCAAAAAAGGCGGCAAGTGTTTCACCCCTCACGGCAGTGNCAGGGAATGCTTCGGCGAAACGACAGATTAAAAAGGCNGCAAACACACGCATTTATCGGATAGAAACGGCACTGGGCATTCACCATNCGCTGGGCNGCCGGAAAAACTTTATATTAATGAGCTGTTCTTTTGCGTTCAGCATTATTCTCTTNTTGTCTTTTTCGGTTGCGGTTGATTTTATGNGACATGCNATTANCCCTTTGAAACCTTATGCNCNGGACATTNCNATTATCAGTCCCGACAATAGCTGTTCCATCGATAAGGCATTGACAGAAGAACTGGCAGGGGTGAACGGGGTAAAGCGTGTGTATGGAAGAAGTTTTGCCTATGATTTGTCCATTCAGACACAGGAAGGAGTAAGGCAGGCATATCTGATCTCCTATGAAGATTGTCAGTTTGACTGGGCAGAGGGTTCTTTAATTGATGGTTCGCTTTCGGAGGTCATGGAAGGTGAGGGAATCCTCTCAGTTTATCATGGAGAAAATTCCCTGACAGAAGGGGAAAGTCTGATCATGGATTTGGGAAAAGGGGAAAGACAGTTTACGGTTGCAGGAGTATTAAGTGATTGCCCCTTCAACTCAGCGGATGGGGAAGAAATATTAATTTGTTCGGAGAAAACTTTCGAGAGCCTGACCGGAATGAAGAATTATACAATTATTGATGTGCAATTGGAGCGGAAGGCTGGTGATGAAGTGGTATCACAGCTCCGCACTTTGGCAGGGGAAAATGTAGTTTTTTCTGACAGTCGTTTCAGCAATGCTGAGGTAAAAGGGGCTATGTATTCGTTCCAGCTTTTTGTGTATGGATTCCTTGGGGTGATAGCGTTAATCTGCGCTTTTCATATCATGAACAGTATTGCTATGAGCGTATCTGCCCGGATTAAGCAATACGGAGCAATGCGCGCTGTGGGAATGGACAGTGTGCAGATGCTTAAAATGGTGGCAGCGGAGGCAGCAGCCTACGGAGTGTGGGGTGTGCTGCTTGGCTGCATGGCAGGACTTCCCTTAAATCGATTTTGCTTTGATCAGCTGATTACCTTTCGGTGGGGAACAGAGTGGTATTTCCCGATGGGGCCGCTTTGCGTGATTGTGGCAGTGGTGCTGGGGGCTTTAATGCTTGCTGTTTATGGACCAGCGAAGAGGATAAGAGAGATGTCGGTTGTGGATACGATTTCTGGCAGGTAAGTTAACGTTTAGCTGGGGTATGCGTATGCAAGACGGTCGCGCAGATAAAATAACTCCTTTCGTCAGCACGCTCGATAAAGCGTTCGCGAATGGCTTCCTTAAGGAGTTATTTTATTCTGCGCTGGGTTGTCGAATG
>WFLX010082047.1_pt1 | contig 12299 bp, 7 predicted proteins | sample 4967041 | NCBI WGS metagenome assembly WFLX01 (sample SAMN12857096, study PRJNA449069) | gut metagenome | isolation source: stool from male and female vole | host: Microtus ochrogaster | place: USA:Florida | collected 2017 | reverse complement strand
CTCCCGAGCAAAAGGCCCTTGCAGAGTCAATGGGTAAGACTATATGGAACAGCGAAGAGCATGTATATCGCAAGGGGTATGATATGCTGATTACGATAGTGAAATGCTTCAATGAAAATTATATAAAANGTGNGGCTTCTCACGTGGTAAATTGNTATGATATTGCCGGNGTCTATCCCNTTGAACCTTACAGNNACGACCCTGCAATGGTGCTTGCCCGCGAACCCTNGAGCGGAAACTACAGTGTGCGTGAGGCTCTGTGGGGGTATGCTCATTACGGTCAATTCTCTCAGATAGGTTGGAACTATCTTGATGANGGATGCCGGATGCTCAATGGAGGTGGATCTATGGTGACATTGAGCAANCCCGAAACAGGAGACTATAGCATAATTATCGAGACGAAGGATGCCACAAAGCCGCAGTCTCTCAAAATCAGCCTCCAAGGACAANAATTNTCAAATCTTCCGCTATGTGTATGGCGGAGTAATGAGAAGGAGCAATTCGTCAGAATGCGCGACCTCTCTCCTGATAAAGGGACATTCACTATCACTGTGAATCCGAATACTGTTTACTCGTTGTCTACTACAAGAGGTCAGAAGAAAGGCTCTTATGATAATGTGCCGGTTTCTAAACCCTTTCCGATGCCATATGCAGATGATTTCGACTCATATGGAGATTACGCTAAGTGGGGTTATCTGCCGCACTATACTGCAGATTTGATCGGTTGTTTCGAATTGACAGATAGGCCGGATGGAAAGGGTTCTTGCATACGCCAGACTGTAGGAGAGCATACTCTCAGNTGGGCGCCTGAATGGCATCATTACACAATTNTTGGAGATTCCGTCTGGCACGATTATGAAGTGAGTGCAGATGTCTATCTTAATTCAGGAGATGAAGCTGCTGTGATGGGAAGATTGTGCGATGTCGGTTCCGGCTATGGCATATGGGCAAAGGGTTATTATTTGAAACTCGATGATCAAGGGAAGTGTTCGCTCGTCATCACTCGTGGCAAACTCGATCAGAAGGAACTGATTGGAGATGCAGAGCAGCAGGCTCTTATAAAGGCCCGTACAGATGTGGAAATGGGAGGAGAATATCTNNTGGATGAAGCCAGAATCGAAAATGTAAAGCCATACGAATGGCATTCTCTTAAACTGCGCTTTGATGGCGATAATATCATCGGATATGTAGATGGGAAAAAAGTAGTAGAGGCTGAATCATCCCAATATCCAAAGGGCATGGCAGGACTAATGGCACCCCTTCATGAGCGCAGTGTCAGCACTCCCTATTTCGACAATCTGAAAATCACNCCAATNGNAGATTCTANNCCCTTCCAACCCTTACCAACCATNNCNCCACTTTATCAATAGATTATGCTAATAGCATTATGNAAAAAGCATAATGCTATTTGCATAATAGCGATTATTTTCGGAGCGAAATAAGGTGCTCTTGGAATCCTCCTTAAATCCGGGCTGATAGTCAAAGAAGAAGAGGGCTGCCGCCTCAATGATCCATTACTGCGAGTCTTCATCAACAATCTGTATTCAATTCCTGAATTTTAAAGCTCNATNNNGTTAANAAATNNTCTTTTCCACAGCTTCAAAGACTGGATTATCGGAAAAATAACTATTGATTATTTCACAAACTTTTTGAGTGTGAGGGGAGGCTTGTAGGCTCATAACAAACTTTAACGTATTTTTTTCGTTATAATTTTGCAGGATGCGAATTTATTATTAAATTTGCATCTGAAAAATACCCTTCGTAACTGAACGGCTACGTGACAAGTGCGTAGCTCACAAGTGTAGGTTACGCGGGTTATTTTTTTGCACTTTTGGTTCGTGATGTATCTCTGGTATGGTATTTGGGAATGAAACTCCAGTGGCGATATACCTGAGTCCAGCTGTCTGCAGCAACGCGGATTGGTGTAGTTACTCCAATGTTAAAATTAGGGTATATCTCTCTAATCCGTGCGTTGATATGTTTATATAACTTCAATTTTGTCAACGTCCTTTTGCCATTTAATCTCATCATTTATGCCCACTTCAGTTACAATTGAGCGCATCCGCTCCATCACTTCATGATGATTTTTGGAGGACACTAATATACCTCCGTAGAAATTTGAATAAAATTCTCCGTGACGATCACTTTCATCAAGCCATATAAATATCATACTCCCTTAAATGTTAGACTGCAAAATTACTAATTTTTTTTTATTTATCGTTCCAAATTCCGATATTTTCAAATTCGTTGATATATGGCATGGCATCAAAGATCCTGCAATGCGATTGAAAAGACGGGAGAAATGATGCATAAAGGAAAANGCGACCCCTCGGGAGGNCGCCTTTCGATTGAGTTTCCATTATACTTATTGAGAATCCTCACTTTGCTGTCAGTTTCAGGACGCGGGAGGCGTAGTCGTTGCGCTTGTTCCAGTCTACTTTGTGGGAGAGGGGCATCTCCAGGCCATTCGACATCAAGAAAGCTCCGGTGAAGGATTTCCCTTCGTAGGGGAGGGGTTCATTGTCAATGCGGTTTAACTCTGTGATGGTGTAAATCTTTTCAGGGTCAAGACCATCCATTGTGATGCGTGGCAGATGCTGGTCCATAAACTGCTCCGTCTTCCACCAATAGAATACTCCATCCTTCTTGTCAGAAGACACATACATTAGCGATGCTGCCCCTTTGCCATCATAGGGAGAAAGCAGACGATAAAGATTCCCAAATTGCACCACCTCCCTTATCGACTTATAGTCAGCAATGGCCTTGCGGCACTGCTCCTTCTCCTCTTCAGTCATATTCTTTGGCTGGATTTCCATACCAAGGCGTCCGCTCATGGCCACATCAGTACGGAATTTCAANGGCACAATGCGATTGGTCTGATGATTCGGAGAAGCCGAAATGTGAGAGGCCATAGTGATAGCAGGGAAGAAATAACTTGTGCCCCACTGCATATAGATTCTCTGAAGCGCATCCGTATTGTCGCTTACCCAGAACTCATCAAAGTAAGGCAAAATTCCCCAGTTGGCACGTCCGCCACCACTTGCACATGCCTGAATTGTCACATCGGGATACTTTGCGCGTATACGCTCCAAAGCCTTAATCAATCCCTTATGGTAATCAATGTAAAGATGACTCTGATTGTCAGCGGTCTGATACTGTGATCCATGATTCATAATAGGAGCGTTGGCATCCCATTTGATATAGTCGATTTCCGGATATTTAGTCAGTAGAGTGTCTACTATATTGAATACTATGTCCTGAACTTTTGGATTTGCCAAGTCGAGAACCATCTGAGTCCCNCCACGTCCAANCACAGGCTCACGNTTAGGTGCCTTCACCACATATTCCGGATGCTGCTCGTAAAGCTCCGAAACGCTATTTACCATCTCAGGCTCAATCCAGATGCCAAATTTGATGCCTCGTTCTTTTGCAGCGTCGCACAGACCTTTAATGCCGCCGGGAAGTTTAGTGGTGTCTACTGTCCAATCGCCAAGAGAACTGGAATCGTTGTTGCGAGGATACTTTGAGCCAAACCAACCATCGTCCATCACAAACAATTCCCCTCCCATATTGGCAATATCGGTCATCATCTGCTGCATACCTTCCTCATTGATATCGAAGTATACCCCTTCCCAGCTGTTGAGAAGTATCTTGCGAGGAGTGTCGCCATGGGCGAGTCTTTGCTCACGACCCCATTTGTGGAAATTGCGGCTTGCTCCTCCAAGNCCATCTTCTGAATAAGTCAGCGCAAGNGGGGGNGTNGTNAATTTCTCACCCTTCTTGAGATTGTAAGATGAATTTTCCTCATTTATTCCGGCAAAGAAATGATGATAGTCAGTATCGTCAGTGTCAAACATNAGTTTGTAGTTGCCNCCATAGCAGAGAGCCGCTCCAATCACGCGNCCATCCTTTTCATTGCCCTTCCCGTCGAGAGAGATCATCACTTCCGCGTGCGCTGTATGGGAATTTCTGGCTCCATCCTTATTCTTTATCATCTTTACGCCATGGGGTAGAGGCGCCTCTTCCACTCTTCCCTCATTAGCCCAAGTGCCATATAGTTGAGATACATGGACATCGCTGCGGCGGATGGGAAGATAACCTGACATAAATCGGGTCAACTTCACATTCCCTTTCTCTTGATGTGAAGCCTCAGTCCAAGTCTCAATTACGTCAAGTCCGGGGAATGTGCGATAGTTTAAATCTATGGAAAATGGATACACCTTATCGGTGATAGTGATTGTCGTAGTCTCTCCTCCATCAGCATTTTTAGTGACTGACACGTTGTCAATGACCATGTCAAGAGTCATATTCCCATCTGAATGCACAGCAGCAAATGCCGCTTCATTAGCCGGCCATAGGCCATAGACAGGATATGCGTTCAGTTGCGGGGTTCCTGCATCTTTAAGATTCTGCAGGTCGGAGCCGGAAAGGGAATTGCCATAGTATAAAAAATTCGGTTGCTCCCCTTTTGTTGCATCAAGCACCAGTGAAGTATTCGGAGTTGAAATATGCACAGTCTCTGCCGCTGCCGAAAAAGCAAGAGCCAGCATTCCGCAAGACAGCCATAAAAGTTTTTTATTCATATATGTCAGTTTAGTTCGTAATTACAATTTAGTTAGTAATTATTGCAATAGCCCGGAGGGCTTATAATCTAGCAATAGCCCGGAGGGCTTATAATCTTGTTAACCCTCGGCGCAGCCGAGGGGTGTCATGCTCCTCCGCACTTATCTACCACGGAGGGGTAGTACAGAGAATCAAGTATTCCCATCGACTCAAGACACATTCGCGAATTATGATACGGACATTTCCAAAATCCAGCCTTATCATCATCTTTATTTATAGATCCATCTGCCTTTATCGACCAATGCCATTCCCCGTTAGGGTCAACAAGATTCTCGGCGATAAATCTCCAGCTCTCATGAGCCGATTTTATCCAATATGTGATCTCTGCTTCCTCCTCAGGATCGCAATGGAATCTGGCAAGATAAAGTTGGCCGATTACGTTTTCTGCCTGTACCCACCAGTGTCGGTCTTCATCAAGATGTCCGTCGGCATGCATCTCGTAGATCATACTTCCATCTTTCCGACTCCCTTTGAGGGCCGCCAATGCGATCTTTTCGGTATGTTCCAGAGTTTCCGCAATCAAATCTTCGTTGCCGAGCACATAAGCAGTCTCAAGAAGAAGCCATGAGGCTTCAATGTCGTGTCCATAAGACTCTGCATCGTCGAATTTGTTCCAGTCATCATCGAAAAACAGTGTCAAATGATGGGTCTTTTCATTTTCTATCCGGTCAAGGAAGATTCGGAGCAAATAGACATTAGACTCTGTCACTCTTTCAATATCCTTGTTACCAACCCATTTCACCCCTCTCATCTTTGCCACTCGCAGAGCACGCAATAAGTTTGTATACCCCTCCAGAATATGAAGGTGAGTGTTCATTGTCTTTGATGCGTTAACATCGCGTTCACTCAGTCGCATATCCTCGATCGCACTCCAATCGCAGTTGGTCGCCTCTATGTATCCGTCTTTATCTCTGTCGCGAGCATGCTCTTCGATTGAATCAAACAGTTGCAAGGCTAACTTGAGTGCCTCCTCATCATGCGAAGCAATGTAATATTCCGAAAGACCATAAATTATGAAGGCAATGGCATAAAACTGCTTCTTTGTGTCGAGTGGTTCTCCATTAGCAGTCACGCTCCAGTATGCCCCACCATTTCCTTTGTCGATAAAATGACCTTTTATAAACTCATAGGCATGGCGAGCTTCTTCAAGATATGCAGGATTTCCGAGAATGTTATATGCAGCTGAGAAAGTCCAGAGNATTCGTGCTTGAAGGATAGCTCCTTTAGGNGCATCCTCATACAAATTGTCATGACCATCGCGGCGACCATAGTAGCCACCACGAGGATCTTTCATCTTCTCCATCCAATATGGAAGTATATTTTCAGTGAGGCATTTCTCAAGTTCCTCTTTAAATATTTTAGTCGCCATTCAAAATACAATAATTCTAAATTAATAGAAAAAATAAATCGATAAAGTCCTGATAAGTCTCAGCCCGAAGGGTTGATTATCTTGTAAAGTCCTGATAAATCTCAGCCCGAAGGGTTGATTATCTTGTAAAGTCCTGATAAATCTCAGCCCGGGGGGCTGATTATCTTGTAAAGTCCTGATAAATCTCAGCCCGGAGGGCTGATTATCTTGTTAACCCCGAGCGTTAGCTCGGGGAAAGGAATATCCCTCTTTAATAGACCCCGGAGGGGTCGTACTTTCCAGAAAATTATTACCAAGTTATTTTTTATCGTCTCAATTATTTCTTAATTGGGAAGAAATAAGCCATCAGTCCCATTATCACTGCGATTCCGGCAGGGAAGAGAGAGAAGAGAGCCCAGATCATTGTGCGCACAGAAGCGGTGATTGAAGCAGGATTGATAGTTGTGGTTCCGTCTATCTCTATCATNGTTGCTCCAGCCATCCCAAGCAAGAGTGCAATTAGCGAGCCGGAAATAGCACTTCCGAATTTCTGAGCCATTGTCCCTGATGAGAAAATCAGGCCGGTCGAAGAGACACCATTCTTTTCCGTTGCATAGTCAGCAACATCGGCATACATTGACCATAGCAGGGGTGAATAAATACCGACACCAACCGAAGTGACCACAGATACTAATATCATAATCCANATNTANGCNGTATTCATNGGNATNAAGAAGAACACCACAGAGGTGACAAAACAAATTACGGCAGCCCATGTAAAAGCCATATGTTTTGAACCTACCCATTTTGTAAAAGCGGGTGAAATTCCTCCGAAAATCATACAAGTGATTTCTCCGAAAGCCATGAATACTGTATAGTTGATGATGAAACTTCCCAAAGTTACTTCTCCATCAAGACAGTAATCAAACATATAAGCCACTACTGCATAGCGGAATCCATTGAAGAAGTTGGTCAAGACACTTATCGTAGTCAAGCACACCCAAGGCTTGTTGCGGAATAGATCGCCAAACTGCTTGAAACTGAATTTCTCGGCACGCACCGGCGTCATTCGTTCTTTTGTCATTAACCCGCATGCAAGAGTCATTATCGCTGCCAATATGCCGAATATCACACCGATTATGGCATACTGATGGGCTAATACAGAAGGATCATTTTCATTTCCACCAATCATCTTCTGGATGTAGGGGAAGGAAAGCAAAGTGATGAAACCCATTGCATACGCCCCAACCATTCTATATGCAGAAAATTGGTTTTTCTCATGATCATCTCCCGTCATCACTCCTAATAGTGATCCATAAGGGACATTGACTGCTGTATAAATTACCATCATCAGCAGATACAGGATGTAGGCATATGCACGTTTCCCCTCCGGACCGCAGTCTGGAGTGTAAAGCAGCAACGCGAATACCAATCCAAAAGGAATTGCCCCGTAGATGAGCCAAGGTCGATATGTACCGAATCTGCTCTGTGTTCGGTCTGCAAGACTTCCCATTATTGGGTCGGTCACAACATCGAAGAGGCGCGCTATGAGCATCAATAGGGCTGCATCCTCAAGGGAGAGTCCGAAGGCATTGGTGAAGAAGAATGGGAATGCAATCGACATTATCTTCCATACGATACCTCCAGCCGCCGCATCGCCAAGTGCGTATCCTATTTTTTCTGAAATACTTGCCATTGAATTGGATTGTAAATATTATGGGTTCATTGGGTTAATGCCAAGGGCAAGGTTCTTATCGATAAGCTTGTTTAGAGTCTTTACAGACTCTGTAGTGGAAAGCCCATCCTGGGGAGTATTGAAGCAATAATCCACAAGTCGGTCGATAGTTGATGTGGCAACGTGCATCCGAGTATCAGATGAAGCATAGTAAATGAATACTTTCCCGTCTTCATCTGCTATCCAACCATTGGCGAAAAGCACATTCATTACGTCTCCTATATACTCTTCTCCTACAGGAGCCATAAAGTATCCTCCGGGGGAGGCAATCTTTCTCCAAGGAGCATCGAGTGCAGTCATGTATAGATACAGCACATATCTAAGGCCGGAAGCGCAGGCTCTCACTCCATGTGCGAGATGAAGCCATCCTTTAGGAGTCTTGATTGGATGAGGTCCCTCTCCATTCTTCACCTCTTTCACCGTGTGGTAGTATCGAGGATCGATAATTTTCTCTGACTCAATTTCTGCATGGCAGATATCATCTACAAGTGCCCATCCTATGCCTCCGCCGCTGCCAGTGTCGATAAATCCATCTTGAGGCCTGGTGTATAGAGCATATTTGCCATATACAAATTCCGGATGAAGCACCACATTGCGCTGCTGCGATTTGCTCTTGAGGTCGGGCAGACGTTCCCAATTGACGAGGTCGTGAGTTCTGGCTATGCCGCAGCTCGCAGTGGCTGCAGAAAGATCACCTGGTTTCGAGTCGTCGTGTCTTTCTACACAGAATAGGCCATATATCCATCCGTCTTGATGGCGCGTCAGTCGCATGTCGTAGACATTCGTGGCATGATTGTCTGTGTCGGGCAGTGTGATAGGATGAGGCCAAAATCTGAAATTGTCTATTCCATTGGGGCTTTCTGCCACTGCGAAGAAAGATTTTCTATCGCATCCTTCCACACGCACCACAATCACATACTTGTCGCCCCATTTGATAGCTCCGGAGTTTAGAGTTGCATTGCAGCCTATTCGCTCCATAAAATATGGATTGGTGGCTTCGTTGAAATCATATTTCCAATATGGTGGCACCATCTCTGCGGTCACCACCGGATTTTGGTATCGTTCATAAATTCCGTTTCCTTCAATCGGGACGTTCGGACGAGTGATGAGTTCTTCGTATTGTCCCAAGATAAGGCCTTTGCGGTATTCGAAAATATTCATTTTACAAATATTGTTTTTGGATTGTCATGAAATTTCTTGAAATCTGTTGCTGCAGGCGTGTCCTGGATATGGCACATAAAAATGTTCAGGTTTCTCCTCTATATTGGCATTTCGCCAGACGCATACATATGCCACCGGAAGATCGCCGACAGTAGGAAGAAGCACTTCGGTAAACCATTTGTCTACAACTACGCTTTCCAATCCTGTCTCAGAAAAAGCCACTAACTTGCCTCTATTGGCAGCCTCTTCTGCAATGAAGGAAAGTTGTCTTTGGGCGGTTTCGCGGTAACTCTCAGTTCCATCAGCTCCTCCGAACTGATATATGTCGCATCCTAATATATCGACGTATTCATCACCCGGATAAGTGACAAGATATTGCTCTATGGAGTCCGCCCTGTCTGGAGAGAAAGCCCAGACTACATTGTCAATTCCCTTTTCATCAAAGATTCGGCGAGTGCGTTTCCAAAGATCCTTGTATTGCTCAGGTGTAGAATTGCCGGCTCCCCACCAGAACCAAGTTCCGGTATTCTCATGCCAGGGTCGGAAAATCACCGGGATTGCGTTGCNTTCTGAATCCTTGAGTGATGCGATGAAGTCTGCTGCTTTTCCAATCCATAGGTCAAGAGTGTCGGCAAGTTCCGTATTGTCGTTAAGTTGTTGAAGAGGAGAAGTAGTCACATCCCAAGAGTTGCCTCCGCTTAGGGGGTTACGGGGATGCCAGCTGATTGCATTTATCCCGTTTCTTGCATCCTGGGCTGCAATTTCATCAGCTATGAATTTGAATGGCACCCCATCAAGATTCCTCGCAGAGTCAAGTTCAATCATACCGAGATCCCAGTTCATGAGTCCGGGATATTCTCCAGTCACATCTTTGACGTCTGATCTGCCAGCCTCATATTTCCATTCATGGCCATATGCCGTGTCATCGTGGTGTCCAAAGTAGATTTTCCCTTCAGATGAGGTGGAATCAAGAAGTTGGATAAGTGAGGCTGAGGGTGACTCTTTGATAACTTTAGACTCTTGTGCCTTTCTACCGGAACTACATGCGCAGAGCATCAAGCCAAGACATATTGCCATAGACGTGACTTTCATATGATATCAGTTTTATAGTTATTTTATTGAAAAATCTCCCCGATTTAGAACAAGAGGATTGTCAAGGACGGTCTTCCATTCTCCTTTTGTATTCCACTCATTAAAGCCAAATTTACCGTCTGGCATGTCATACCATCCCATAAAATAGCTCCAAAGTGCACCATCTTTGAAGGCGGAATCCACATCAAGAAGATTGCCGCATTCAGAAAGGGCTACTATCTTTTTCCCTTCGACAAGATTATAAAGGAGTTTGAAATTGGATGTGGAGTTGGTTAATGGATCGAGATAAAGGTCTGCACCTACAATGTCCACCTGATTATCGCCTGGATATGCCTCCCTTATCTTTGATATATCAGCAGGCTTCCCTTCATCAGATGTCTGCACGGTCCATACCCAGATCAAGTTGTCAAGACCATACTCGCCTTCGAGTTTATCCCGGAGCCATTTCCATAGTTTTTTGGTAGTATCGACTCCGGAATTTCCCCACCAGAACCAAGCTCCCCATTTGTAGTCGCCGGCTGCTTCATGGAATGGTCGCCACAATATTGGGATTCCTGCATCTTTCAACAGTTTCAGATATACGGCTACTTTCTCTACGTCGGCGACTGCCACTTGATTCTCCCAAGTCCCATCTACTAATACATTAGAAGCCTTGAATTCACTGGAGGATGCATTGAACGAAGGATTGGATGAATCTTTTGAAGTTGGCACATTCCAATGCCATGTCATAGCAGGAATACTCCCCTTGTCCCAAGCATCTTTCACAGGAGATATGTCAGAGTAATCGATCCAATTGGAAGGGGAATATGGGATATGAATAAAGTCAAATCCAACGATTGCTGGATATTTACCAGTAGAACTGTATATAAGGTCGCAAAATTCCGATCCCCAGGCTACTTCTCCCATTGCTCCCGACAGTTGACGCTTGCCGTAGTTCTCCTTAAGGAAATTATATAAGGCTTTTGCTTCTGCTGTAGCTTTCGTGTTGGTAAGGTCTTTATCAAGCAGCGAAGTTTCAATGATCCCTGGGGAACCTTCAGTAGAGAATCTTACCAATACTTCATTGGCAAATACACTTGTGCCTCTCCCTACGACTGCACGTGAAGGAATAGTGAATACATAATCCTCACCATTAGAGAGCGACAAAGGTGCTAAAAGTTTTTTCCCCTCCACGGTAACTCCGCTTATTGCTTTGGAATTAAGAGTGATCGCAACATTAGAGTTTAGGATAATGTCATGATCATAGATCACTTCAATGGCATTAGTAGCTTGACTGACCGTAGCACCATCGGCTATAGAAATTGATACGGGCTTTATTTCAGTCACTTCTGATCCTGTCCCCTCCGGGTTGTCGTCTTTACTGCAACTTGTAAAGACGACAACCATAAGGGTCACGGCGGTAATAAACATTTGTTTCATAAGGAATTGTGTCCTAAAAGATATCTGAAACATTTTATTCAAGTGTCACTTTGTGTAGTTCATATTCGCTTCCTGTGATTACAAGGCCTCCATTTGCAACAAGGTCCGCAAGCACATCTGCAGTCAGCACTACTTCCAGTGGAGATGCTGGATTGTCATATTGTCCCGGTATAGGATCAGGCAAATTGCCCCAACTGTCTCCGTGACGAAGGGATATACACCACCAGTCATCGCCTACTGTAGATGAAGTGTAGAGACGCATTATTGTACCCGGTTTGACTGTAGACCAGTCATATCCTCCCCAAGCGAGATCTTGATTGCCTCCCCATCCAGAACAGATCCAACCTGCATCCCAGATTACAGTCTCGAGTGAGTTTTCCCATTCAATATGCACTTTGTTGATGATTGTGCCTTGACCTTGGATTACCATTGCAGTAGTCGACCATCCATCGTCGGTAGTCAGAATACGGTCGAGGATTTCTGCTGTCAGTTCGAGCTCAGCTGTCGTGGCGGTCATTTCTGGCTGAAGAATATCAATCTGTCCCCAATTTGCATCATTCACCTGAATCTGAGTGTAGTCATATGGCGCAATGTGGAAAACGAGTTTCGCTCCCGCTGGTACGCCGACAAACCACTCCTTATACAGACGGAATGCTCCTCCTGCATCTTCTCCAGCCCAAGAACCAAGGTCTCTCACTTCTGAGAAAATGACATTCTCAACATGTGTTGCTGGGATGAAACTGATTGAGTAAGTAATCGAGCCGTTGGAGGAAACGAGAGTGAAAGTGCTGTTCTTACCAGCTGATTCAGGAACTTGAATTATCAGTCTTGTACCATTGAGGATATATTGAACATCGGAACCATTAACCTGAACACCTGTCAATTTGTCGGGATTTGCAATAATTATGCTGAATACTTCTC
>WFLX010151518.1_pt1 | contig 12302 bp, 12 predicted proteins | sample 4967041 | NCBI WGS metagenome assembly WFLX01 (sample SAMN12857096, study PRJNA449069) | gut metagenome | isolation source: stool from male and female vole | host: Microtus ochrogaster | place: USA:Florida | collected 2017 | reverse complement strand
AAGAGGAAGTCGTCTTTGGAGGGGTAGTCGGGCCAGATGTCTTCGATGGATTCGTAGATTTCGCCTTCGTCTTCGATTTCCTGGAGGTTTTCAATCACTTCCATGGGCAGGCCGCTGCGCATTGCGTAGTCGATGAGCTCGTCTTTGGTGGCGGGCCAGGGTGCATCTTCGAGTTTTGATGCCAGTTCGAGTGTCCAGTACATATTCTTGAGATTTTTGGTTTCTGTAAAAAGTGCGCAAAGATAAGAATTTTATCTGTACTAACAATCGGCCGACCAAAAAATTTCGTCGCGACCGTTAAAAATATTTATTGCGCGGCTCAGAATGAAGAGATAGTCGCTCAGACGGTTGATGTATCGTAGAATCGCAGGGTCGACGGGGTTCCGGAGGGCCAGGATTCGCCGTTCGGCCCGTCGGGCCACGGTGCGCGCAATGTTCGCGCGGGCGGCGCCGGGGTGGCCTGTTGGCAGCACGAAGCGGTTGTGGCGGGGCAGGGCGGCGTCGAGTTCGTCGATGGCGGTTTCGAGTTCGGCGATTGTGCTCTGAGGCAGCGGGCGCGGTTGCCAGGTGGATTCGGGCTCGGTGGCCAGGGCTGCCCCGATGTCGAACAGGGTGTTCATGGCCTTGAGGAGCACCGCACGGGCGGCTTCGGGGGTGGCGCTTTCGGCGTAGAGCAGGCCGAGCCAGGAGTTGAGCTCGTCGACGGTGCCGTAGGCCTCGAGGCGAGGGTCGGTTTTGGCAACGCGGGTACCTCCGACCAGGGAGGTGGTGCCGGCGTCGCCGGTGCGGGTGTAGACGGTCGATTTCTTTGCCATGGTCAGTTGTTCGGGGTGAGGGTTGCCAGAGTCGATTCCACTTCTTCGATGGTGCGGCACACATGGAGGATGGTCATGGCTTCGGGGTCGATCAGGCCATGGCGGCACATGAGGTTGAGCTGCTCCAGGAGTGGGTCGAAGATGCCGTCGAGGTTGGCCAGGACGATTGGTCGCGGCTGGCGGGTGAAGTTGAGGTAGGAGAATGTGGTGGCGAATTCGTCGAGGGTACCGTAGCCGCCGGGGAGCACCACGAAGATGTCGGAAAGGATGTCCATGGTCCGCTTGCGCTCGTCCAGGCTGCCGGTGGTGAGCTTCATGTCGTTGGCCGGACAAACGCGTGCGCGCAACCGCGCCGGGATTACGCCCACCACTTTGGCTCCGGCGTCCTTTGCGGCATTTGCAACGATGGTCATAAGGCCGGCGTTTACGCCACCGTAGACCAGCGTGGCGCCGCGCGAGCCGATCCACTGCCCCAGCGTTCGGGCGGCTTCCACCCAGTTTTGGGGTAAGTTTTCGCGAGCGGAGCAATAGACGGCGATTCGGGGTGTGTTCATATGAATCTGCATGTTAAGGGCCGGGGCCCGTTCATTTCGGCAAATATACAACTTTTTTCGCACATTACTCTAATTAAGCCGCGTCGAATCTCACGTAGGGAGCCGGTTTGCCCATGAGGTCTTGTGCTGAGGGCTGTGGGGCGGTGCTATGCGCGCGTTTTGATGCTCTCTTTTTTTTATGTGCACTATGGCAATCGCCGCAAAAACGAAGACGGGAAAAGGTAAGCGCAGCGTTGTTTTCGCACTATTTTCGCACATATTCAGCCTGACCCCCTCCGGCGACCCCCTCCGGCAAAAACCGACTATGAACATGCCGTTAGAACGCTTGTATGCAAATACATATCCCATTAAATTACGGGACCCCCACGGAGAAAAACCGAGCAAATCCGAGGCAAAAACCGACAATGGGGGTCGGAGAAAAAATTGAGAGATGAACGNGGTATAAAATCCCGGGGATAAGCCTCCATAAACCCGCACCCGAAAAAATTCCGAAAAAATTCCGAAAGAATTCCGAAAAAATACCGAAGTTTCGGGCGAAANAGTAAATCAAAAATAATTTTTAGTGAACAAGAACTATGACAAATATTTTGAGTGAAGCCCTTCGTCACATAAAATCCGGACCGGTTTAGGGGCGAGGTGGGTGGCGCACAAGGCTCCGGCCTTTGCCGCCTGGGTAAGGGCCTCCCGGACTTGCGGTGCCGTTAGATTCGAGGCGTAGTTGCGCCCGAGTTTGTCGATGAGCACGGCAGTGACGGCATCTCCGCACCCTTCGGTGTCGACCACCTCACCCGGCGGCACGGCAGCCGGAATATGAACCCACGGGGCGCCGTACAGACTGAACCGAATACCCTCTGAGCCAAGGGTCTGGATGAAGAGTTTGTCGGGGAATTCTGCACAGAAGCCGACGTCAGGGACATTTTCGTCGGAAAACTTGATGATATGTGCCGCCCGGACTGCTTTGGCGACGGCTGCTGGGTCGGATAAGCCCTCGCATTCATACACCACCATTGCTCCGCGGCGACCAAACTCCTCCGCCAGGGCGCGGGGGCCGGCCATGGGGCGGTCGAAGAAATAGACCTGAGGCGTCTCCTCCACCGAGGCTAAGAATTCCGGGACCTCATCGCGCACACGAAGTTCCCGCACGGCTCCGAAGCGCCCCTTGGGCCCGAAGGTGCTGATGGACCGCTTGCGTAGGCCTGTGAGCTGGTCATAGCGATGGGTTACGCGCAAGCCGCAGAAGCCACCCTTCTCAGAGAACGTCACGTAGCGGCAGTCGCAACCCCGGGCGGCCAGACTTTCGGCCAGCTTTCGGCCTCCGTCGCCGTCCCATAGTTTGATTTGCGGCCGTGCGTTCCACCCCAGGGCGGCAAGGCGTGCGAGCACATTGCCGCAGGTGCCACCGGCCTCGGCGGCGACGGGTTCCTCCGTCCACTGCCGCGCGCCGAACCCCCGTGGATATGTGCGCAGGGAGATTATGTCGTAGTTGAATTGCCCGCTGGCAATGAGGATTGGCCGTTTCATATCACATATTATATGTGTTGCAAAGTTAGCGGGAATTGTCGGGGTTTACAAATATTTTTTGAGGTGAAGGCAAAGGCATTATGTCAATTTGCAGATTGAGAAGTTGACAATTTGACTTTTGACGCAAGGTCGAAGGGCGGGGCGCCCGCGGAAAAAATCCGAAAAATCCGCATATTCTTTTGAGATAAGAATTTTTTTTGTATCTTTGCGACAGGCTAATATCATAGCAACTTAAATCAATACCATACCATATGACAAACATTTTTACTCGTACACTGGCTGCGGCAACGCTGATGGCAGGCTTATGCCCGATCTGGAGCTACGCTGCCGACGAAGCCTATCCCATCAACTTCCCGGCTGATGCGAAAATCGACATCACCAACCGCCACCTCGAGGGCGTGATTCTGACCACCTCCGACGGCGAACAGCACGTGGCCATCAATCAGGCCGACGACAAGCTGCTCTACCACGACGCGACNAAATACNGCTTCACCGCGCTTTCGGGCGACGACGTGGTGCCCGTGTTTGACTGGACCGGCTCGTGGATGCACGGCTACGTGTACCTCGACCGCGCCAATGACGGCAAATTCGACGCCATAGTAGGCGAAGAGGGCGCCATCCCCGAAAACAGCGATGTAATGGCCTTCGCATTCTACGACGGCTACACCAGCGAGGGCAAGCAGGCCGGCAACAGCAACCCCGGCGTGAACCCGCCCGCCTTCACTCTTCCCGACCTCGAACCGGGCCTCTACCGCATGCGCTACAAGGTTGACTGGAACTCCATCGACCCCGGTGGCAACGACGATAACGGCGTGATACATCAGCAGTTAATCACCGCCAACAACGGTGCAATCGCCGACGTGATGATCTATATCCACGACGTCCAGAGCGACATCAGCGTGGTGTCCGAGCACGGCAAGGTGTGCAACGCTGAGGGCGTGGACATCACCGAGACCCAGGCACCCACCGGCAAGCCCCTCAAGCTCGTCTTCCTGCCCGATGCAGGCTACTGCGTTGGCGGCGTGAAGGTTGAGAACGGCTATGACCTCGACCTCCCCGAAGGCGTAACTGCCGCAGGTCATGGTCTGGACTGGCGTACCACCGAAATTCCTGCCCACCAGATTGTTAACAACGAGGTGACCGTTCCCGCATCGTGCACCGTCGGCAACATGAAAATCACCGTGACCTATGTTGACAAGGGCATCGCCTCCGCCGAGGACTATGCCTGCGCTCTGAGCGGCACCAAGGCCGAAGGCGAAGGTTTCAAGAGCGTCACCATCACCTCAGGAGCTGAAGGCATCCACACCTCCAAGGCTACCGTGGCCACCGACCAGCGCCACTTCTTCCACAAGGAAAGCGTGCTGCATGCCGACTGCGGCGGCGACATCGTTCCCGGCTTTGAATTTGAAGGCGACGCAGTTCCCNTTCANTTCTACGTTGACTNCANCCACGANGGCNCCTNCNNAGCCGCCATGGGCGNGGNAATNGCNACCGCCAAGTCCGACGCCACCNTGAGCGCCATCGNGCTGNCCGAAACCTTCACNCCNGGCGTTTACCGCGCACGTATGGAAGCTGAAGGCGTGGCTGCAGTGGACTTCCTGCTCAACATCCACAACCCCGAATGCAAGATTCTCCTTGACGTGGCCAACGGCTATGTCACCGGCGAAGAGAACCACGGTCTTGCCGCCAGCGTAGCCTATGGTTCCGACGGCCTCACCCTCACACCCCATGCCACCCTCCCCGGCTACAGCGCCTCCAGCCTGACGCTGCGCCATGGCCACAACCTCAACGGCCCGGCTGAAATTCGCGGTAACCGCCAGTGGGAAGAAATCGAACTGCCCACCGACAAGGCCACCAAGATTGATGCCAAGGCCCTCAACGGCGACATCATGATCAGCGGCGTTTACGAACCCGCCGAGGACGGCGAATGGGAAGCCATCTGGAGCGACGAATTCAACGGCACCTCCCTGGATATGGACAAGTGGAGCTACCACCCCCGCTACTCCTCCGTTTGGAACCGCTACATCGCCCAGGGCGACGAATGCCCCGTAGTGAACAAGGTCGGCGACGGCATGTACACCGCCTACTGCATCAAGACTCCCGAGGAATTCAAGCCCGCAGAAAAGCAACCGATGATTTCGGGCGCCATCTACACCGCCGGCAAGTTCTACTGCCTCAACGGCTGGATTGAAGCCCGCGTGAAGACCACTCCCCACAAGGGTAATTTCCCCGCCTTCTGGATGATGCCCACCACCTCCATGACCTGGCCGCGCGCCGGCGAAATGGACATCTGGGAGCAGATCAACACCGAGAACAAGGCTTACCAGACCATCCACTCCGCCTGGGCCAACCCCGGCGACACCAACCTTGGCAAACCCGCCGTGGCCAGTCCTGCAAAGGGTGGCAGCTGCGAGGTTGACCCCACCGAATGGCATATTTATGCCCTCGAATGGAACCAGGATGCACTCAACTTCTATGTGGACGGCAAGCTTGACTTCACCTACAAGAACATGCACTACTCCGACGAAGTATACACCGAGTTCCTCTGCTGGCCCTTCTCCAAGCCCTTCTACATCATCTGCAACCAGTCGGTAGGCAATGGCTCGTGGGCAGCAGCACCCGACGTTGACTTCACCTACCACACCGAGTTCGACTACGTCCGCGTATATCAGAAGAAAGGCGAATTTGAGTACTACTCCAAGGCCGACGGCCTCGTTTCCGGCCTCGAGAATGTGGTTGTAGCAGAAGCAACCGATTTCGACCCCGAGCAGCCCATCGAGTACTTCAACCTCCAGGGCATGCGCGTGAGCGGCCACAACCTCACCCCCGGCGTTTATATCCTCCGCCAGGGCAACCTCACTGCCAAGCACTTCGTGAAGTGATTCGGAGATAATTAGATTGACATGCGGAAGCGTCCCGACCGGGGCGCTTCCTTTTTTGGAAGCATGTGCGCCCGTATCCGGCTGAGCGCGCTGAATGGCCGGTTTCGTCTCTGGGACGGTGTGGGTAGCAGATGGATATTGTNNCGGAGTGTTCAGGTTCTGCATGCGTGCGGCGGACGGTCGCTCCGGGGTTGATACGTTGGGCAACGGACGCCGGCTTTGTGCCGGAACGGCGTTCGGTGCAGGAAGGGGGGTGGATAGGGGTCGGTGTGTGGTTGGCCGTAGAAGCGACTTCCGCAGGGGGAGTTTCCACGGTGTCAGCCACTTGCTCAGGGCTTTGCACAGGGCTTTGCGCGGGCTCCTGTTCGGGCTCCTGAGGCTTGGGTGCGACGGGTGTTTTGCGCTTTTGGGCGCGGTCGAGTTCGAGGCGGATAAAGCGGAAGGCTATCCGGGCCACCGGGTCGGCGATGTGGAGGACTTCGCCGGTGCGGGCATAATGGACCACTGCNTGATAGANGGCGTACTCCACTTCGGGCCCGTAGCCGTCGAGAGCTTCGGCCCATTCAAGATTAAATACAAAGGTGTTTTTCGTTTTCATAGCGTTGATTAAGTTTGCGCTGCAAAGTTACGACAGAAATTTGCGAAAAGTTGTGCACTTTGCACACTTGGACTTAGGCGAAACTGAGAAAGCATCTAAGTGGCTGAATTTTCGGAAGAACCGGGTGCGTAGAAATTTTTCGAAGGCTTATCTGCACAGCGGAACGAGGTGTGGGACAGGGAGTTGTGTGCTCTTTGAGTTTTTGCTTTTGGCACGATTGGTTACACTTTTCCACGCTTTTCCGGCATTTTTGGCCGAAAAAAATTTCGGCCTGCGGGGTGATTGAGGACGGGGCTGAAGCCCCGGCACCCGGACAAACCGCCTGCCCCTCGGTGCTCCATACCGCTGCGGGTTCCTGGGCGGGGCTGCCCAATGTGGCGAGCGGGAGCACGCCACCTCCATACGGCCGCGGGTTTCTTGATACTGAGGAAAATGCAAAAGCGATTGGCCTGGGGTCAATCGCTTTTGGGGTGGTGAGGGCCGGGGGTTACTCGGCGTAGAGGTTTTCTTCTTTCTGGGGGATGTAGTGGTCGACGAGTCTGTCGATTTTCTTGAGGTCGGGCTTGCCTGCTTTGTAGTCCACCAACAGGCCGACAGGGTATAGGTCGGGGTCGGAAGCGGACTGGAAGTCGGCGGCGTCCTCGGAATAATCGCCATCCTCGACTGCGTCGGCCTCGATGGCATAGTCGCTGTAGGCAATGGCGCTTTCAGCATCCTTATGGCGTTCGATGCCCACAAGGAGGGTTGTGGGGATGATGCTGATCTGAGGGTCCTCACCCCAATCTTCGGGGTTGTTCAGTACTTCAGCCACCTGAGCGGCAATAGCGTCGGAGAGTTCTTTGCGTGTCATAACTATTTTTTATTTTCATAACACGCCAGTGGCCCAAATGGTTGCAAGGCCCCGGAAAATACCCCACCGGGGCGGCGGCAAAACGAATACTGGATGGCAAGTCGGCGTCCGTGCGGACGCCTTTTTGATGCGGTTTAAAAAACCGACAGCGCCGGAGGCGCAATCGGTTACTATAAATCAACGTCCTAACGGACGTTCCAAAGATTCCACGCAGGTTAATGAGCTAACCGGAGCGAAATTTTATTTGGAAAGATGGGGAATATTTATTACATTTGCCTTTGTAAACCCAAACTTGAAAGATATGGCTAAAGTAAAGGGAGCTGTTACCATCGAGGAGAACCGCTGCAAGGGTTGCGACCTGTGCGTGGTGGCCTGCCCGACTGATGTGCTCAAGCTCCAACCCAAGGAGGTCAACGACCGCGGCTACCACTACGCATACGCCGCCAACCCCGAGGCATGTATCGGCTGCGCGGCCTGTGCAACGGTGTGTCCGGACGCGTGTATAGAAGTGTACCGCATAAAGCTCTAAAACTCACCACTATGGAACAAGAAATAAAACTGATGAAAGGCAACGAGGCCATAGCGCACGCTGCCATTCGCTACGGGGCCGACGGCTATTTCGGCTACCCCATCACGCCGCAGTCGGAGGTGCTGGAGACCCTTGCGGAGATGCGCCCCTGGGAGACCACGGGCATGGTTGTGCTTCAGGCCGAAAGCGAAGTGGCCGCCATCAATATGGTTCTTGGCGGGGCTGCTACGGGCAAGGCTGTGATGACCTCGAGTTCGTCGCCGGGCGTGAGCCTCAAGCAGGAGGGTATTTCTTACCTGGCCGCTTCGGAACTCCCGGCACTGATTGTGAACGTGATGCGCGGCGGCCCGGGCCTTGGCACCATCCAGCCCTCGCAGGCCGACTATTTCCAGGCCACCAAGGGCGGCGGCCACGGCGACTATCACCTCATCGTGCTGGCGCCGGCAACCGTCCAGGAGATGGCCGACTTTGTGGCCCTCGGGTTCGACCTTGCTTTCAAGTACCGCAATCCGGCCATGATTCTGGCCGACGGCGTGGTGGGTCAGATGATGGAGAAGGTGGTTCTGCCGCCCCAGCGTCCGCGTCGCACCGAGGCCGAAATCGAGGCTCAATGTCCATGGGCCGCATGCGGCAAGGGCAAGCGTAAGCACCGCAACGTGATCACCTCCCTGGAGCTTGATTCGGCCAAGATGGAAGTCAACAACCTGCGTTTCCAGGACACTTACCGCCGCATCGAAGAGAACGAGGTGCGCTACAAGGAATATTACACCGACGACGCTGAGTACCTGATAGTTGCTTTCGGTTCGATAGCACGCATCTGCCTCAAGGCCATCGAGGAAATGCGCGAGGCAGGTATCAAGGTAGGTATGCTCCGGCCCATCACCCTATGGCCCTTCCCCACGGCCCGCATCGCCGAACTCGGGCGCCGGGTCAAAGGCATCCTGACGGTGGAACTCAACGCCGGCCAGATGATCGAAGACGTGCGTCTGGCTGTAGAAGGCGCCGTGCCGGTGCATCACTTCGGCCGCATGGGTGGCATCGTGCCTAACCCGGGCGAGGTCACCGAAGCCCTCAAACTTCATTTTACCGAGCTTGCATAATCCAGAATCTCATGAGCGAACAAGATATCATAAAACCGGAAAATAAGGTTTACGCCCGTCCGCGCCTACTGCTGGACAACCATACCCACTACTGCCCCGGGTGCTCCCACGGCGTGGTTCACAAACTGGTTGCAGAAATCCTGGACGAGATGGGCCTTGAGGACCGCACCATAGCCATCGCTCCTGTTGGCTGCGCGGTCTTTGCCTATAACTACATAGATGTTGACTGGATCGAAGCGCCGCACGGCCGCGCGCCGGCCCTTGCCACGGCAGCCAGCCGCCTNAACCCCGACCGCATGGTGTTCACCTATCAGGGCGACGGCGACCTNNNNGCNATCGNNACCGCCGANNCNATCCACNCCTGCAAACCGNGGNGAGAACATCACCATCATCTTCATCAACAACGCCATCTANGGCATGACCGGCGGCCAAATGGCGCCCACGACGCTTCTGGGCATGAAGACAGCCACCACCCCCTACGGCCGCACCGTAGAACTCAACGGCTACCCCCTGGCCATCACCAACCTGCTGGCGCAGCTGGACGGCACCTGCTATGTGACCCGTCAGGCCGTGCACACCCCCGGGGCCGTGCGCAAAGCCAAAGCCGCCATCAAGAAGGCTTTCGAGAACACGCTGGCCAAGAAGGGGACATCGGTAGTGGAAATCGTATCCACCTGTAATTCAGGCTGGAAACTCACTCCGGCGCAGGCCAACGACTGGATGGTGGAGCATATGTTCGAAAAATACCCGCTGGGCGACCTCAAAAACGAATAATCATGAAAGAAGAAATAGTAATAGCGGGCTTCGGCGGCCAGGGAGTCCTCTCGATGGGCAAAATCCTCGCCTACGCAGGCCTGATGGCCGACCTCGAAGTAACCTGGATGCCCTCNTACGGGCCCGAGCAGCGTGGAGGCACAGCCAATGTGACTGTGATCCTGTCCGACAAACCCATCAGCAGCCCTGTGCTGGACAGCTACGACACCGCTGTGGTGCTCAACCAGCAGAGTCTGGACAAGTTCGAAAGCAAGGTTAAGCCCGGCGGAACGCTCATCTACGACCCCACGGGCATCCACCGCCTGCCCACGCGCACCGACATCCGCGTAGTGCCCGTGGATGCCATGGAGGCCTGCATACGCCTGAATAACTCCAAGACCTACAATATGGTGCTCCTCGGCGCCCTGCTCAAGTGCCGTCCCATCGTCGAAATCGACGCCGTGATCCGCGGCCTGCGCAAGACTCTCCCCGAACGCCACCACCACCTGCTGCCTCTCAACGAGCAAGCTCTCCGCGAGGGCATGGCCCTGGTGTAACACCGCNTATACAATGAGCGTCCCTTGCAGCCTCGGTTGCAAGGGACGCTTGTTGCGTGGAGGAGAGAAGATTAAGCGGGATTAATCTTGATTTTACTTGATTAAGCGTGAAAAATCGGGGTGGGGGAGGCTTCGACGGCCCGCAGTTCAGGGTCGAGTGGAGTTGGATATGTGTTGATTACTTGCCAAAAGTGGGTTGCGAAGGGTACTTTTGGCAAGTAATCAGCTTCTGGGACGGAATAAGCAACTGCTCTCCAACTGCATGTTTATTGCCGCAGAGTATTTGTTTGGACGCGCGCCGTTAGAGGTTATAAGGACAGGGATAACTGATTTATAAGAAGGCATATAGCGTTGCAGTACGCTTACCTTGGTCATGATGTTGGCAAGCGCCTCCGCTGAGAGGATATAACCTGCCGGGGCATATTTGATTTCGCATACATTCATCAGATTATCGGCGCGGTCGATGAGCAGGTCAATCTGCACCCCCGGATGTTCGTCATTCTTCGGCACATGCCAAGAGAATACAGGGGCTTTTATGCCGCCAATTCCGAGGGCCTCTTTTATTTGGCGTGTATGAATTAAGCAAACCTTCTCGAAGGCCAGCCCGCTCCAGGTGTTTACAGTCGGAGTGTTTATCGACTTCAGCCAGAAATCGTCCTCTGCTGCAGGAGAATTTTTAAGGAATTGGAAGTAAAAGAGTGTGTAACAATCCATCAGTTGGTAGATTGCATCCTTGAGTTTTTTATCCGTGTGGCAGTATTTTCGCACGAATCCGCACTCGCTAAGTTCCTCAAGCACCTTTGTTAGCTGCCCGTTGCTTGAGAGTTTGGTTTTTTTGATTATTTCATCGCGAGTGAGGCCTGACTTTTTGCCNGCAAGCGCCTCCACCACCNTTATATACTTGTCCGGGNGGGTGAACATNGACGCNTAGNTGTATTCAAACTCACTATGNNGTNCNCTATTGGAGCCAAAGAACANGTCGTTGANNTTTTGAGCAATGCTCTTTTGGGGTGATAGTTTGGTCCAATAATAGGGGACGCCACCGAGTACCATATANCCCTCCNGGATCATGTTTCGGTTAAAAGGCAGTCCGCGGTGGTGCACGAGTTCTTCACACTCGGCCAAAGTAAATTGTTNCAAGGAAATNCGTCGCGTCACCCTGTTGTAAAGACCACCTTTGTTTTTGATTATTTTGTTGATAATCCATGAGGTTGCGCTTCCGCAAATGATAAGCAGGATNTCATTACGTGCCGAAGCCCAGGCATTCCAAAAGTGCTCCAGGGCGGACACGAATTGGGAGTTGCGCGCATCCATCCATGGGAGTTCGTCCAGAAAAATGATTTTGCGCTTCATGCTTGAGCTTTCGATAAGCTTTTTCAGGAGCATGAAGGCTTCGAACCAGTTTTGAGGCCGCGGTCCGTTTTCGGGTAATCCTTGGTCGCAAAGAGCGGTATAAAACATGGAAAGCTGCACCTTGGAGCTTACGTTGAACACTCCTGTGTATTGAAATGTGAAGCGGTCTTTGAAAGTTTCGCGAATCAGGAAAGTCTTCCCGATGCGTCGGCGCCCGTAAACAGCTACAAATTCCGACTGAGCAGAGTGGTAAGCCTCGTTCAGTAGTTCTTTCTCTTCTTTTCTTCCAATCAGCATGGCAAAAACTTTTTTGCAAAGATAATAAAAATTTGATTACTTGCCAAAAGTGGGTTGTGAAGGGTACTTTTGGCAAGCAATCAGCTTCTTTGGCCGGGCGTTTGGAGGAGGTGAAGATTAATTGGGATTAATCTTGATTTTACTTGATTAATCGTGAAAAATCGGGGTGGGGGAGGCTTCGACGGCCCGCAGTTCAGGGTCGAGTGGAGTTGGATATGTGTTGATTACTTGCCAAAAGTGGGTTGNGAAGGGTACTTTTGGCAAGNAATCAGCTTATGCGGGTTATTTGCGGGTGCGGCGGGCGGGCTTTTTGCGGAGGACGATGGCGGTGCGAGCGGGGATGTAGAGTTTGAGCCATTCTACGCCGGAGGGGGCGTAGAGGGGGTCGGCCTGGGTGAAGTGCTCTACTTTTTCGTCGACGTTGCCGAAGCCGCCGAAGTCGGGGTTATCGGATGTGAGGACGGTTTTGTAGACGCCGCCGGGTGCGAGGATG